>JAEEGL017285728.1_pt1 | contig 38122 bp, 36 predicted proteins | sample 9134231 | NCBI WGS metagenome assembly JAEEGL01 (sample SAMN16246548, study PRJNA631951) | gut metagenome | biome: gut microbiome; feature: rumen; material: fiber-attached | host: Bos | place: Iran: Karaj | collected 2018-10
AAGAAACATTAAATACTTATACTCATATGTTTGAAAATAAACTATATGAAGTTGCTGATTATATAGATAATCAAGCTAATGACCTAGCAAAAGCATTTACTGAAATTAATAGATTTTAAATCAAAATAAACTTATTACACATTATATAAACCATTAGAATAATGGGCAAATAATGGGTAGAGGTCTTAAAAAAATTTCTTCAAATCTCCGCAAATGCTTTATTTACGGACAAAAAAAAGTGAGACCTATCTCTCGACAGGTCTCTTCAGGGGGTTTTGGTTGAATCCTTCCTTAATTAAACTTTAAGAAAGGGTAAGGCTTAAACCTACCTTACATTTTAATAATAATATAAATAAAAAACGAAGTCAATAATTGTTACTTCGTTTTTATCTAAAAGTTAATTTTTGATGTTAACTTATGTAAAGATAATTATTTTATTACTATAGGATTTCTTTCTCTATTCATATCTTGATAAATAAAGTCATTAAAGTTATCTTTTAATTCATATTCTTTATTCATAAATCCATTATTAATAAAGTGATCTATCGTTTGTCTTGGGTTTATAAAATACTTACTTACTAATTTATCAAATTTATCTTTTTGATGATAAATAACGCAATATCCATATATATTAAATAATATTTCTGTTAAAATATCGGATTCAAAGGCTCTTACTCCTGTTTGATACATACTATGAATACATTTCATACAAGTATTAAACATGTCTAAGTCTTCTTGACTCATAAGATTTACATAGTTTTCTTGTTTATCAAACTTATATATATCTCCAAAACATACATAGAATATATATTTATTTAATATTTTTATTAATTCATTATCATTAGCTTTATAGATTTTATTTAATAACTTAATTAAATCTCCTTGATAATCTACTGATTTAAAAGCTTCATATACTAAATAATAACAAAAATCTTCCGTTAATAAATATCCTTTTCCTCTTTTTATTAATTCATTAAGTGCTTGCTTTAATTGTTTATTTTTAAAATGATTGATACTCTTTTCACTTATTGCAAAACCACTATCTGGTTTTAGATTAAATCTTTCTATCCAATGATTTATATATTTAATTAATCGATCTGAATATATATCGATGTTTTCCATAATCTTCCCTCTTTTCAAATGATATATATTACAATAAAGATCAAAGAAAAACAAGTAATAATTACTTGTTAATCTGTATCAATATCATTTAAAATCATTTGTTTTAATAAATCATACTTTTCATCTTTGGTTTTTATGAATTGTGCTGCATCTTTATTAGCTTGTACTAAGATATCATAATCTTCTTTAATATTAGCAATCTTAAAGTTCATATCACCACTTTGTTTTGTTCCAAATAAGTCTCCAGATCCTCTTAGTTTAAAGTCTTCTTCAGCGATTTCAAAACCATCATTTGTCTTTTCTAAGATATTTAATCTTTCAGTTTCTTGAGAACTAATTAAAACACAACTTGATTTAATATTACCACGTCCAACTCGTCCTCTTAACTGATGAAGGGTTGATAGTCCAAAACGATTAGCATCAAAGATGACAATCATACTAGCGTTTGGTACATCTACACCCACTTCAATTACCGTTGTGGAAATAAGAATTTGCGTTTCATTATTTTTAAACTTTAGCATAATATCGTCTTTTAAGGCATTGGCCATCTTACCATGTAAGACATCAATATTATATTTTGATCCAAAAGCTAGATTCATTTTATCTTTTAAGTTATTAACACTTGTTAATTCACTGTTTTCATTATCTTCAATAAGGGGTGCGATAACATAGATTTGATGTTTTTGTTTAAGTTCATCATACATCATTTCTAAAACATCACTTATTTCTTCACTCTTTTTAATATATGTTGCAATAGGTATTCTACCTTTTGGCATTTCTTTAATAATTGATACATCCATATCACCATAAATTGTTAAAGCAAATGTTCTTGGTATTGGTGTTGCTGACATATAAAGAACATCAGGCATCATACCTTTATTCTTTAAGTTAGCTCTTTGATTAACACCAAAACGATGTTGTTCATCAGTTACAACTAAACCAAGTGAATAATACTTAACATCTTCTTGAATTAAAGCATGTGTTCCTATAATAATATCGACACTACCATCTTCAAGTCCTTTATATATTCTTGTTTTTTCTTTCTTTGTAAGGGAACCTATTAATAATTCAACATTAACTTTATCACCTAATATTTTTTTAATATTATTATAGTGTTGCGTTGCAAGTATTTCCGTTGGTGCCATTAAAGCACTTTGATATCCTGATAATTTATTAAAATACATGGCAATAATACTTACAATAGTTTTACCACTACCAACATCACCTTGTAATAATCTATTCATCATTCTACTTGAATTCATATCAACAATGATTTCTTCAATAACTTTCTTTTGATCATTAGTTAGATTAAATGGCAATGTTTTATAAAATTTATTTACATCTGTTAATTTAATATTACGTTCAATACCATTATCTTTCTTATTACGAAGTTTTAAATAGTTTATTTTTGTCATAAACGTAAATAATTCTTCATATTTAAGTCTCTTTTTAACTTCTTCAAGTTTTTCTAAATCACTTGGATTATGAATAATATTAAGTGATGTTTTTTTATTTAAGAAATTATATTTATCAAGTAAATAATCAGGGATTAAATCAGGAACTTCTCTTCCATATATTAATAAACCTAAATTTATAAACGTATGTAAATTCTTACTAGTTATTCCTGTTGTTAAATGATAAACTGGTTCAATTCGCTCTTCCTTACCAAGTGTTCCAAAACGAATATCTGATGCTGTTAATATATTTTTAACACGATCATATTTACCAATAACAATAATACTTGTTCCAACTTCTAGTTGTTTTTTCATGAAAGCTCGATTAAAGATACTAACACCTACAACTCCTTTAGTTGTTACAAGTCTAAAATTCATTTTATTTAAACTTCTATTAAATCTTAAAATTAATGGTACACTTTCAACTTTACCATCAATAATTACTTTGTCTTCTTCACTAACAACTGATAAATCACTTCTTTTTAATAAATCATAACGAACTGGATAATAAGTTAATAAATCATTGGTATCCATAATACCTAATTTATTCAATAATGTTTTACCTTTAGCCCCTATTCCTTTGATACTCAATAAATCAGCCATAGTATCCTCCAACACTTGCTAATTATATCAAAAAAAGAGAATTTAGTAAATCTAAATTCTCCTAAAAATGTCAAATAATGATATTTATTTTTTATATATAATAACTCTTTTATCACCATATTTTTTTTCTTTCCAAATAGAAAAATGTTGATAATTATTCGATAAATTATTATTTATTAATTCACATATAATTAAGCCATTATCATTTAACATATTATATTCATCTATGTATGATAATACTTTATTAATATAATCTTCTTTATAAGGTGGATCTAGAAATATCAAATCAAGTTTTACGTTATTTAAATATTCTAAACATTTCATATAATCAAGATTTAATATTTGATAATTATTTACTTTAAAAGTATCTAAACTATCTTTAATAACTTTAGTACAAATTGGATTAGAATCATTAAAATAAACAAACTTAGATCCATTACTAATAGCTTCTATACCATAATTACCAGTTCCAGAGAATAAATCAAGAACTATCGAATTATTAATATGATTTTGAATTGTTGCAAAAAGACTTTCTTTTACTCTTTGCATGGTTGGTCTTGTACCAATAATATCATATCCCTTAACAATTCTTCCTTTAAGGCTACCACTTATGATTTTCACACAAATGCCCCCTTTTAAATTTATTGTTAATGGCCATAATCAAACAATTAATATTCGTTTCACATTCTAAATATTCTTTATAATGAGGATTATTTAAAATCTTTTTCTTTAATTCAATACTTGGATTTAATTGATATTCTTTAATTAAAGTTTTAGTATCATCACTAATATTGTTTTTTAAGTTCTCTATCCTTTTAATATAAATATTTTCATCTAATAAATCTAAAAGATTAGTTAGCTCGGATTCCATGTCCCACCATCCAGTTATGTATTTTATCACTAAGAACTATTGATTTGTCAATAAGTTTTATTATTGTACGATAAGCGGAAATTGAGAATACAATTAATAAGAACATGATTAAGGCAATTTGATGATTAATAGCAACAAGCGCAAAGAAATCATTTAATAATGTAACACCAATTATAAAGACAGCTAATAAGAAATAGAATAATATTCCTCGTAAATAATTAAATGGCTTAGATACATGAACTAAATGAACAAAACCTGTGACACCAGTTAATAAAACAACTAAGGCATTAACAGTTTCGTCTGTTACATTAAAGTAACGTTTAAATAGAAGTATTATTACAACATCTAAGAATACCGTAATACCACCAGGTAGACTCTTCTTTAAAATCTTTAATAAGAAGTTCTTACCATCAACTAAATTCTTATTTGGCTCTAGCGCCAAAATAAATGATGGAATACCAATCGTACAACTAGTAATTAAACTTAATTGAATTGGTACAAAGAAGAATTTACTTTGAAAGAAGATTGATGTAAAGATTAAGAAAATCGTATAAATTGTTTTAACAAGAAGTAAGCTTGCACTTCGCTCGATATTATTAATCGTTTGTCTTCCTTCTGCAACAATCTTTGGCATACTAGCAAAATTAGAATCTAATAGTACTAATTGACCAACGGATTTAGCAGCGTCAGATCCACTTGCCATAACAACAGAACAATCGCTTTCTTTAAGAGCAAGAACATCATTAACACCATCACCAGTCATGGCAACTGTATAACCATTCTTCTTTAAAGCTTTAATAATGGTTTTCTTCATATGTGGTGTTACACGACCAAAGATATCCGTTTCTTTAGCAACATTAACAATCTCTTCTTCCGATAAAATTGATGTATCAACACCTTTTAAATTCTTAAGACCTACTCTACTTGCAATCTTCGTAACTGTTTTATAGTTATCACCTGAAATAATTTTAACTTTAACACCTTGTTCTTTAAAGAACTCTAAAGTGTCTTTGGCTTCACGTCTTATTTCATCTTCAATTAAGACATAACCAACAATATCAAGATCATTTGGTTTTTTTACTAAATCACCACTTCTATGAGCGATTACTATAACACGATAATCTTCTTGATATTCTTTTATTTCATCATCGATTAAACTTAAATCATATGATAAAACATATTCAGGTGCTCCAACATAATAACAGTCATTACCACTTCGACAAGCAGAGAATTTTCTTTCTGATGAAAATGGTATTAATTCATCAGCTTTAATCGTTAATTTCTTATTAATACTATCTCTAATGGCATTAAAAGTACTACTATTATCTGGTAGCAAATTAACGATATTACATAAAATATCATCAAACATTTGATTAGATATTTTACCTTTAGGAATCTTTTTATATAACTTCATATTACCTGTTGTAATTGTACCTGTTTTATCAAGACAAATACAGTTAACACGAGCTAGTGTTTCAATACAATATAATTGTTGAACTAATACTTTATTTCTACTTAGTTTTAATACTGATACAGCCATAACAGAACTTGTTAATAATACTAGTCCTTCTGGAATCATTCCAATTAAGGCTGCTACTGTATTCATAATGGCATCACTAAGTGGTAAATCAACAAAGATATATTGATTAATAAATAACATAATTCCAAGAGGAATTAAGATATAAGATAAGATTCTTACCAAACTTTCAAAGGAATTAAAAATAACGGATTTATTTTCATTCATCTTTTTAGCTTCATTGGATAATGTATTAATATAATTATCATTACCAACATGAGTAACTCTTGCTTTACATTCTCCACTTACTATAAAAGATCCTGATAAAAGACTATCACCTTTTTTCTTTTGAATAGTTTTACTTTCACCAGTTATAAAAGATTCATTAACTTCAACATTACCTTCAATTACAATAGAATCACATACAATTTGTGAACCTAATGATACTTTTATTAAATCATCTTTAACAATATCATATATTTCTATTTCTTTTTCTTCACCATCACGAATTACTTTAGCTTTAACACTTGATAAAACACTCATGTTATCAATGGTTTTCTTTGCAAGAATTTCTTGAATAATACTAATTACTGTATTACAAATAGCAACTCCTACAAATAAACTATTCTTTAAGGCATTCCAAAAATCATGGAAAATAATACCACTTATAATAATTGATAATGATAAAACAACATTTAAGATGTTGAAGTAAGTAAATACATTATCGATGACAATTTCTTTAATCGTTTTAGTTTTAGTACCATTAACGTGATTTGATAAACCTTCATCAATTCTTTGTTCAACTTCTTTTTTAGTTAAACCATTTTTATCATCCATTTTTTCTTGCCCCCAATCTCTTCTTGAAAGATTCAATTAATCTTTTATTAAATATTTTACCAATAAATTCTTTATTCATATAATATGTATAACCACATGCAAGAATTAAAGCAAATAATTGTAATCCCATTCCTATTAATTTATTATCAATATGGAAAATATCTACTTTACCTAGATAATAAGCAGAACATACAGCGAGTAAAATAATAATATTAAGACCCGTAAATGGATCTTTTGGTAATTTAACATATTTCTTTAATTTATAATTTCTATATGTATTAATAATAAAATATGCAATAAACGTTCCAATAACTGGAGCCCATAATCCTATTCTTTTTATCATAAAGATATCAAAAATAACATTAATAGCAGCAGCTACAACCGTTGTTGGTGCTAATATTTTATTATCTTTATAAGCTGAAAAGATTCCACTTGAGAAACTAGACATATTAGCATAATAAATAGAAATAATCATAATTGGTAAATATAAATAAGCTTCATTATAACGTTTATTAACAAGGATACCAAAGATAAATGGTAACATTGCAATTAATAAAATAGATATACCCATTAGGAAATGTTTTAAAGTTAAATATATTTCTTGATAGAATTTTTCTCTATTCTCAGTATCAGATACCGCACGCGAAGCAGATTCTCTCCAACTTGTATTAAAGAACCCAAAACATGTATTAATAATTGTTGGGAATCTATTACCAGCAGCATAAATACCATTAGCGTCTTTATCAATGTAATGAACAATTAAAAGTCTATCAGATAAACTAATTATTGACCAACTTACATTATTTGGTACAAGTGGAAATGAATATTTAATCATTTCCATTAATAATTTACGATTAGTAATTTTAAATCGTAAATACTTAAAGGCATGTAATCTCATTAGGCCATATAAACCAACTAATGTTGATGAAATAATATATGCTAGGAATAAACCTTCAAGTCCCATTTTAAAGACTGCTAAGAATAGAATATTTAAAAGAATATTAAGAACACTATTTAAAAAAGCTAGTAATGAATATAGTTTAAAGTTTCCCTCTCCACGAGAAAAGCCAGAAGTAATCGAATAAACAACACTTCCTAAACAATAAATAATTAACCATATCGTATATTGATAATTAAGTAAAGTACCACCAACATAAATTAATAAAGACCAAATAATTGTACTAATAAAAGTAAAAATGATGGTATTACTAAAGACCTCACTCTTATCATCAGATGTTTTAGCATCAATTAAGAATCTAAACATTCCTTCATCCATTTGTAAAGTAATAATAGGAATTAAAAAGATTGATATGATATTTAATAAGTCATATTCACCAAATTCTGCTGTTGATAAGATTGAAGTATATAAAGGTAATAAGAGAAAACTTACTAGTTTTGTACTAAATTTACCAATTGATATGATTATTGTATTTTTTACTAGTTCTTTTTTTCGATTCATACTACCTCCTAATTATTTATTCTTTGATGAAATGTTGGTGAACCATCAGTTATTGGTAAAAACGTATAGCCATTAGCAAGACCATATTTAATTATCTCTTCTATTGCATTAACCGTATAACTCTTAATATCATGCATTAAGATATTATATGTTCCACCTTTTAAATTCTTTTTAACACGACTTGCTACTGCATTTGCTGACTTAGCAACATTCGTATCACCACTATCTAAATTCCAATCATAATAACGATATCCACGGGAACCAAGTTCATTTGCTAATGTTGTCATAATTCCCTTTTTGTATTTTCTACTTACAGTATTACTAGATCCACCAGGGAATCTTACACATTTACTCTTCTTTCCTGTTTGTTTTTCAATTAAATTGTTCATTTTATTTAAATCATTAAAGTATGTATCAACAGATTTATATATACTAAATTGATGTGTATATGAGTGAATACATACACTATGACCACTTCGAGCTTCTCTTGCAATTAATTTTTGATAAGTACTACTTCCAAATTGATTAGTTACAAAGAATGTTGCTTTAACATTATATTTATCTAAGATATTTAATAATTTACTAGTATAAGCTCCTGGTCCATCATCAAATGTTAAATATATGATCTTCTTACCACTAGCAGGAACATTATAACTATAAGTACTCTTATTAATTACTTTAACTGTTCTTTTTTTCGTTACTGATTTACCAATAGAATTAGTTACTTTATAAGTTAAAGTATAAGTACCTGTTTTACTTGTATCAACACTACCTGATACACTTACTTTATCTTTTAAGTCACCATCACATTTATCACTTGCAGAATAACCACTTTCATTGTATTTATTACCTTTAATAATAGTAACAGATCCACCATTTAAAGTAAGTGTTGGTTCTCCTTCATATTTCTTTGGTGTTACTTCAACTTTTTCTATATTGCTACTAGAATCAGAAACTGTTAAATAATATTTATCTTCTTCTTTGTTAAATTCAATTTTTTCAGTTAAATCACCATCATAATTATCATTTGCATGATAATTCTTTGATACAACACGATCATCGTTACAAATAATGATATCACTATCATTTACTATTTCTGGTTTTATATCATCATATACATGAACTGTTCTTTTAATAAAACTTTCTTTATTACCGGCGGTATAAACATAAGTTAAAACATAGTCACCAAGAACTTTTGTATCAACGTTACCTATTGTTTTATATTTAAGCTTTTTACAATTAACAATTGAACCATAACAAATATCAATCTCTTTATCTTTATATTCTGTATTTACTAATACTCTAACTTCTTTCTCATAAGATTTAATATTCAATTCTTTATGAAAAAAGACAGCATAACAAGAGCCCCCAATTATAGATAATATCATTAGTATTAAAACAATGATTATTCTTCTTTTCACTATTATCCCTTTTCTTTCTACACTTCTATACAATTATACCATAAAAAAGAGATATCTAACTAATAAATTAATCAGATATCTTATTCTTTTTACTAAATTTACATCCACAGTAATCTTGACGATATAAATTATATTCTTTTGATAAAATTATACTTCTTTTATAACCTTCTTTTTTCTTAAAATCAGAATATAAATATTTAAAGTTATATTCATCTTCTAACTTCTTACCTATTTCATTAATAACTTTACTATTCTTTAATGGTGATAAAGTAAGAGTTGTTGTTATATAATCAAAATTATTTTCTTTAGCATAATTAAAACTTTTTCTTAATCTTAATTCATAGCATTTAAGGCATCTAGCTCCACGTTCTGGTTCATTTTCAAGACCAACAATCTCTTTCATATACTCTTCTTGCAGGTGACCGGTATCAACTAAATGCACTGGATATTTTGTTTTAAATTCCTTAATAAATCTTTTTAATTCATTAACTCTTTTTTCATATTCAGTATCTGTATCAATATTCGGATTATAATAATAAATTGTAATTTCAAAATAATTGGATAAATATTCAATACAATAACTTGAACAAGGAGCACAACAAGCATGTAATAATAATTTACTACCTGGCTTAATATGTTTTAATTCTTCTTCAAGGACTAATTGATAATTCATAAAAATCACCACCAGTTAATTTACCATAATAATATTTCTTTGTAAATATTAATAATTAGCACAAGTTGTTGTACCTAAATTATTTATTTTACAATGAACTCCACCTTTGGTTTTACCACCAGGATAAAATCTCTTAGTTTTAGATAAAGTGTAATAATAAGTTCTTACTTGCATAAATGATGTACTATTAGCACTATTACTCTTTAATGGAATAATAGCATTTACTTTACTATTATTAATACCAAGAATATTAATAGCATCAGGAGCATTATTAATACCATGATGAGTTGCTTGATAAATCGTTATATTTTTAATATCGTTACCTAAAGTTTTCTTAATACTATTAGCAGCATTCGTCTCACTTGGTATTTTATTATAACCACTAACAACACCAGTAAAGGAATTAGTTTTAGTAGAATATTTAACATTATCTCTACTATTATAAATTCTTGTAGCTGAATTACCATAATAACCATTCATAGCAAAAATATCATAACCACCATTATCCAAGTCACCTGGAAGATACATATATCGATTACCACTATTTGTTTTAACTTTAATAATAATTGCTAAACTATTACTATTAGGATTACAATCAGAAGACTTACTAGTACTTAAAGATGCATAAAAATAATTATCTAGGCCTTTAACAATACTTTCATGTTTTAATTTTACTTCTTTTGTGCTTTTAAGTTTTGTATTAGGATAATCACTACCATCAAAATAATAATATAAGCCATTAATCTTAGTAGCTTTAGCCTTAGCTGCATTATAGGTAATACGATAACCTGAATGACAAGTTTTATCTTTATAGACATCACCTGTATTAAATAACATAATATCAAGATATTTACCTAAAGATATGGTTTGTCCATCGTTAGTTAAATTAACTAAATTACCTTCATTTTTAATCGCAGTTTTAACATTTTTATAAACACCTGGAGCTTTACTTTCATTTTTTATAATGACATTATTTACTTTAATCTTTTTATTACTAATTATTGATACAGCGTTACCAGTGTGATCTCCATGAGAATGAGTAAGAATCATATAGTCAATCGTAACATTATCCGTACCTTGTAGTTTTTTTAAGGCATTATAAATAACATTAGTAACTTCTGTATTTTTATGACCAGTATCAATTAAAATATATTTTTGATCATAAGTTTTAATAATAAATGATTCTCCATTATCATAGCCATTTTTATATTTTTCACTAGTTTTTAAACTTTCTAATATTTTAGGTTTATTATAAACATTTAAAAAGAATATATCAGCATAATTAAGAACTTCAACTTTATTAACTGTTAATTTAATAGTACTAGTTTTATCATTATTACTTGTTGCTGTGATATTAACATTACCTTCTTTAATACCTTTTACTAAACCATTATTATCGACGGTCGCAACAGAAGTATCACTACTCTTCCATGTAATCGATTTATTAGTTGCATCACTTGGACTAATAGTTACTTTTAATTGTAAAGTTTTACCAATATCAACTTTACTATCACCATTTGTAATTGTTATCGATTGAACAGGAATAGTATTAGGAATAACTTTAATATTAATAAATGCAGTTTTATTATTATAACTCGTTACTGTTATTGTAGCATCACCACTATTTTTAGCAGTAATTAAGCCATTACTTGAAACGTTTACAATATTATTGTTAGAACTTGTCCAAGTCACACTTTTATTAGTAGCATTACTTGGATAATAATTTAAAGTTAATTGTATTTGTTCATTAACTTTTAATGTTTTACTAGCATCATCAAATGATATACCTGATAGTTCAATCGTTTTAGGTTCATTATCATTGCCATTACCATTATTTCCATTATTATCATTGTTATCACTATTATTATTTTGAAAGAAAATAATACCAGCAACAACAAGAATTAAAATAACAAGAATAATTATTAAATAAGATGTATAATCTTTCTTATCATTCATACTATCACCTATTATAAATTATATCATAAAAATTAAAAAGACATAAGATTATGTCTTTTAAAAATTTCTATTTCTTAAGAATGGAGGGAAATCAAATTCAGAATCTCCATCATTATCATCATCATCAAGAATTTCACGAGAAGATCTTCTCATATTACCATCTTTAGCTGAATTAAATTCAATTCCTTCTTTTATTTCTTTATTCTTCTTATCAAAACCAGTTGCAATAACAGTAACAATTACTTCATCATTTAAGTTTTCATTAATAACAGATCCAAAGATTGTATTAATATCATTATTACTTGCTTCACGAACAACTTCTGCCGCTTGTTCAGCTTCAAATAATGTTAAGTTAACACCACCTGTAATATTAATGATAGCATCTGTTGCACCTTTGATATCAGTCTCAAGTAGTGGACTAGTTACAGCTTGACGAGCAGCTTCTGCAGCTCTATCTTCACCCATACCAATACCGATACCAATGATAGCGTTTCCACTCTTTTCCATTACAGCTTTAACATCAGCAAAATCTAGGTTAACAAGACCAACTACAGCAATCAAATCACTTATAGATTGAACACCACGACGTAAGACATTATCAACTTCTTTAAATGCTTCCAAAAGTGGAGTTTGACGATCAATTATTTCACGTAATCTATCATTTGGAATAACAATTAAAGTATCAACATGTTTCTTTAATTCATCAATACCAGCTTCAGCATTTTCCATTCTTCTTTTACCTTCGAATGAAAATGGTTTTGTAACAATAGCAACTGTTAAAGCACCAATATTTTGAGAAATTTCAGCAACAACAGCAGCAGCTCCTGTTCCTGTTCCTCCACCCATACCAGCAGTTATGAATACCATATCTGCGCCAGCAAGAGCGTCTTCAATCTCTTTCTTACTTTCAACAGCAGATTGTTTACCAATTTCTGGTCTTCCTCCTGCTCCTAAACCTTCTGTTAATTCTTTACCAATTTGAATTTTAACATCAGCTTTAGAATTTTTAAGTACTTGGTAGTCTGTGTTAGCTGCTATGAATTCAACACCTTTAACGCCACTTTCAACCATACGATTAATAGCGTTTCCACCACCGCCACCAATACCTATTACTTTTATCTTAGCTAATTGATCCATTTCTAATCCTGTTAACATACAAAATCCTCTCCTTAATTATTGTCCATAAAACTTTGCATTTTATCTATCATATTTGAATAACCATTACCATTTCGATCGATTTGTTTCTCATCATACATTGTTTCATTAATTCCACGTAATTCTAATTTATCGAAGTAATATTTAACGCTACCATAACAAGTTGAATATATATTACTACGAACTCCCATGGCATTCATATTTACCATATAAGTAATATCTCCAAAAATGTTTTCTAATAGATAATTAAAACCAGGGATATTACTAATCCCACCTGTAACAATTATATAACTTATTTCTCTATTTGTTAAGGTTTTTAAACTCTTTTTGACATTTTTTAAAATTTCATCTAATCTTGCTTCTACAATTTGTGAAAGTTCAAGTTGATTTATCGTTTTCTTTTCACCTGATAAACTCTCATATTCAACAATTTCATCAGGGCTTGCATAACTACTTGTAGCAAAAGCAAGACCTTCTTTTAAACTACGTGATGTTGTTCTATCAAATCCATATATATATTTTATATCATGATCAATAGCTTTACTACCAACTGGTAAAGTTGTAGCTTTAACAAGCAATCCTTTATTAAATACAGACACTTCGGTTTTAGAATCCCCAATATTAACAACAGCGCCTAAACGAATATTAAAATCTTCTTGTTTAGCTTGATAATAATCAGCAACTGGTCCAATTGTAATATCAAGAACTTCAATTTCACAATCATTAAATAAATCAAGATATGAATATACAAGTTCCTTTGGAAGCGTTGAAATTAATATTCTTGTTTCAAGTTTATATCCATTAACACCTTTAGGATCCGCATACTTATCTTCATCATCAACCGTAAAATCAATAGGAAAAACTGTAACAACTTCACGATCATCAGAAATATTATCTTTAATCGTATTCTTAAAACATGTTGTAATATCTTTTCCTTCTACAATACCATCAGTATATATAATTCCATTATGAATAGTAACTTCTAAATCATAACAAGGTAAACTAATAATCGCTTTATCTATTTTAAAACCAATTTGTTTTTCAATTTCAGATATTCCTAATAAAATAGATTTTTTAGTCATCGCTTTATCAGTTATAATTCCTTTTTTGATACCAACAGTACGAACACTAGTAGATGCAATAACATCAAAAGATTTATCATCTTTATCATATCTTACAACAACCATTTTAGTACTATCACTACCAATATCAATAGATGCATAAATCATAATATAACCTACCTTACTAACAATAATTATACTATTTTTTATATCAATTTAAAAGAGTTTTTGGTAAATAGATTTATAAATATAATTTTTTATTTATTTTCTCTTGCTAAAACATTATTTTTATGTTAAGATTATCTTCGTTATGGCGAGATAGCTCAGCTGGCTAGAGCGATCGGTTCATACCCGATAGGTCGGGGGTTCGATCCCCTCTCTCGCTACCATTTGTAATTAACTAACTAGAAATAGTTAGTTTTTTTATAAATAAAAAGATTCGAAAAATCGAATCTTTTTTATTTCATACTACTCATTTTTTTATTAATGTATCGAATAGCCCAAATAGAATTAATTTTATATAAGAATTTTAGGAATTTAGCATCACTTCCTAAGAATATCTTAAATTTGTTTTTCTTAATTCCTTTGATTATTTCGCTAGCACCAACTACTGGACTTAATAATTTCATAGGACTATCACTTTCAGTTGCGTTCATCTCAACATTAGAATTTTTTGTTATATTAGTTGCCATGGCACCAGGTAAGACAACCATTACTCTTACATTAGTATTTTCAAGTTCAGCGAATAATCCTTCGGTAAAAATCTTTAAAGCTGCTTTAGAAGCACCATAGATTGTTTGACCTGGAAATGGGAAAAATCCTCCCATACTTGATACATTAACAATATATTGTTCTTTTTTATCTTTCGTTAAATCTTCCATAAAAAATCTTATTAAGTTAAGAGGACCAAAGAAGTTAACATTCATTGTTTTATGAATAATATTATCATCTAATTCCCCTACTTTAACAAATGGTTGAATGATACCTGCATTATTGATAATAATATCAACATCACTATAATCCTTTTTATAGTCTTCTCTAAACTTTCTTATTGATTCAACATTACCCATATCAACTACATAAGTTTTAAGTTTATCAGTATTTAAATCTAATTCTAATTTTTTTAAATTTTCCGCGTTAATATCAACAGCTGCTACATTAGCTCCTTCTCTTAACAATTGCTTTGTAAGTTCAAGTCCTAACCCACTAGCGGCTCCTGTTACAATAACATTTTGTCTTTTTATCTCCATTACTTCCTCCTATACTATAATCAGTATAGCATAAAAAATAATTGATACTCTTTTTTATATTTCTAACTTTACAACTAATTTACTAAAACATGATATAATATTCTTGGTGATAAAAATGAATTATACTGAAAAAGAAAAAGTTATTATTAACCAATGTAATCAAGGACCTTTTCATACTTTAGTAACAGAGTTAAATCTTGATGAATTTAATACTTTAGTTGACAAATTAATTAACGATGATGATGCATATAGTTTGACAAGTTTAATTGCTATTTATAGAGATTATAATAGAGATAAAATAATTGACTATTTAATCAATAAAAAAGATGTTGAATTATTATTAAGTTTTCTTAATTATTGCAATGATTTTGATACACCAATTAATAAATTTAGTCAAAAAAATATTGTCGATAAATTAATAAAAACTAATGATAAAAGTTTTATTAAAAATATCCTTAATAGTAACAATTTATACTTTTTAACTGACATTTATGAAGTAAAGAGGTTAAGAAATTATATACCTTAATCTTTATTTTTTTCTTCTTTTCTTATATAATGTATATATAGTATATATAGGTTGGAAACAGAGGTGATGCGATATTAAAAAGAATTTAATAGTTTTGCTATCATTTATTAGTATTATATCATTACTTTTTGTTAGAGGTGTTTTAGCATTATTGGTTGATATTACTGAACCAGCCATTAATATATTTACCATTAAGACAATTGAAAGATACAATATAACCTATGTACCAAATAATGGTTCATCTAATATCACAAATCAAGTAATTGAAAACCATCCGATAGGAACATTCCCTAATATCGGTGAATATAATGACTGTGAAAATTCAACTGGAACATATGATGAAAGAATATGTACATATGCATTTGAATTTGAAGGATGGTATAAAGAAGCAACTTTTGAAAATGAAGTAACGGAAAGTTTTGTTCCAACATCTGACATGACTCTATATGCTAAATGGAATAAAATATATTTTAGACATGCTGAACCTACTACCTTTACAGGTAATAGTTTTATCGATACTGAGATTATGTTATTCAATCAAACTAATGCTGCAAGAGACTTTATTGTTACATTTGTAGTAGACACCCGTGACGCTAATCAAGAAAATAGAGCTGCTATATTTGCCAATATGTACGAAAAAAATGATCCTTATCAAGGAGTACAATTCCGTTGGTTTAATAATAAATATAATATCAACGCTAACATTCGTGGAAATAAAAAGAATAGCGGCGTAAATTATACTCCTGGAAATAAAGTAATATTAAAAAGAATTGATGGTGTCTTCTCCTATAGTTTAGATGGAGGGGCTACATACACTCAATATCAAAATTTCAGTAATTTTACTGACTATTTTGATGTTAATGCAACCTTTGGAGGTCAATATGATTCTGATGGTAATGGATGGCGTTATTTCAAAGGAACGTTATCTGATATGAAAGTTGAAATATTGGATCCAAGTAAATATACAATCCATTTTAATAGTAATGGTGGTACTGGTACAATGTTAGATCAAGAAATTGAAATAGGCGCACCAGTTGCTTTATCACCTTGTACATTTACAAGAGATGGTTATAAATTCAAATCATGGAATACTAAAGCTAATGGAACAGGTACAACGTATACAAACAAACAAGTCGTTAACTCTATTGGACATAGCAATGAAATAGTTAACTTATATGCTATTTGGGAACCTGCTGAATATTATTACATTCATTTTGATGCTAATGGCGGTACTGGTACAATGCCTAATCAAAGATTCATTATTGGCGATAACACCACACAATCATTAAATCAATATGCCTTTACAAGAGATGGATATGTCTTTAGAAATTGGAATACTAATGTAGATGGATCTGGAACAACATATGAAGATATGCAAGAAATAACAAATGATCTTACAACTACTCCTAATACAACTATTAATCTATATGCTCAATATTATCGAAAAGCTTATAGTTACGAAGGCACTTATACCTTTGATGGTATTGATGACTATATCGATACTGGTGTTAATATCTTTGCTCAAAATACGATGAATAAAGATTTTGAAATAGGATTTACAATTAATTATGTTGATCCTGATAATGCTATTTTAGGTCAAGAACAACCTACTATAATAAATTGTAAAGATGAATCTAATCCTTTATGGCCTGGATTTGTCGTTAGATTACCAGATGGCAGCGCTAATTCTGTAAGAATTATGTATAAATGGAATGGAGTTAATGGTCAAACATCAGTACAAAAAGCTTCTCTTTCACCAAATAATGTACCAATTGATATCATCTTTAAAAGACAAGGTGATGATATTACCTTTAGATATAAATATGGCAATACTGATAGTGGAGATTTAGCATTATATAATCAAACTAGTTGGACACTTAATCAATACTTCCCTGATAATGTTACATTTGGATCAAATTATAATGACCAACATAATCCAGATCGATTCTTTAAAGGTACATTATCTAATATGTATATTCTTATTGAAGATTAAAATAAAAAAAGAAGTCAATGACTTCTTTTTTATAATATCAATTATTTAATTAATATCTTACTATCATCAAAAATCACATTAAGATTTTTAAACAAGAATTTTACTTTATAATCAAAAAACATTTCCTTATGTTGGGAATATTTAGAAATATATCCATTTAATAAAATTCTTTCTATATAACGATTAGGATTACTAAAATAACGATCTAATATACTATAATCCTGATTTAAATATGCATATGCAATAATAATTGTCGTTAAATCATTATTAAATATCTTATCACCATATTTATTAGTAAGTTCACTTAATTTATTCATTAACTCATCATATTTTGGATAATGTGATTTAAATGGCTTATATGTTGGATCTAAATTACTATCAAAAACATAAATATTAAATAGTTTCCATTCTTCTATTAATCTTGAAAAAGATAATAAAAAGTTTATAAATTCTTTTTTAGATAATTCTTTTGGAAGAATAGCTGCATATAATAAATATAATCGTTCATCTAATGGGTAAATGGCAGATAGAAAGAATTTAATTACTTCTTCATCTAAATCATCTATAGTAAGACTATCATTTTTAACTAATTTAATAACAGCTTCCACATAATTACAACTTTCTTTAAGAGATTTTGTATTAAATAAAGAACTTCTAAATCTATTAATAAAAACATATAATAATTCTTCTTTACCACAAAGATCACTATATGGAGTATCATTAAGCGGAATTCTATTAATAATTAAATTACAAATATTACAATAATCATTTGAAAAATACTCCATATATCCCTCCAAAGTTAGTATATTATCATATTAACTACATAATTACAAACAAATGTTATATAATTATCTTGGTGATAAGATGATTGATAAATTAAAAAAGATAATTGATGAAAGCAATAACATTGTAGTGTTCACAGGAGCAGGTGTTGGTACGGAAAGTGGTCTTAAAGATTTTAGATCAAGTGATGGACTATATAAAGAAAAATTAAAACATCCTCCTGAATATTATTTATCTAGTAATTGTTTCTATAATGATACCAAAGAATTCTTTAATTATTATCGAAAGAACATGAACTTTTTGGATGCTAAACCAAATATTGTTCATGAGTTTATTAAAGAGTTAGAAGATAAAGGTAAACTTAAAGCTTTAATAACCCAAAACATTGATGGATTAGATAAAAAGATGGGTATAAAGAATGTTTATGAAATACATGGAACAATTTATAAAAACTATTGTATTAAATGTAATAAAGAATACGGTCCACAAGAAATATTTAATTCAAAAGATATTCCACATTGTAAATGTGGAGGCTTAATTAAGCCAATGGTGACCTTATATGGTGAATCACTTCCTGACTCTTTCGATGATGCAATTTACGCTGTATGTAATTGTGATACTTTAATTGTTATGGGGACATCCCTTACAGTTAATCCTGCTAGTTTCCTTGTTAATTATTTTAAAGGAAAGAACTTAGTTATCATAAATCGTGATGTAACACCATATGATAATATTGCTGATGTTGTTATTAATGATAAGTTAAGTGATGTTATAAAAAAAATAAGATGATAGAAATATCATCTTTTTATATTAATTCAAATTCAATTGCTAGTACTTTACTACTATCCTGCTCTTCTAATGTATAAATACTATTATAAGTATCAACTAATTCTTCATAAGAAGAATCTTCTTTATATAATCTTTTTAATGGATAATAATTCATAATATCATTAATATCATCAAATACTTTTATTTTTTTTACTAGAGCGTTAAACGTTTTATTTTCATCAAAATTATTGATAAAAATAATCTTATCCCCTACTTTTATTTTACTACGTTTTTTATCTAATAATCTTATTTCAACGTTCTTAATGCCTTTAAGAGCACTATCAAATACTTCATTTAATAAATGCATTTTGTGTGTCATAAACTACCTCGTAATAATATTTCTTTTTCCTGTTTTTATTTTATATTCAATATAACTATTAATAAATGTAAATAAATCATTAATATTTAAATCATATATATTATCATTATCTAACATATTATTCTGAATTAAATGTTCAATAATAAAAGAATCATTTAATAAGTCTTTATATAAATCTCTCATTCGATCATAAACGATATCATAATCATCTTGTCGATAACCCAAATAATTAATATTTTTATATATTGATATTAATATAAATTCTTTACATCGTCTTGGAATATCATCATTAATTCCAACTTTCTTCATAAGGCTATAAATATCATTATATAAATTACTATCAGATAAATAATAAGTTTTAAAACCTGTGAAGTAATCATATTTTTTCATACAACATATTAATAATTCATTAGCCATTTTAAAATCATTTAAAAATTCTTCATCAGATAGATTAAAACGATTACCATAATTAATAATACTTCTTAAATAACAAAAAAAGTGTTCTTTAGTAATATTGTTTTCTAAATACATATGACTAACAAGGGGATCTAAAAACACTTCTTGTAATACTTTATTTTCATTAAATAATGATACATATTCATTAACTAATTTTTCCATTTCTAATAAATCAATAAAATCTAATTTATGAAATTTTAAAATATCTTTAGTTCTTTCTTCGATAGTCATTATTAATTATTTCCTTCATTTGTTTTCGTACATTAACATTTAGTTCAAACATATCCCATAAAGCGTCTTGTGATAAGATATTAGCTTCTATAGTACAATTATCATAATCATTAACCCATTCATTATTATAATAATCTGATAACTCTTTAATATCTTTTTGAACAAATAAATAATTATCTAAATCTTTTTCTAATTTATTTAATAATTTATTAATTTTTAAATATTTCTTTTCAAATTTTTTAACTCTTTTTTCTTCGTTTTTCATAATTAAATATAATAGTATAAAAACTAATTTAAATCAATAAAAAAACTAGATAAAATCTAGTTAATTTCTAATGGTGACCTGTAAGGGGTTCGGACCCTTGAATGTAGCCTTGAGAGGGCTATGTGTTAAACCACTTCACCAACAGGCCATTACTTGATAATAATACCATAAATTATATTATTTAACAAGTAAAAAATAGAAGATTGTTATCTTCTATTTCATTAAATCAAAGAATTCAGAAAATTGTTTTTCTTCATCTTCAAGCATTTCTTTTGTTAATTCTTCTCTTGAATCTTTTTGAAGTTCAGAATAACCTGCTATCATCTTTTTAGCAACACCATTTTCAATATAGAAATAATTAGGTGCATAAATACGTTTTTCGCCTGTATCTACATCTTTTTCACCATCTTTAATACTATAATCACGTAATACTTCTTTAAATGATTCAAGTAATTTTTTATAACTTTCTGTTCCTTCAATTGTCTTCTTTAACTTACCATCAACCATTTCATATTTATCACGTAAGATTTCATTACCTTCATCATCCCATATTTCAATAGAATAAACTTTTTTTACATTTTTCTTTGTAGCGATTTCAGTTGCTTTTTCAATGGCACTACGGCACCATGGACATAATGGATCACCTACATATAAGTAGAATGTTTCTTTGTTTTCAATCATTTTAACAATTTCTTCTGGTGTTGTAAGTACAAATGGATTATCTTCATTAATATGTACTGTACGATGTTCTTTACCACTTTTATTGGTCTTTCCATTTAATTTTTCATAACTTTCTTTGAAAGCTAATCCTTCTTTATTTTCTTCTTTTTTACAACCTACTAAAAATAATGTTGTAACAACTAATAAACTAATTAATAATTTTTTCATATACTCTCCTTTACTTTATAATATGAACTTATCATTTTTTAAATTTTTCTTCAATTCATTTTACAATATTTTTATCACCTCAAGTTAAATATATAATAAATAATATTCAAATTAAATAAATTATAAGTTGAATAACTAAACTTATGGTTGAAAAAAAGACTATTTCTAGTCTTTTAATTACTTATTTGCTCCAGAATAACTATGTCCTACATTACAATTGTCATAAGCGATAGCAGTCCAACCACTTTCACTACCACTTGCTTCCATTGATACGATATTATCATATCCTTTTACATTTTGTGTAAGAATAACACCTTTTCCAGTACTACTTATAAATAATTCATTAATCTTTCCTGATGTTGATAAGAAAATAATATAATCGTCATCACTACCATTTCCAAAGAAGAATTCATCAACGGATTTAATATTTGATAATGGTAATTTGTAACCATCAAATTCTTTTTTTCCTTCAACATAGTTTTCATCACTTTTTAAGTTAATCTTTGTTGCTTTACCAAAAGCTTTTTCTAAAGCACTTTTAATGTTATAAGTTTCACAATCAGCTGTAAAACACATTGCTGGATCTAGCTCACCTGTTGGCTCTAAATATACTTCGCCATTGTTAACAATATGAATTGTTCCAATTCTTGTATTAACTATATGATCAGGTATTAATACTTGGGCTGTACAAGTGCCATTATTTGGACAATTACATTCAACTGGTTCACTATCTTCTTTTTCACAATTACATTCTTTTACTCCAGATGGTACATCACATTTTGTTCTAAGGAAAGATCCATCATCTAAAATTGCAAGTAATAATAATGAAAATACACCAAATAATGCAATTCCTAGAAAGACTGTAATTACTTTAGATTTTTTGCTTCTTCCTTCAACCTTAACCTCTTTTTTTTCTTCCATAATTCACCTCTATTATTAGTATATCAAAAAAGAAGAAATAATAAACTATTTCTCTTCATAATTTTCAAGAAAACTATGATATTTACCATTTCTTTTAGTCCCTAAAACACATTCAAGGTTGACATTATCCATTGCTTTAAAAATATTATAATCAATATTCTTATCTTGTTTACGAAGTTCATTAATTAGTTTTTTCATTTCTAATCTTTTACTGTTATCTTCTTTTTTACTAGATTCTTCCGTAAATTTACAAGCACAATTTAAAAAAGTTAAGTTGTTATAATTCTTCCAATTAATAATAGCTTCTTCCTTAATTAAATACATTGGTCTTATTAGTTCAAGACCTGGGAAATTATCACTATGTAATTTAGGCATCATTGTTTTAACTTCCGAACCATAAAACATTGATAAAAGGGTTGTTTCAATAACATCATCAAAATGATGGCCTAAAGCTATTTTATTACATCCAAGTTCTTTAGCTTTATTATATAAACATCCTCTTCTCATTCTAGCACAAAGATAGCATGGAGAACCACCACTTACATTATTAGCAACATCAAAGATATTACTTTCAAACATTTCAAGAGGAATATTTAGTCTTTTGGCATTACTAATAATTAATTCCCTATTCTTATCATTATATCCAGGATTCATACATACATAGCATGCTTCAAATTTAACTTTACCATGACGAACTAATTCTTGCATACATTTAGCAAGTAAGAAACTATCTTTACCACCACTAATACATACCATTACCTTATCATTTTCTTTAATAAGTTCATAATCAATAATTGCTCTTACAAATTTACTCCAAATATCTTTACGATATTTTTTTATTATACTTCTTTCAATTTCTTGATAATCATTCATAAAAACCTCAATAACGTGTATATCTTATCACATCATCATTCTTATTTACAGCAAATTCTTCAATATCACTATTAAATAATAACTTGATTATCTTACTATCAAACTCATAATAATTATTATTGTAATGTGTAATTGTTATTCCATCATAACTTCTTAATTCATCTAAACGTATTTCCATCTTTCCTTTATTATATTTTATATCAACTACAACATTATTAATAGATATTACCATTGATGATTCTTTTTCGGAAAATTGATAATTATCTTTTAAATTACTAACAATTAAATCAAAAGCTTCTTCATTAATATATAATATATTTTCTAATATTCTAGAAATATATTTATAATTAAATGGTTCATTATCATAAATACGTTTATCACCATTGATGATTTCAAATACAAAATCATCTTTTTTATATATAATATCTTGAACCAGTTTATCATAATTTACTTTACAAGACATATTATAATCTTTAATAAGAAATAAATAATCCGTTTCTTCACAAGGTATAAGATAATCTCTAGTATAATCCGACTTTATTTTCATAAATAACACAACAAGAATGACTATAAAAATGAAAGTATTTGATAAAACACCAATTAAATTAACCTTTAAATCCTTCTTTTCCATTGCTTTAGCTTTATTCTCTTTTAAAATTTTAATAATAATTATTATTCCCGTGATTATAATAATAAGAGATAAAATAATTAGATCTAAGTATTTATCAATATATCTATACATAAAAACTCCTTTATTAATATTTTAAATAGATTAAATCAAGATTTTCTTTTCTTGGTTCATTCTTTTCTCCTAAAACATTAGAAGCGATTCGATCATAAAAAGGCATATCATTTTCATCATAATTTATAAATATTACTTTATAATCTTTATATTTATCATAGTTTGGATTCTTTTCAACTACTCTTTCTTTAGCATCTCCACTACCTTTATAATATGAATATTCTTTATATTCAACCACTACTTCATAGTAGAATTTTTCTTCTTTGTGATTATAACCAATATTTATATGATTATGATCTCCATAAAAGATTATTTCTTTAGACTTATCTAGTTCACTTGTTAAATATTCATATATTATGTTTAATGAGTTATTAAACTTATATTTCTTATTTAAAAATTCATAGTGAAATTTAGTATTCATATCTTTATTAATTCTTTCATGTACTGAAGTTATATTATAAAAATTACTATTTTTATATGTTAATACAATATTATCTTTAGTATATTTATCTACATTATCTTTTTCTCCTTCAAACGTAAATCCATAATCATCAACTAAATATGACAAAACACCTTTTTTATATATACTATACGAAACAAATATCATAAATATAAAGAACGCTAAAATGGGAAATATAGGCCAATCTTTACCATGTAAATCCCCTGTTGCCATTTTATAAACTATTAAAACAATTAATGCGATTGTAAACATTGAAAATAAGATTAATAAAAACATATTATCACCTACGATATAAGTATATCATATTATATTTCTAATTTAATAATTTGTTCCCAAGGAAGATTTTCTTTACCAAAATGACCATAATTAGTTGTTTCTTTATATATTGGTCTTAATAAATCTAATGTTTTAATAATACCTTGTGGGGTTAAATCAAAGTTCTTCTTTATTATTTCAATTAATTCATCATTACGATATTTACTTGTATTAAAAGTATCAATATTAATACTTGTTGGATCGGCTACACCAATAGCATATGAAAGACTTACTTCACATTTATCTGCTAACTTGTTAGCTACAATATTTTTTGCAATAAAACGACACATATAACTTGCACTTCGATCAACTTTAGTTGGATCTTTTCCAGAGAAAGCTCCTCCTCCATGATGAGCAACACCACCATATGTATCAACAATTATTTTTCTTCCTGTTAAGCCACTATCACCAGTTGGACCACCAATTACAAATCGACCTGTTGGATTAATATAATATTTGGTATTATCATCAACTAAATTACTCGGTATAACATAATCAATTACTTCTTTCTTTATACCTTCTCGAACAGTATTAATATCAATATCATCATGTTGACTTGATACGATCACTGAATCAATTCTTATTTTATTATCTAAGTATTCAACAGATACTTGACTCTTACCATCAGGACGTAGAAAATCTAATATTTTCTTTTTTCGACATTCAGTTAATCTTTTAGTTAGTTTATGGGCAAGCACTAAAGAAAGTGGTAATAATTCATCTGTTTCACAAGTTGCATAACCATACATCATTCCTTGGTCTCCTGCTCCTAAATTATCTACTCCCATTGAAATATCTGGAGATTGAGAAGAAATATCAATAATAATATTATATTTATCAATATCAAGAGTTTCTTTAGTATAACCAATTTCTTTAATAGTATCATATACTATTTTTTTGATATCAACTTCTCCTTTACTTGTTACCTCTCCTGTGATTAATAAATAATTTTTGCCAAACATACATTCAACGGCGACACGTGATTTTGGATCAATCGTTAAATACGCATCTAAAATACTATCTGATAATAAATCACAAACTTTATCAGGATGTCCTTCCGTAACACTTTCACTTGTTACAATTTTTTTCATAAAACCTTCTTTCTGTAAAAGTTCAAGAAAAAAGCCATGTACTAAGTACATGGCCAATAATTATAAATAATCATCTTATCATCCAAAGTACTTACTTTGTTGGTATTACCACCTAACTTAATAGGTTGGTGTGAGGTCATAGAGCCAAATCTCTCACTCACTCTTGATAACTTTTACAATTATATTTTATTTATTAATTAATAAGATGTCAAGATATTTCTAAAGTTGCCATCGTCATATTGTGATCTGTATATACTCCAAAAGTATTAATATGTTTTCCATCCTTAATTGTTATATGATTATTTCCTTTAACATAAATTGAATTACAGTATGTTGGATTTTTATGAAGATTATTTGTTGAAGAATCATATGCAGCGATTTCAAAGCCTATTGGTTCAAAGTATTTTTCAAAATATGATCTAGGAGTAATATTTAAATCTCCTAACATAATTGTTGGGTTCTTATCTTTCTTTAAGATGTCAGCAGCTGCCTTAAAATGTATATCACGACATTTTGATTGATATGAAAAATGACTATTATAGAATGAAATATTTATTCCATTAATATTCAAAACAACCTTTTGAAGAATCCTCTTCTCGCCACATGATGGTAATTGATATTTTTGTTTACTAATAAATTTATAATTTGAAATAATTGTATTAGACGATGCCGGTTGTTCATAATAATAATAGGATAATCCCGATAATTTAGGTATTTGTTTGGTTTTACTCGCTGGTTCTGATTCTTGCATACCAACAATGTTTAATTTATATTCTTTAAAAAGATTAGCGAATTTTTCTGGTGTTGAAGAACATTTTGTTGAACTAGTACCACAATGATATGCTCCAATATTTATTGAAGCTACTTTAATCGTTACTGGTTTCTTTTTTACAACAATCTTTATTTCTTTTTTTATATTGTTATTACTTTTTAAGGTAACAATTGCGGTACCTTCCTTTAATCCTTTAATTTTTTTACCATCGATATTAACAATACTATTATCATTACTACTATAAGTTATCTCTTTATTAGTAGCATTTTTTGGCAAGACAATAGGATTAATAGTAATTGATTCACCAATATAAACATTATAAATTTCCTCTTCAACTTTTATTTCTGATACTTCTATTATTTTTTCTTTAATAGTAATATCACATGTATCACTAAAACCATTATATGTTTTTATCGTTATTGATGTTTTACCTGGTTTAAGGGCTTTAACTTCACCATCATTAAAATTAATAATGTCTTTATTGCTAATATCCCAACTAATTGTCTTATTAGTAGCGTTAATAGGAATTATCGTATACTCTAATCTATATGTGTCATCTTCTACTAACTCTAAAGTATTTATATTTAATTTAATACTTTCAATTTCAATATCATTAACAATAATATTAATTGATAAAGATACATCATAATCTTTTATCTTTATAGTAATCGTAGCAACTCCTTTTGATATTGCTCTAATCATTCCATCATTAACAATAACAACATTATTATTACTACTTAACCACTCTAAAGAATAATTATCTAAATTAGTAACAGTTGGTTCAATTTTTTTCGTATCACCAACTCTCATCGTAATTGTCGTTTGATTATAAGAAATTGTTGGTACCTTTTTATTTATAGGAATTACAAAATAAATTCCAATACTAATTATCAAGAAAGCTAGAATACCAATTACAATATTATATTTATCTTTCATATTTTCTCCAAAATTATTGTAACACAAAAAAAATTAAAGCTTAAGACTTTAATTTTTTATTATATACTTTATTCATTATGATATTAGCGGTTACATCCCCTGTTACATTAAGAGTTGTATAAGCCATATCAAGTAATTTATAAATACTACTATAGAATCCAATAAATGTTAATGGTAAACCTAATAATTCTAAGTATGTAGCTCCAATTACAATTCCTCCACTTGGAATACCAGGTGCTGACATATTAATTATTAAGGCCATAAAAATCATTAATAAATATTTAGAAAAAGTAATATCAATATTAAATAGTTGCATACAGAAGATTGATAGAAGCGCAAATGATACAGCTCCACCACACATATGTATCGTTGTTCCAAGAGGTACTGTTAATGATGTAACATCTTTAGAAATATTGAATTTTTCTTCACAAGTTTTAATAGTTGTTGGAAGCGTTGCAACACTTGAACAAGTTGTAATTGTCATTAACCATACTTTTAAATTATTTTTAATATATTTTATAGGACTTACTTTACCTACTAACCAAGCTGGTAAAATCATAACAATAATAATTGTTACAATGGAACATAAATAAGCCATTCCTATATATTTAAATCCAATATCAAAAATAATATTTCCATACTTACTTATAGCACCACCTAATAAACTAATTATTGCAAATGGTGTTAAATACATAATATATTCTAGAATCTTATATAATGTATTTCTAATAATTTCCATTAAATCAATTATCTTTTTACCATCATTTACTTTTTTTGTTGCAATACCAAAGAAAATGGCAAAGATAATGGTTGCAAATAAAGAATTATTTACAAGTAAAGCACCAATTGAAGATGGGAATAAATTAACGATAATATCTTGAAAATTAAGTTTTGTTGTCGCTCCCGTCCATTCAATTATTTTATAAGTAAATCCCCTACCTGGAGCTAATAAAGTTACAATGAGTGATGTTATCAAAAAGGTAACAATAAACATAACAATAAAAAGTAATACTGTTTTTAAGATAAATTTATTTCTTTTACCAAGTGATTGATATATAGATATCATAATACTTGTAAAAATTATTGGAATAATCATAAACTTTAATAAGTTAATATAAATTGTTCCAATAAACGCAATATTATCAACTACTTTAGGTAGATATAAACCAAAGATTATTGCTAAGATGATGCTACCAATAATAAAAATGTTATTTAATTTCTTTGCCACTTTCTTTTATCCTTTCAATTACTTTCATAATTGTATCTCTACTTGCTAAAGCAGAAACACGGAAGTAATTATCACCATTAGATCCAAAAATAATACCTGGAATAATAATGACTTCAAATTCATTTAAAAAATAATCAAAATAATCCCATGATGTCATGCCATTCTTTATTTTTACCCATAAGAATGGTGCATCTACACCACCATAAATAGTAAAACCATAAGAACTAAAAAAATCTCTTAATATTTTACTATTTTCTTTATAATATAGAATATTATTTTTAATTATTTCTTGTGATTCTTTAGTATATACTTCACTGGCTCCAAGTTGAGCGATATAATCAGCACCATTAAAACGATTAATTGTTCTTATTTTCCATATTTCATTGATATTATCACATATTTCATTAGGAATAATGTAATAAGAGCATCTAACACCAGTAAAACTAGCATTTTTACTAAAACTACGAAATTCAATAGCAACATTTTTAGAACCCGGTATCTCATAAATACTTTTAGGAACATCACTTGATTCAATAAAAGAATTATATACATTATCATATAAAATAACCGCATTATTCTCTATTGCATAATTAACCCATTTTGTTAAATCATTATAAGTATAACAAGTTCCTGTTGGATTATTTGGTGAACAAATATAAATTATATCAAAGTGTTCCTTGGGAATATCCGGTATAAAATTATTTCTTTCTAAGCCATCAAGAAAAGTTATCTTTCGATTTAATGCTTTAGCACCATCTTTATAAATTGGATAAATAGGATTACTAGCACATATTTTGGAATTTATATCAAATAATTCTAAAATACTTGTCGTATCTGTCTTTGTTCCATTTGATATATAAATTTCATCATTACTAAAATGAAAATCTTTATATTCATTTTCCAAAATAACATTTTTTAAGAAATCATAACCATAACTTGCACCATATCCATGAAAGGTTTTAATATCAGATAATTCATCAGCTGCTTCTTTCATCTTTAAAGTTACAGGTTTAATAATTGGTTTTGATACATCACCAACTCCTAAGGACAAAATATTGCCCTTAGGGTGGTTTTTCTTATAATCATTAACTCTTTTGGTAACATTAGTAAAACTATTAATATTATCTTCTTGTAATAAAACGTTTAACTTAACCATAAGTTCCTCTTATTTTAATAATTCTTCTAACTTCTTCTTCTCTTCTTCTAGTTTTTGTCTATCAAGTTCAACTATATTAGCTGGAGCTTTATTAACATAATTTTCATTTGAAAGTAATTTTTCACGTCTTGCAATAGAAGCTTTTAATAAATTAATTTGGGCTTCTTTAGCTTTCTTTTCAAGTTCCGTTTCTACTTTTTCAAAGAAAATTTGCGCTTTAACACGATTAGAGAATACCTTGTATGCTTTTATACCAAGAGGTTCTTTAACAATATTACCTTCAATCTTTAACATTTTAACGATTAAATCATTATCATCATCAGTATCAAACATGATTTTAGCTTCTTTAGTAATATTATTCTCTGCTTTAACATTTCTAAAGTTTTTAATGAATTCAATTTGATCATCAACTGCTTTTTCAGCATCTTCAAAGATTTGTTTTTTATTATATTTTGGATAATTTGCAATCATTAAGTCTTCATATTCTCTTACTGGTAACTTAGAATAGATTTCATCAGTTACATATGGCATAAATGGTTGTAACATTGATAAGATTCCTGTTAATACATAACATAGTGTTGATTTTGTACTTAATTCATCAATAGAATATTTAGCCATTTCAATATAATTATCACAGAAACTACTCCATACAAAATCATAGATAGTAGCACCTGCATTATTAAATTCATATTTATCCATAAATTTCTTTGTTTCATGAACACATTTATTAAATTTAGTTAAAATCCATTTATCTTCATTTTTTAAATTAGATAAATCAATCTCTTTTAAGTCATTAATATTAGATAAAACGAATCTTGATGCATTCCATATCTTATTAATATAGTTCCATGTTGATTTAATCTTTTCTTCATCGAAACGCATATCAGTACCAGGAGCTACATCCGTTGCAAGATAATAACGTAGAGCATCGGCTCCATATAAATTAACCATATCGAATGGGTCAATACCATTACCTAAGCTTTTACTAAATTTACGTCCTTCTTTATCACGAATTAAACCATGAATTAAACAATCTTCAAATGGACGTTCACCTAATAATTTTTCTCCTTGGAAAGTCATTCTATTTACCCAGAATGGAATAATATCATAACCTGTTGCAAGTACACTATTTGGATAATATCTACGAAGTAACTTCGTATTCTTTGGCCAACCTAGAGTTGCAAATGGCCATAAAGCACTACTAAACCACGTATCAAGTACATCAGGATCTTGTTCCCAACCTTCACCTTTAGGAGCCTCCATACCTACGTAGATTTCATCACCCTTATACCATGCAGGGATTCTATGACCCCACCAAAGTTGTCTACTTATACACCAGTCATAAGTTATTCCCATCCAGTGATTCATTGTTTTTTCATAACGACTTGGTACAAAGTTAACTTTAAGATCTTTCTTCTTTTGAACTTCAAGAACGTGATCCGCAAGTGGTCTCATTTTAACAAACCATTGTTTTTTAATCATTGGTTCTACCATAACACCTGTTCTCTCACTATGACCTACTTCATGAACAAGTGGTTCAACTGAAAGTAATAGTCCTTCTTTTTCAAGATCTTTAAGTGTTTCTTCACGACATTCTTCTCTTGTCATTCCAACGTATTTCTTAGGAACATTAGAGTTCATTGTAGCATCATCATTCATAATAACGATACGCTCTAGATTATGACGATTTCCTACTTCAAAGTCGTTAGGATCATGAGCTGGTGTAATTTTAACACAACCTGTTCCTTTTTCCATATCTGCATGTTCATCGGTGATAACTGGAATAGGTTTATTAACTAGTGGTAATATAACATTTTTACCAACAAATTTTTTATATCTTTTATCAGCTTCATTAACAGCAACTGCTGTATCACCAAATAATGTTTCAGGTCTAGTTGTTGCAACATCTAAATATTCATCACTATCTTCTAACTTGTATTTTAAGTGATAAAACGCACTCTTTTCTTCTTTATAAATAACTTCTTCATTAGATAAGGCTGTTTGAGCAACTGGATCCCAGTTAATTATTTTTTCACCACGATAGATAAGTCCTTCATTGTAATAATCAACGAATACTTTTCTTACGGCTTCTGATAGTCCATCATCTAGAGTAAACCTTTCTTTTGTGTAATCTAAACTAACTCCTAAAATAGCCCATTGTTTTCTTATAATGTCACCATGTTCATGGGTCCAATCCCAACAAGATTCAATAAACTTTTCTCTTCCGTATTCATATTTATTAATACCTTGATCTTTAAGTCTTTTAACAACTTTTGCTTCCGTTGCAATAGCCGCATGGTCCATACCTGGTAGCCATAATGTATCAAAGCCTTCCATTTTCTTATAACGAATAATGATATCTTGTAGTGCAACATCCCAAGCATGTCCTAAATGTAATACACCTGTAACATTTGGTGGTGGTAATACAATACAAAATGGTTTCTTTTTACTATTTTCTTGGCATTTAAAATAATCTTTATCTAACCATTTTTGATACTTACCTTTTTCTACTTCACTATGATTATATTTTTTTTCTAACTCTTCCATAAATTACCTCTTCTTTCTTTTCAAATTATCATCGTGATAATTATCTATCAAATCATAAAAATATTGATTAATCTCTTCATTTTCATTTAGTTTTACACTACATATAAAATCATCCATATATTCTTTTTCATCTAAGATATCTTTAGATTCGGGAATATATAATTGATAATAAAATGATAAATATAAAACTATTCGATCGCTTATACTATGAATATCATGAACATCTATTAATTCACGATTGTAATAATTATCTAATACCTTTTTAGTTGGTATTTTATTAAACTCTAGATTATATGTAGAGACGACTTTTAAAATATCAATCTTATCAACATCACGAATTAACATCGCAAATAATTTTTCCGTTGGTGTTAATTCATTACCTATATCATATTTATTATGATAGTATATGGCTTTTTTAACTATTTCATACTCTTCTTCCTTGATAGGGAACTTTTTAATAAATCCTTCATAAAACAAAATAGCATTACTAAATCTAGCATGATCAAATTTTACATTACTAAATTGTTTATTTAATTTTGCTTCATAAAATCTTCCTAAATCATGAAAAAGAGCGATAAAGATTGCTAGTCTCTTCTCATCATTAGATAATTCTAAACGATTAACTAAATCTTCCATTAGTTTTACCACCCGTAGTGTGTGATAATATTTTAATTTAATTAAAGGATCATCTAAATCATAATTTTCATCAATATAATTTTTAAAGATTTCTAAATATTTATCCATAACCCACCTAAATAAAAAAATCTATCAATGTAGGAGTGATTTAACACGGTACCATCCTACTTCGATAGATTTTATATCCTTAATTATCTTAATGCGATAAACATTGTATTCTATTTACTTAAATACACTCTTCATAAGCTACCTTCAGTTATACTTTCTAGAAAACTGCCACCTAATGTTTCCCTCTCTTTAAGAAGCCATAACTTACTCCTCTTAATCACAAGATTTACATGTACTATAACATAACTTCATCATAAATGCAACTATTACTATGATTTAATGACGCAATAATCTTGAGGATTATTACCATATTTATCACCAAATGTTACCTTATTTAGATATTCAAATTTAATCCATCCTATTCTATAATAACGCAATATTTATCTGTATCATCAGCGATTTCAGCATTAAAAATGTCACCTATGGTTTTTCTATCATTTATTTCAATTATTAATTCTGTATCATAAGCAAATGTATATGTTGCATCAACAATTTCATTTTCATGTTTTTGAATTGTATTTTTAAAATTTGATATTTTTTTAGTAACTGTTTCACTACAAGCCACGATATTTAAAGTATCAACGACATATCCATCTAAAGCCATATATCTAGTATTAATACCAGAAGCTGTTATTTTACCATCTTTTAATTCGATATCAGAGAATTGCATCTCTTTACTATCATATAAATTATTTAAATCAGAATCATAGAATTGTAACGCTTCACCATATTGTCCTGCACTACTTAGAATTAATAAAGAATCTGTAACATAAACTTTCATTGCATAAAAATCAATCTTTTGATCATTTATCAATGTTCTATTTCCTTCATGTTTTATTTCAAAATCTTTCTTATTAACCGTTACTTTAATTCCTTCTTCTGTAACATTATGCTCAGTAAACACCCGCATTTCAGAATTATCCTCAGCAATTTTTTGTTCTTCGCTATAAGCTTTATATAGGAAATATATAACTACTATTAACCCAATAAAAGATATTATTTGTAATATTGTAATTAAGATTCTTCCAACTTTTTTATTCTTCATATACTCTCCTTATTATAAATATATAATATTTTTCAATTCATGTAAACAACTATGTTCATAGTTATAAACTATATCCATTAAAGCTTGTAACAGCAGCAGAAACTAGTTCTGGCATAATACGATTACCATCAGTATGAGTTTGATAATCTTTTTTAGCAAACTGATTCCACTTATCAGATAAATAATGAACATTAGAATAATTTCGATCCAGTTTAGCATAATGATTTTTAATACTTTGTTTTCCTTTTTGACTATAAACTAAATAAATATTAGCACTTGGACAGTTTTTAGCCACTAAATCAAGTCCTGTGAAAACATATCCTTCATTATAGCCACAAGATACCCATCCACCACCATTTTTAGCACAATGATCAAAGTTTCGATCACCTGTTGCACTAATAAAATAGAGATTTTTACCTTCAAGTCCTTTTAATTCTTCAATACTACTAAATTGAACTTTTTCACCTTTTATTGCATTTTTACCAGTTACTAAAACGGCATTATTAACACAATAAACTGTTTGATACAAGTCCCCATTATTAGCAGCAAGTTTTAATGATTCAGCACCATATAAACTATCACCACCAATAATATTTTGACATTTAGATAAATCTGTTCTAGCAACTCCATTCATAAATCTTGTTGCTTCAGCAACCATCTTTTGTTTACCAAATTTATGATTACCTCTACTATCTCTACTTTGAACATCACTTTTTAAGAATCTAACAACTAAAGAATCAGAAGGATAACCTGTTGGATTATCATAACCATCAGCAATAAAATATGTAAAAGTATTTAATTTAGAATATTCTTTTGTACCATCAGGTATAAAGAAACCTACTCTAACACTATCACCATTAACACTTAATAACTTTGTAGATAAATTATATTTATAAGTTTTACCATTTTTGGTAAATGTTACTTCATTACCATTAACTATACAATCTTTATTTTGCATAAAGAAATTAATATCAGCAGCTTTTAAATGACTACCAGTTTTCTTATTATAAGCAAGAGCCCATATATCATTAAAATCAAAATCACCATAATTACCACTAACAATTTCTTCATCAAGATCTTCGACCGTTTGAAGAAGACTTACTAATGAATCTTTAGAAGTAGATAATGTTTCTTGATTTTTAGTTTTACCACTTGCAACTGTTTCTTTTATTTTTCCTGCGTAAGGTGTAATGGAAGATGGAATATCAATATCTGTACTAGATATGATACTTTCAACATCACTATATTGTTCTGATGCGTCAAGAACAACATCAACATCGACATCAACAACTTCTTCATCATGACTATCCGTGCTATCACTTGGCTTTCTACCACCAGATCCTGGTGAATATGGAACATTACTAGAATTAATAATATTTTGTAAATATGAAACTACTGAATCAACACCAATTTCATTATTTTGATATTTCGATAAATAAGATGATAAACTCGCTATTGTATTTTCATCAAGAGTACGTCCGGTCTCATTTTGTATTTTATTACATAATTCATTAAGTAATTCTTGAAAAGAAATAGTTCCATTATCTAATTTACTTATTTCATTTTGTATATATGTTCTAAAATCCATAAGCTTTACTCCTTTTCAACACTTTCCTTCTTTTTAAGAAGTTCATATTCTTGTTCTTGAAGTCTTTTAATCTCTTCATCGATTCTTGCAACAATAGATGCTTTTTCACTTAAAACATTATTAATAATATTTGTTATATTAGTAGCAAGAACTTTATTATTACTAAGCATTTCATTTTTTAAAATAGTATCTTCACAATTAGAAAATGTGCTATCTAAAGATTTTACTTTAGATAGAGCATCCTGATACTCTTCAATAAACTTATCAACATTACTAATAAATGTTTGTTTATCATTCTTTAATTCTTGACTAGTCATCATTTTCCCCCATCATCTTTTTTACATCATTATAATAAGTTTCATAACTATTTATAATGTAATAAAAACTATTTTTATAATCATTATTTTTTTCATTAAAGTAATCAATACGATTTTCAATATAATCATTATATAAAGGAATAATATCTTTGGATTTAGGAGTATTTAAAATTGTTTCAATATCTGATACTTCTTTATAAATATTAGTTAAAGAATCAATTATTTCTTTATTACATTCTTCTACTCTTTCACGAATGTTTTTAAAATTATCTTCATTATAATTAATTTTGGTCATAAGAAACCTCCATATTAATAAGATTAGAAAACTTTTTTCGAAGAAGATTGTATTCGCTTCCATATTTATCATAATAAGACGTTAAAAACTTAATATATGACAAGATTTTTCTTTCCATATCCATTAATTCATCTATATAATTATCATATATTTCATTAAAAGTATCTGCAGCTTCACCTTCCCATTTTAGTTCCAGTCTAGCTTTTCTAAGTTCATTTATTTGATCATCAATATTCTTTAACTGTTCTTCTAAGTAATCTACCTTTTGTTTTAGGGTACCTACTTTTACTAAATACCTCATATTATCACCTATTATCATTATATCATTATTATGACAACTATATAAAAAAAATAGAGAATAATCTCTATTTTATTTTAACTTTTTCATGTAAATATTCTTTTATATATGATAATTGTAATTTAAATAAATTTTTATTAAAAGAAGGATCATAACTAATTCTATTATCATCAAAAAACTTTTGTAACATTTGATAATCAACTCTTGATAAATAATCAAAGAATTTATTATCATCATTTTTAGCAAGTAAATTAATATCAACTATGAGAATTGTTTTATACGTCATAATTAATAATGAGTCATCTAAAATATCATCACTAGTAGTAGTTATATAATCATGAATTGTATTTAATCTTTCGTCTTGATAATCAATATTTTCTTCTTCAAAGAAATCATAAAAAGTTCTAATAGCCATATAACAATCATTCATACCTAAATCTTCTTTAAAAAACATAATGTTAATTAAATCTGTTGCTTGATCAATTGTTAAATTACTTATTTTATTTAAGAATATTGGGGAAATAGCATTAATATCATACCCTTTATCAATTAACCCTTTAATTGTTTTAATAGCAAGATAAGTAAAAGCAACATCTTCTTTTCTTAAACCATTACCTTCCATCTCGAGAACTTTAGCTGCTTCATTTAGAGTTAATTTAGCATGGGATACATATTCATATTTTTCTTTTAATTTAGCACTACCTTTTTTCATTATTATCTCTCCTTATAATAAGATGGTTTTAAAACCTTTTCTAATTTGTTATAAACTTCTTCAATAGTTGAATCAGTGATTGTAGCTGCACCTGAAGTATCATGGCCTCCACCACCAAATTTTTCCATAATAGCATTAATATCGATATTTCCTGTTGATCTTGCAGAAATACCAATTGTATTATCATTTCTTACACCAATAGCAAACGATGCGTCAGCTCCAAGGATCATTGCTTCATCAGCAATTTTTGATAATTCTTCTTTAGTATATACAATATCCTCATTAGTTTTAATGATAGCAAGCATACAACTATGTATTTTAATATTTTTAATAGATTCATGAACTTTTAAATAACTTTCTAAATCTTCTTTAAAATAATCATTTACACGATTGGTATCAGCTCCATAATCTTTTA
>JAEEGL015892074.1_pt1 | contig 38119 bp, 38 predicted proteins | sample 9134231 | NCBI WGS metagenome assembly JAEEGL01 (sample SAMN16246548, study PRJNA631951) | gut metagenome | biome: gut microbiome; feature: rumen; material: fiber-attached | host: Bos | place: Iran: Karaj | collected 2018-10
ACGGTGCTGGTGGAGAAGGAAGGATCGGTGATATCGATGGTGCCGGTAACGACGCCGTTGAGCTTGTCGTCATCGGTGGTGCACTGCACGAAGTTGAGGTACTTGGTCTTAGGAGCGCCAAGATAGTAGCTTTCGTTGGCTTCGTAATTGATAACGCCGTTTTCAAAGCGGATGAACTTGTAGGGGCCGGCGCCCATGGGCTGGGTGGTCTTGGCGCGGACGCCGCTCAGATCGCCCTTCACAAAGCCGAACATATTGTTGTCGTAGTCATACAGGCTGGCGTCGCCGTAGTAATGCATGGGAGCAATGGGGAAGCCCAGATGATAGATGGCGGTAGCGTCGATCTGGGTCATAACAACGCGCAGGCTGTTATCGCCGGTCTTCTGAATGCCGGCGATGCTGCCGGCGCTCTCGCCGGTCTGCACGCCGGCCTGCATCTCAGCGCCGAGGGAAGAGATGGTGATGGTCAGGCGGGTGTTGCCGGTAGCAGTCTCCGTGGCCTCCGCAGTATCGGTATCGCCGTCATAAGCGTCGACGATGGCAAGCCAGAAGTCCTGCGCAGTGGCGTCGTCTTCCAGAGCGAAGCCCCACAGGGCGGCGGAGGTGGCAACGTCCACGGCACCGTAGTCGGCGTAGTTCGACATGCAGTAATCGACGATCTCCTGGGCGAAGTCGGCGCCGGCCTGGTTGTTGTAGTAATCCCAGAAGGTGTTATACTGCTCCTCAGTGTAGAGGTCGTTGGCAACATAGCCGTCGGGGCCGGCGGCAAAGATCACGTTGCCGCGGCTGTCCATGCCGCTGCGGTAGGCTTCCATGCCCAGGATGGGCTGAGCGAAAAGGGTGCTGGATCCATCGTAGGTGGGATCGCAGAGGACATAGATATTGAAGATAACGTCGTCGATAGTGAGGGGCTGACCATCGGAGAACACGATGTCGTCGCGCAGCACGAAGTCATAAAACACGGTGCCGTCGGCATTCTCGGTCATGGTGAGGTCGGCAGGTCCATAGTAAGTATAGGGAGTGCCGTTGTAAGGAATGGTCTCGCCTTCGATGCCCTTCAGGATGATAGCGCCGGTACGGTCACTGCTCAGAAGGCTGATCTGAGTAACGGACCAGGCATCCTGGTCATAAGCGGTCTCAGAGAAGAAGGGAGAGAACTTGCTGTTGAAGGGGCTGTAGCCGACAGCCAGCGTGTCGCCGCGCACCTTTTCGGTGGGCTGGGGCTCTTCAGTGGGCTGAGGCTCAGCGGTGGGAGCCGCAGTGGGGGCTTCGGTAGGCGCTGCCGTAGGAGCAGCGGTAGGGTTCGTGCTGTTCTTGCCCGAGTCGCTGCCGTTGCAGCCCGCGAGGACAGCAGCCAGCAACACGACGCAGAGCAGGATAGCAGTCAGTTTCCTGGTGTTCATGTTTTTCCTCCTGTGTTGAAATTCTGATTTTATATCACAGGCCGGCGGATAGCCCGCAGGTCCGCAATAAGCAAGCTTATATCATTCTTCTGCCGGAAGCTCTTCCATCAGCAAATCGTTTTTGCCGCGGAAAACCAACGCAGAGCACACGATCATTATGAATGTGCAGGCAGTGACCGCTGCATCTTCTCCCCCGGCGCCGCTCAGAAAGGCGGCAATCTGACCGAGAAGAGATAAAACGCAAAGAACAAGCATCACGACGCTCCATCCTGCAAAACGGTCGTGCATCTTGTCACACTTGTCTCTGGGTACGGCCTGCCCCGCAGTATATAGATGGTAAACGGCCGTCCACAGCAGAGCTGCCGGGAGAAAGCACAAGATCAGCGGCATCACCACATAGAGCCGTTGAAGCAGTTCGGCATGGATCAGCATGGCAGCAAGCAGCGCTGCAGAGGCGGCAGCAGTGAGGATCAGGCATCGGAGCTTTGCCTTTTTCAGCAATGTCTCTTCGGCTTTAAATCGAAAAAGCGGCCCCCGATAGACAGGCACCGTTTTGAGCTTCCCCCGCCGATCCGGGATATTCTCAAGACGGTAGTCCCCCACATATTTCCTGGATACCATGCAAGACCTCCCGTGCTTCGTTCCTGCATTCCAATGCCAAATACAACAGTACTATGTACTAAATCACATTTTCCGCGAGAATGCAAGACGGTTTCAACGGTTTTGCATTCATAATTTGGTTTTTCCGGAAGAATTTCTTAAAAATTCAGCCATATTGAGCGTAATTCTTTAACAATGTGATGTTTTAGTGCGTTTCAGCATTATCGAATAATCCATCAGACATATGCTTCATTATGAGCGCATCCAAAGCCAGCGCCAGGCCGTTTCTGTCGCAGCTTTCCGTAACAAAACGCGACGCCGCCTTTACCTCCGGAGAAGCGTTTCCCATTGCAATCGATACCCCAGCCCAGCGAAGCATGGGCAGATCATTATGGCCGTCTCCTACGGCCATGACCTCATCCGGTTTCAGTCCCAGCTGTTCCGCCGCTGCTTGCAAACCGTATCCTTTATTGACTCCCTGTGACATGAACTCCAGATAGCTCACGTCGGAGGTGCAGCATTCCGAGCCGGAAATCGGTGATCGACTCAATTCATTTTCCAATTTTCTGATGATGGCTGCTTCTCCTGCCCAGATGACCTTGGTGATCCCGTTTTTTGCCAGCCCAGCAGGATCCTTCAGTTCTTTTTCCCGGATCCCGTACATATCCGGGTATCCGTAGGAATACCTGCCGGCCTGTCCAATATACAGCTCGCCCCGGCTCCAGACGATCACGGAGAAGCCCATGGACAGACCTCCGCCGATGATCTCCAGCGCGGTTTTATCAGGAAGGCAGAGGGAAGAAATCAGCTGTCCGCTGCCGGCCGAGCGGAGCTCCGCCCCGTTATAGGTGATCACAGGCACACCGGGGCTGAGCAGATCCTGAAAATTCCGCAGGCCGCGGATATCCCGCCCCGTCGCTATGGTAAACAGGATACCGCGTTCTTTCACGGCATTCACCGCATGGATCACTTCACCGGTCAGTTCCTTTTTGCTGTTGAGCAGAGTGCCGTCCACATCAACGGCAATCAATCTGATCATCGTATTCCATGGATCATCGTTCTTCGGCAAAGCAGCTGCCATTTCCCCTCCTGTACCGCGCAGCGGCAGGGCCCGAAGGCCCTGCCGACTGTTGCATTTTGAAGCTTATTTGCCGAAGTAGCGATCCAGCAGACCCTTCAGCGCTTTGCCGTGGCGGGCTTCGTCGCGGGCCATCTCATGGACGGTATCATGGATGGCGTCAAGATTCAGGGCCTTGGCGCGCTTGGCAAGGTCGGTCTTGCCGCTGGTGGCTCCCATTTCGGCCTCCACACGCATCTCGAGATTCTTCTTCGTGCTGTCGGTCACGACCTCGCCCAGCAGCTCGGCAAACTTGGCGGCGTGTTCAGCCTCTTCCCAGGCAGCCTTTTCCCAATACAGGCCGATTTCGGGATAGCCTTCCCGATGAGCGACCCGGGCCATCGCCAGATACATACCCACTTCGGAGCATTCGCCCTGGAAGTTGGAGCGCAGATCCGCAATGATATCCTCAGGCACGCCCTGAGCGATCCCCACTACGTGCTCAGCAGCCCATGCTTCTTTTTCGGGCATCAGCTTGAACTTGGAAGCGGGTGCTTTGCACTGGGGGCACTGGGAAGGAGCGCGTTCGCCCTCGTACACATAACCGCAGATCATACATACAAACTTTCTCATAAGATTATCCTCCTAAAATAAAAATGTGATTTCATTCAATAATGCCTGCACACTTGCCGCACAAGCCCCGGAAAATCAGCTCATGATAGCTGACCTTGATCGGGTTCGTCTTTTCCGCCTGACGGTCCAGGGATGGCGGCTCCGGCAGCCCCTCCACATCCAATACAGCACCGCAACGGTCACAGATAAAATGTGGGTGCGGCATGGTATTCGCATCATAGCGTTCTCTTCCATCCACCACGCCGACGCAGATGACGCTTCCATCTTCCCTCAGCTTTGTAAGATTGGCATATACCGTTGTCCGGGAAATATTCGGATACTTTTCCTGCAAATCGCGGAACAGCGTGTCGGCAGACGGGTGCAGCTTTGTGGCCGCCAAAGCAGCGTAGACGGCACTTCCTTTCCGGGCGTATTTGGTTTCCAAAGGCAATTCCTTTCCTTAATAATACGAGGTTTGCTGACTGATTCCTGCTCTAATAAACCATAAATCGGAGCTTTTGTAAAGGGCTTTCTTCCATATATTCTTTCCTGCAGGAGGCGGCCGCCATGCTTGACGCGATGGCATTCTGTGATATAATTAGCAAAATACACTTCTGGCATCAAATCCTTCGGACAAAAGCCCTTCCTGCCTTTGCATATGTCCGGGATCGTGACTGCCATATACGGTTTCTGCTATGAAGAATACGACTTTGTGTTATATCGAGCGGGATGGGCAGTATCTTATGCTGCACAGGATCAAAAAGGAAAATGATCTGAACCATGACAAATGGATCGGCGTGGGAGGCAGATTCGAGAAGGACGAGAGCCCGGAGGAATGCCTTCTGCGGGAGGTGCGGGAAGAAACCGGTCTCACACTGGATCGCTGGTGTTTTCGCGGTGTGGTTACCTTTATCAGCAATGAGTGGGAAACCGAGTATATGTATCTCTTTACCGCCGACCGTTATCATGGCAGCATGATCGAATGTGATGAAGGCGTACTGGAATGGGTGGATAAGGAAAAGGTGATGCAGCTCCCCATCTGGGAGGGCGACAAGCTGTTTTTCCGCCTTCTGGCCCAGGACGTCCCGCCGTTTTTGATGACCTTGCGTTATGTGGGAGACATGCTCGTATTCGCCTCCCTGAACGGGGAGCAGTTAGTATCATTGGGAAAGGAAGATCACAGATGAAATCCATCCGCTGTGTGAGAATCGGCTCACTCCGGGAAAAGGACCCGGAAAAGAAGGGAAAGCTCGAAGTCTGGGACGTTCCGGAGGATCCGGTCGGTCCCGAGGATGTTAAAATCAAAGTTGCCTACTGCGCCATCTGCGGTTCTGACCCCCATCTCGTGGAAGGTATCTTTGGCTGGCCGGTGCCTTACGGTATGGGGCATGAGGTTTCCGGCGTCATTGTGGAGGTCGGTGAGAAGGCCACGAAAAAGGGCCTCAAGGTCGGCGATCGGGTTGCCGGGAACTTCCTCAAATTCTGCGGCACCTGTTATTACTGTCAAAGCGGGCAGCAGCAGTTCTGCGAGCATGCCGACGAATCCAATCACCCCGGCTTCAGCGAAACGCTTGTATGGCACGAAAGCCAGGTATACAAGCTGCCGGACAGCGTCAGCCTCAAGGAGGGCTGCCTGCTGGAACCCGTGAGCATCGCAGTTCGGGCCATGGACAAGGCAGAGCTGCGCTTCGGCCAGCGCGTTCTGGTCAGCGGCGGCGGCCCCATCGGGCTGCTCATCACCCAGTGTCTGAAAAAAGCGGGCGCGACGGAGCTGACCCTCTCTGAGCCCATTGCAGAACGCCGTGAGCTTGCGCTCCGTTTCGGCGCAAAGAACGTTATAGATCCCATGACGGAGAATATCCGGGACGCTGCCGAGCGCATCACCGGCGGCCGCGGCTTCGATGTCGTGTTTGACTGCACCGGCAGCACAAAGGCGGTCTATGACCTTCCCTTTGTGACGGCCAAAGGCGGCAAGCTCATCTATTCAGCCATGTATCCCAATGATTTTGAAATGCCGCTGAACCTCTATAAGTTCTGCTATTATAATGAGCTGACGATCACCGGTATGTATGTAGCCCCCTATGCCTTCCCCAGGGCGGCACAGATGCTTCCGGAGTTGGATCTGAAACCGCTGACCACAAAGGTTTTCGAGCTCGAAGATGCGGTAGCCGCCTTCGATGCTCAGGTCAGCGGCAAGTACCCGAAGATCCTGATCCGCTGCAATAAGGATTTGGAATAAGGAGGATTGAATGTGAGAACCGTAGCTCCCATCGATGCGCAGGAGGTCCGCAGGCTGGAGGAAACCTGTTACCGCGTGCGAAAGGGCATCCTGACGCTGGTCTATAATATTGGGATGGGCCATCTCGGCGGAGAGATGAGTATGGTGGAAACAGCGGTTGCCCTCTACTACCGCTACTTGAATTTCGATGTGATGGATCCGCACAAGCCTGACCGGGACCGCTTTATTCTCAGTAAGGGCCATTGCTCCGAAACGCTTTACACCATTTTTTCCGATCTCGGCGCATACAGCATGCAGTACATGATCGAAAACTTTGAATGCCTGGACAAATCAAAGTTCGGCATGCACACCAACCGGAAATACTGCCCCCAGGTGGAGGTTTCCGCCGGTTCCCTGGGCCACGGCCTGCCCATTGCCGTCGGTATGGCCCTTGCAGGCCGCAAGCAGAAAGCGCCCTGGCGTGTATTTGTCATGACCGGCGACGGAGAGCTTGACGAGGGCACGAACTGGGAAGCCATCATGTCGGGAGGACATTATCAGCTGGGCAATCTCACTCTGATCGTTGACAAGAATCAGCTTCAGATGACCGGCCCCACTGCCAGCGTCATGAATCACGACCCATTGGATAAGAAGCTGGAAGCATTCGGCTGGGATGTTCGCGTCATTGCGGACGGGAATGATATGCTTCAGGTTTGCAAGGCTCTGGACGCAGTACCGCAGGCGGATCCGGTCACCCGCAAGAAGCCCATCGCCATCATCTGCAATACGGAAAAGGGACATGGTGTGGACTTCATGGCCGGTAACGTCAAGTGGCACGGCGGCGGCCTTGGAAAAGAGGACTATGAGCATGCAATTGCTTATGTGGAATCCGAATGGGAAAGGAGGAAAGCTTCATGGCTGTAAAATCCACCTTTGATTTTGATCAGATGCTTTCCAGCGCAAGAGAAGCCTATGCAGAAGAGCTGCTCCGCATGGCCGACGAAGGGCTGGATTTCACCTTCACTTATTCCGATAACGTAGCCCCCTCCTCCTCCGCCGGCAAGCTGGTCGCCAAGTATCCCGACCGCTGCTTCAACTTTGGCATCGCCGAGCCCGATCAGGTCGGCGCTTCCTGCGGCATGGCCCTTGCGGGCGAGGTCGTTTATGCTCAGGTTATGGGCCCCTTCCTCAGCCTGCGAAGTGCAGACCAGATCCATACCGATATTGCTTATAATGACGTGAACGTCCGTCTGATCGGTACCCATGCCGGCGTTACCGCCGGAGGCGGCCCTACCCACAACTGCATCGCTGATCTGGCTCTGTATCGCGCGATACCGAATTTGACGGTGGTTGTCCCTGCGGACGCTGCGCAGTGCTGCAAGGCGATCCGTCAATCCTATTCCTTCCAGGGGCCCATGGTCATTCGAATCGACCGGGCCGGAATGCCCGCCGTCTATGCAGACAATGATTATGACTTCACCTTCGGCAAGGCCATCCAGGTGCTGGACGGAACAGACGTTGCCATCATTTCCGCAGGCAGCCCGGTGTACTGGTCTATGATGGCTGCCAAGCGCCTCAAGGAAGAACATGGCATCAGCGTCCGGCTCATCGATATGCATACGATCAAACCTCTGGATACGGAAGCGATCCTGAAAGCCGCCGGAGAAACCGGCAATGTGGTCACTGTAGAAGAACATTCCATCAACGGCGGTTTGGGATCCGCAGTAGCCGAGTGCCTGTTGGAGAACGGGTTCTCCGGGCGTTTCAAGCGGATCGGACTTCCGGATGAATTTGCCGTCCTGGGTGAAACGGACGCAATTTACCGTTACTACGGGATGGATCCCGAAGGGATCGCCAATACTGTATTTGAGCTTTTGACCAAGTGACGGTTCACGCATTAGGCCGTGGGGATCGACCCCACGGCCTTTTTATAACCTATCCCCAGAGCCGAAGCAATTACAGGCGGAATCCGGTCTTCAAAGCATCCCGGCCCAGCAGGGCTGCGGTCCTCTCATCCGGCTGGCCTCCACCGACCCAAAGCGTGTAGCTCCCCTTTTCCACCGCGCGGGAACCGTCTTCGTGATAGCTGTAAAGGGCTTCCGCTGGAATCGGAAGGAGGACCTGCTTCTTCTCTCCGGGCTGCAGGAACACATCTCCCAATGCGCAGAGATGCCAGCAAGGCTGCGCCGAATCGCCTTCATCCCAGCGCACATAAGCCTGAACCACTTCCCTGCCAGCCGCAGCGCCGGTGTTTTCCACGGTTACTCTGGCTGTGATACCGTCGGCAGTATCTGCTTGAAGATCACTGTAGGCAAAGCTGGTATAGCTGAGGCCGAAGCCAAAGGGATAGAGTGGTTCGCCTTTAAAATAGCGGTAGGTGCGGTTTTTCATGGCGTAATCCGTAAAGGGCGGGAGATCATCAATGCTGCGATAGAAGGTCACCGGCAGCCTGCCGGAGGGGCTGAATACCCCGAACAGCAGCTCGCCCACCGCCTGACCGCCCAGGGAGCCGGGATACCAGGCCTGTACCAGAGCGCCGATGCGGTCATCCTCTACACAGAGAGCGCTGCCGGAAAGAAGTACGACCGCGGTAGGCTTTCCAAGCGCCAGTACATCCTCCAGGAGCTTCCGCTGGTTGGAGGGCAAAAGGAGCGTCTTTTTATCACCTCCGGCAAACTCATCGCAGCCGTAGCCATCCATCATTTCTTCGCCTTCTAAGCTCTCGTCCAATCCCAGCACGAGGACGACAGCTTCGGATTCTTCGGCCATAGCCAAGGCTTCCGCCTCCCGATCCCCATGGCCCATGAGTTCCATAAGATTAAAGGTGGGAGCAACTTTGTCGAAGAAGGAAACGGAAGCATCGTCTCCGCTCTTGCTTTTCCGGTTTTCGGGAGGCTGATAAGGCGTCAGCTCACAGCCAACGCTGTAGCGGATCCGGACATTCTCTCCGGCGGCACGGCGGATACCATCCAGAACTGTAATGTATTCCGAGGCTTCGCCGTGATAGTTTCCCTTCAGGGCAGAGATGCTCATGGCGTTGGGGCCGATAACCGCGATGGAGCGGAATTTTCCCGAAAGAGGCAGCAATCCATCGTTTTTCAGCAATACAAGGGATTCTCTGGCCGCTTTGAGATTCAGATTCCGGTTTTCCGGACTATCCAACAGATCATGGTCAACCTGGAGGCATTTCGGTGTTTCGTAAAGCCCAAGCCGCAGCCGGATCTCCATAACCTTACGGCAGGCCTTGTCAATGTCCTCCTCCGAAACCATGCCGCGCTCCAGGGATTCCCGCAGATTCATGTAAACGAAGCCGAGATTCATATCACAGCCATGCTTCAGTGCCAGTGCAGCGGATTCCGCCGCATCCTTCGTCACCTTATGACCGGTGTGGAAATCCTTCAAGGCAGTAAAATCCGAAACCACCATTCCTTCGAAGCCCCATTCTTCCCGCAGGAGCTTCCGGAGAAGCAGCTCGGAAGCGCAGCAGGGCTCATCCAGCGTGCGATTATAGGCGCCCATGACCTGCGCTACCTTCGCTTCCCTGACTGCGGCTTCAAAGGCCGGCAAATAGGTTTCCCGGAGATCCTTGGGGCTGACTTCGGCATTGAACTCATGCCGGATCGGTTCCGGTCCCGAATGGACGGCAAAATGCTTTGCACAGGCCGCGGTCAGCAGATAATCCGGATCGTCTCCCTGGAGTCCGCGGATATAAGAGACGCCCATGCGGCCGGTGAGCCAGGGATCCTCCCCATAGGTTTCCTGGCCCCTTCCCCATCTGGGATCTCGAAAGATATTGATGTTAGGGCTGTAAAGGCTCAGCCCCTTGAACAGATCCCGGACGCCATGAGCGGAGTATTGTTCAAATTTGATCCTGGCCTCCTGGCCGACAGCTCTGCCGATCCTTCCCACCAGCTCCGGGTCAAAGGTCGCTCCCAAGCCGATGCTCTGGGGAAACATGGTAGCGGTTCCTTCCCGGGCAACACCGTGAAGGGCCTCACTCCACCAGTCCATTTCAGGGATCCCCAGCCTTTCCAGCGCAGGAGCGGCAGAAATGATCTGCGCGATCTTTTCATCCGTATTCATACGGGATACCAGATCCGCGGCGCGCTGTGCAAAGCTCAGCGCCTTATCCAGATATCCTTCCATCATCCTTCTCCTTTTCATATCGGTTTATCCGCAGGTACAGGAAACGGGCCCGCCTTCCGGCAGGCCCGTTGGAACCAATCTCAAATATCGTTGTAGCGCTGCCCGCCCTTTTTCTGGACTTCAAGATCCTTGGGAACATTGTTGCGGGTCTGGAAAGCGGCGATGCCCTTCTCCATCTCCTGATAATAGGAGTCCTGGATCTTCAAGGTCTTGGAGCCATCCTTGAAGATAAACTCGGCGGAGGTGTTGTTCACACGGGCCGCGCGGGGATTCATGGGGTTGACGCCGGGGAACTGCCAGATGATGGCGCGGAGCTCGTCGGCGCGAATCACCCGCTGGTTGAACAGATTCTGCTGCACCAGGGTATCCTCATAGATATCCATCCGCAGAGAAATGATCTGACGCAGCAGCAGCGCGAGGACACAGACGAAAATGATACCCGCGGCAATGGCAACGCCCATCAGATTCCTGCCGCCCTTCAGCGTGGTGACGAGACAGGCCACGAACACAACTGCAAACAGGATCGACAGCATGACAAAGGGAAGGTGGATCATCCCCGAGAGCCTGAGGGTAGCATACTTTTTCCCATATTTTTCTTCCATACCGAAACCTCCAAAGAATCTTCAAATATGAAAACAATATAGCACGCGCTGAATCGGAAGTCAATTGCGGATATTCCATTCTTTCAGATCTTTGAGTTCTTCCCTCAGCCGAAGATAGCTGAGGTAGCGGCTTTGGCTGATCTTTCCCGTTTCCACTGCTTCCCGCACCGCGCAGCCTTCGTCCTTATCGTGACTGCAATCATGGAAACGGCACTTATCAAGATAAGGCCGAAACTCACGGAAAAGCTCCGGCAGCCGCTTCTTCAGCTGGAGTGAAACGTCATCCGCATCAAATGCGGAAAAGCCGGGCGTATCCGCTGCAAGAATATCCTGTCCCAATCGAAATGCCTCCACATGGCGGGTGGTATGGCGGCCGCGCCCCAGCTTCTGGCTGACTTCGCCCGTCGGGAGCAGCAGCGTCGGTTCCAGAGCATTCAGAAGGCTGGACTTCCCTACGCCGGAATTGCCCGTAAATACGCAGAAGCTTCCCGACAAAAGGGACCGCAATTCGGAGATTCCCTCACCGGTGACAGCACTGGTTTCCAGGCAATCGATCCCGGCTGCACGATAGGTCTGTACAAGCACCGGCAGCCGCGCGGCATCGCACTTGTGGAAGCAGACAACAGGCCTGCAGCCCTTCAATTCGGCAATAGCGATCATCCGGTCGATGAGGAACGGATCGGTGACCGGATTGACGGCGGAAGCCAGGATCACAAGCATATCCAGATTGGCGGCCGCCGGCCGGATAAAGGAGTTCCTGCGGGGAAGGATCTCCTCCAGATTTCCCTTTCCGTTCCCAAGAGGCTTCACGACCACACGATCTCCCACCAGCGGGGTGAGGTGTTCGGTACGCAGCTTCCCGCGGGCGGTACAGCTAAGGACCCCTTCCGGAGTTTCGACATACCATAGACCGCGGACAGCTTTGAAAACAAATCCGTCAGCCAACGCTGCCGTCCCCCTCCTGCGGAGGCTGTTCATTTTCTGTTTCGCCGCCCTGCTGCTCGGGAGGCACTTCTTCATTCTCAACGGGCGGCGGGGTTTCCGCAGGGCCGGAGGAAATGATCAGATTGATTTTCGTCTTTTCCTGGACGGATTCTCCGGCGGAGCGGCTCTGCCAGGTAACGACACCGGCGGGCGCATCGTCCGGACGCTCGGTGATATTGCCCATGACAAGATTCGAGCCTTCCAGCTTCGCCTGGGCCGTGCTGATGGTATCCCCAATCAGATCCGGCATATTGGCAAACTTGATTTCCGGACCGGTGCTGATCTCAAGGAACACCGTATCCCCGGCCTTCATCTCCGCACCGGCGGAAGGGATCATGGAGATCACATAGCCTTCCGTGACATCCTCTGACTTTACAAAGCTCTCTTCGTGATTCAGTCCCAGCTTATTCAGCTGAATGATCGCATCCCGATAATCCGTGTTCAGAGTTTCAGGCAGGATAATGACGGTAGTTCCGCTGCTGACGGTCAGCTTGATATCCGCCTTTTTCTTCTCCGATTTGATCACGTTACGGCCCGCAGGAGGATTCTGGCTCATAACGATGCCTTCTGCGACCGTCTCACTGCTCTCATAGGTCGGAATGATATTGAAATCATCCGTAAACATCGGATTCGCCAGAATATCTTCAAGCCTCATGTCCACAAAACCGGGAACGGGGATCTGGGGCGGCTCATCGAACATCTCATTGAACCAGGAACGCCAAAGATAAAGGAAGATGCCAAGAATGAAAAGGATCACCAGGAACATACCGCTGAGGATCGACACCGTTCTGGCCCTTCGGGAATTATCCCGGTATTCCGATCTGCTGAGTTCGCCCCGGCGGCTGACGGGCGGAAGCGTATTGCCCGATTGCTCGCTCACCTGACGGGTATCCGGTTTCTTTTGTTCTTTTTTTCCGGGTTCCTCAGGCTGAAACTGCAGCTCCTGCTCGGAAAAATCCACATCAGGGTTCTTCCGGAAGGTTTCCAGGTCATCATAGAGCTGTTCGGCAAACTGATAACGCTTGTCCAGATCGGGATTCATTGCCTTCATGGTGATGGCTTCCAGACCGGCGGGGATATCCGGATTGATCTCCCGGGGCATCAGCGGGATGGAGCTGATATGCTGGATAGCGATGGAGACTGCGTTTTCGCCTTCGAAGGGCAGCCGTCCCGTAAGCATCTCATACATGACGACGCCAAGGGAATAGATATCGGTGCGGGCATCGACGCTGCTCCCCTTTGCCTGCTCCGGTGAAATATAATGCACGCTTCCAAGGGTCTGCTGGGTTAGGGTATTCTGGGTGGAGCTGAGGCGGGCGATACCAAAATCGGCAACCTTAACGCTGCCATCCTTCAGGATCATGATGTTGTGGGGCTTGATGTCCCTGTGGATGATGCCGCGGCTGTGGGCATGGATCAGGGCTTTGCTGATCTGCATGGAGAAATGCAGGGCTTCCTTCCAGCTGAGCTGGCCGCGCTTCTGCATATACTGCTTCAGCGTCATGCCCTCGATCAGTTCCATGACGATATAATTCACGTCCTGCGTTCTGCTCACATCATAGACCGTCACGATATTGGGATGGCTCAGCATGGCGACGGCCTGCGCTTCCGTATGGAAACGCCGTCGGAAATCTTCATCCACCGCATAGTCATCCTTCAACACCTTGACCGCAACATAACGGTTGAGACGATGACAGAGAGCTCTGTATACTATGGCCATACCGCCGACGCCGATCCGTTCCTGGATCTCGTAGCGGTTGTCCAGCATTTTTCCAATATACTTATCGTTTTCCATGATATATCCTCACAGTGTCTCGATCTGCGGATCATCGGCAGCAAGGATCAGCGCTGTCACGTTGTCCGGAGCACCGCGCTCCAAGGCAATGTTCACCATTCGTTCGACAGCTGTTTCAAGCTCTCCTCCGTAGACGATCTCAAAGAGCAGCTCCTGGGGATTGACAACGCCGCTGAGCCCATCCGAGCAAAGCAGCAGCACATCCCCCATTTCAAGATCCCGGTAGAACAGGTCGCATTCCACCTGGTCTTCCGCCCCCAGCGCCCGGGTGATGTAGTTGCGGCGCGGATGCTTCCATGCGTCTGCTCTCTCGATTTCTCCCCGGTCCACCATGTCTTCGACGACGGAGTGGTCCTTCGTCAGCTGCTGGATGTTTCCGTCCCGGATCAAATAGCATCGACTGTCCCCCACATTGGCAACCGTGACGCGGCTCCCGTCGGAAACAGCAGCCACCAGAGTCGTGCCCATCCCTTCATAGTCCGGGTCGGAGCGGGCTTTCTCGTAAATACGGCGATTGGCCGTTTTTACCGCGCAAAGGATCTGTGCATCGGTGACGGATGGAGCATAGAAGTCCTTCTGAAGTTCTTCCATAAAAATCTCCACCGCCATCTCACTTGCAATATTCCCGGCTTTTGCGCCGCCCATACCGTCGCAAACGACGGCAGCCAGCACTTCCGTACCGTCACCAAGCGCAAACCCGAGAAAACGGCAGGCGTCCTGATTCTGTTTTCTGACCCGGCCCACGTCGGTCAGGCTCCAGGCTCTCATTCAGGTGGCCTCCTTTCGTCGAAGCTGGCCGCATGCAGCGTCGATATCCGCCCCAAGTCGACGGCGTACGGTCACATTGACGCCCAGCTTCTTCAGAATGTCGGAAAACGATCTGGCGTCGCCGGGAACAAGAGGGCTTCCCTCCACCCGGTTCAGCGGGATCAGATTCAGGTGTCCGTGGGTCTTTCGCATGATCTCTGCCAGCTTTTCAGCCTGCCAGGAAGCATCGTTTACCCCCTTGATCAGAGCATATTCGAAACTGATGCGCCGTTCAGTCCGCTTGAAGTAATCGGCACAGCAGTCGATCAGGGTCATGATATCGTATTTCCTGGCGATGGGCATGATGCGCTTTCTTGTTTCGTCGTCCGGGGCATGGAGGGAAACAGACAGGGTCAGCTGCAGATCCTCCTGAGCAAGACGCTCGATTTCCGGAACGAGACCGCAGGTCGAAAGAGAGATATGCCGCATGCCGATGTTCATACCCTTCGGATGGTTCACAAGCTTCAGAAATCGAAGGACATTATCATAATTCTCCAGCGGTTCCCCGATCCCCATCAGCACGATCCCCGTGACCGGCACGCCGCTGTCGATCTGGCTGAAGAGGACTTCACCCAGCATTTCCCCGGCGCTCAGGTTTCGTTTGAAGCCCAGCCCGGTGGATGCGCAGAAAACACAGCCCTGACGGCATCCCACCTGGGAAGAAATACACACCGTATTCCCATAGGAATAGCGCATAACGACGCTTTCCACCGCATTACCATCGTTCAGCTGCCAAAGATACTTCACGGTGCCGTCAGCCCGGGAAACCTGTTTACGCAGGACCTTGGGCGCATCGAGGCGAAAGCATTTCTCCAGCTTGTCCCTGAGGACCAGCGGAAGATTCCGCATATCCCCGAAATCCCAGACGCCTTTCGCCAGCCAGTCGAACACCTGGCCGGCGCGGAAGGACGCTTCACCCAGATCACGAAGCTCAGAAGCCAGCTCTTCCGGAAGCAACGACGCTATGTCCTTTTTCGCATCCTGCATAGATAAAAACCGTCCGTCTCGAATTCAAAAGGCCAAACCGTCCTCTGCCCGTCCGCACAGCGCCCAAAGGGCTCTGGCAGCGAAAAGGCTTCCCTCCGGTACTCCGCGTGCCGGGAAAGGAATGCATCCGTCACCGCTTCGTTCTCTTCCCGCAGCAGCGTGCAGGTTGAATAAACCAGCACTCCGCCGGGCTTAAGGCAGGCTGCAGCCCCCTCCAGGATCGCAAGCTGCGCTTTTGGGAGAGTGGATACCTGATCCATGCTCTTGTAACGGATCTCGGGTTTTTTCCGTATGACCCCCATACCGGAACAGGGCACATCCGCCAGCACGATATCGAATCTTTCCTTCATAGCGTCCGGGGGCTTCGCTGCGTCGGCAGCGCAGGTTTCGATCATATTGATCCCCAGCCGCTGTGCCCCGTCCTCGATACGCCGGAGCTTATTCCCGTGGAGATCGCAGGCGAGAATGCTCCCCCGGTTGCCCATTAATTCCGCAAGGAAGAAGCTTTTGCCGCCGGGGGCGGCACAGCAATCCAGCACCTGCATCCCCGGTTCCGGTGATGCAGCAAAAACCGGCAGTGCTGCAGCCTGGTCCTGTACCGTGACGAATCCATCCCGGAATGCCCGCAGCCCGGTAATATCCCCGGTATTTTCCGCAGAGAAGAAGCCGTCCATGATACCGGGGCGGAGCGATATTCCCTCCGCTTCCAATACGCTTGCCGCTTCCTCGGGAGCTGCCTTCAGCCGATTGACGCGGAAGCTTACCGGCGCAGGCAAATTGTTCAGGCTCAACAGGGATTTCGTTTTTTCCGTCCCCAGCAGGGTTTGAAAATATATCACCCATGGCTCCGGATGGCTGAAGCGGACAGACAGGCTTTCCGCATCGTCTCCCCGGGGCAGCGGCGGGAGCTCATTCGATGTCAATCGGCGGAGTACGGCATTGACCAGCCGCGCCGCCCCGGGATTTCCAAGGCGCTTCGCCAGTTCCACGGCTTCATGGACCGCTGCGGATACGGGAATTCGGTCCATAAATGCGATCTGATAGACTGCGCTGCGCAGGATCGCACGGATAACGCTCTGCAGTTTGCCCTTTACATATGGCTGCAGATACCAGTCGCATGCTTCTCTGTTCTGGAGAACACCGGCGCAGATGCGATAGGCCAGCGCTCTCTCCCTTCGCTCCGGTGCTTCCCTGGAGAATAAGCCGTTGATATACGCATCGGACCATGCGCCGCGCTTTTCGCAGGCCAGGAGCGCTTGGACCGCAGCCTCCCTTGCCCTCATGACAGCTTATGGCCGCGAAGATAATCCGCCGCGCGCATTCGCTTTCCGCCGCGCGCCTGCAGTTCCCGGATGAGGACCGTATGCCCGTCGCCGCAGACGACTTCCAGGCCGTCCTTGCGCTGCGCGGCGATTTCCCCGGGTGAAAGCGCCGTCTCGTTCCCAGTGATCACGGGTGAGAAAACTTTGAATTCCGTCCCACAGATCATGGCGCGTGCTCCGGGCTTCGGGTCAAGGCCGCAGATGCGGCTGCTGACCGCTTTTGCACTCCAGTCCCAGCTGATCAATGTATGCTCTTTCAGGATCGGCGGAGCATAAGTCGCTTCGGACTCTGTCTGAGGAACGGCTGCGATTTTGCCGGAAGCCAAGCGAGGCAGTGTATTCACCAGAAGCTCTCCGCCCAGGGTCTTCATTCGTTCGTAGACGCTGCCAAAGCTCTCATACTCACCGATCTCAAGGGAGGCCTGATCGATCACATCGCCGGAATCCATGCCTTCGGCCAGATACATAATAGACACGCCGGTAAGCTTATCCCCATTCAAAACTGCCCATTGAATAGGTGCTGCACCACGGTATCTGGGCAAAAGGGACCCGTGAACATTGATGCACCCCAGGGGAGGCAGGTCCAGAACGCTTCTGGGCAAAAGCTTCCCATAGGCTACAACAACAAAGATATCCGCTCCCACAGCCCGAAGCAGGGAGACGGATTCCTCCGTTTTCAGTGTTTCTGGCTGCAGGATCGGTATACCGGCCTTCAAAGCGTATTCCTTTACGGGGCTGAAGGCAAGCTTCATGCCCCGATTCTTGGGCTTGTCCGGCTTCGTGCACACGGCAGCGATATCATATCCTGCCTTGCAGACTGCGTCCAGGCATGCCACGGCATAATCCGTGGTGCCCATAAACAGAATCTTCATTCTTCAGCACTCATCTTTTCGATCTCTTCGTCGCTGAGGAAACGGTCAGCGATGGAATCGAAGAGAACTCCGTTCAGATGATCGATCTCATGGCAGCAGGCCCTGGCAAGGAGGCCCTCCGCCTCCAGATCAAAGGGCACGCCGTTTCTGTCGAATGCGTGTACCTTCACCTTTTCGGGCCGTGTGACGATGCCCCAGATATTGGGCAGGCTCAGGCAGCCCTCCGGACCGATCTGCTCTCCTTCAGCCGAAACGATCTCCGGATTTACCAGTTCGTAGATCACCGGCTCTTCGCCGCTGACATCCGCAACAAGGACGGCACGGCGAAGTACGCCGACCTGAGGAGCGGCAAGGCCGACCCCGTTGGCTTCCGCCAGGGTATCCCGCATATCGTCCAGCAGGATCTTGAGTCTGGCATTGAACTCCGTAACGGGCCGACTGGTTTTTTTCAGGCTGATATCCCCTTTTTTTATGATCTTACGGATTCCCATGGTTTACCTCACTCATTATTGTATCACTCCAGAGGATCCACATCCCCATAGAGCACCAGATTTCGATATCGTTTATCCGCAGAATACTGCCGAAGGGCTGCCGAGATCAGTATCCTTGCTTCCTTGCATGGGACACAGCTCAGCATGATCCTGTAGCGAAAGCGATCGTTCACCCGAAGGACACCGGCAGGGGCTGGTCCCAGGATGCGGGTATCCTGCCAGTCACGGACCGCATTTTTCAGCGCATTTTTCAGTTCGGTCACGCAGCGAAGTGCAAGAGCTTCATCGCTGCCGGTCACTGTAATGGCATAGAGCGCTCGGATGGGCGGGACCTTGAGCAATTGCCTGGTCTGGATCTCCGAAGCATAGAATGCATCGTAATCCTGCCGGGCGGCACAGCGAATGACTTCGCTGTCCGGTGTATACGTCTGGATCACTGCCCTGCCGTTAAGGCTGCCGCGTCCTGCGCGCCCAACTACCTGGGTAATAAGGCTGAAGGTCCTCTCCTGGGCCCGGTAATCGCTTGCATAGAGGGATTGATCGGCGGAAAGCACGCCTACCAGCGTTACATTTTCGAAATTCAAGCCCTTGGTCACCATTTGAGTGCCGATCAGGATGGGGATCCTTTCCTGTTCAAACTTCTTAAGCAGTTCCTCGTGTGGATGCGCCGCAGATACCGTATCCGTATCCATGCGCAGGACTTCGTGCTCAGGATACAGCTCGCGAAGCTCTTCCTCGATCCGCTGCGTACCCAGGCCTCCAAAGCTCAGGATTCCTCCGCATGCGGGACAACGCTTCTCCATCGGCTGGGAATGACCGCAGAAATGGCACATGAAACGGCCGTTGGCAGCATGATAGGTAAGCTTCACGCTGCAGCTGGGACATGAATACACGTAACCGCATTCCGGGCAATGAACGAGACTGCTGGTACCGCGCCGGTTCAGAAAAAGGATGCTCTGCTCGCCCCGGTCGAAGTTCTCTTCCAGCTCACGGCGGAGGATCGTGCCGATGCTGCCGCTGCCTTTTCCCAGTTCACGCTTCATATCCGCGATGATGACCTGAGGCAAAGGCCGGGTATTGTATCTTCCTCTTAGACAGAACAGGTGATACACTCCCCTGTTTGCCTCATACATACTCTCAACCGAGGGGGTAGCGGAACCAAGAAGCAGCATTGCATTATGCTGCACGCAGCGATACTTTGCGACTTCTCTTGCATGATACCGGGGTGAATTCCCGGACTGATATGTGTTTTCCTGCTCTTCATCCAGAATGATGAGTCCGAGATTATGAAAGGGTGCAAAAACAGCGCTGCGCGTGCCCACAGCCACATCAACAAGTCCATTCCGAATGCGTTTCCACTCATCATAGCGCTGAGCTACGGTAAGAGAACTGTGGAGCACGGCCACACGGTCCCCGAAGTGGCTGTAGAATACAGATACCAGTTGCGGCGTCAGGGATATTTCCGGAACGAGGACAAGTGACTGCCGTCCGGCATTCAGTACATCCCGGATGAGCTGGATATATACAGCGGTTTTCCCGCTGCCCGTCACTCCGTACAGGAGAGATGCGCTGGCTTTTCCTTCACGCAGCAGCTCACGGAGACCCTCGTAAGCCTTTTGCTGTTCCCCGTTCAGCTGCGTGATCCTGGGCTTTTCATCCGCAGTGTAATCCGGTCGGCGGAATACCTCCTGCTGTCTCAGAGAAATCAAACCGGCTTTTTCCAGCAGGCGAATGCTGTTCATCTTCGCTCCTGTGAAATAGCACAGTTCCTTGGTTCCCGTTTCTCCCAACTCGCTCAGCAGACGAAGAAGCTCTGATTGCTGCGGTGCGCTTTTCTTCTTCCTTTTGGAAAGATCCAGCGCTTCCTCCGCCGATACCGTCAGACTGGCCAGGGTCGCCGTCCGGTCATTCACCGCTTTTTTCAGTTCCGCGCTCTGCTGGAGGACGCCTGCCTCAGTGAGCTTCTCCACCACAGCTGCAGCATCAGAGCCCAAGGCGCTGCGCACGACATTCATGCTGCAGCTGCCGTCAAAACTATAAAGAACATCCAGAAGGGCTTCGGCATCCGGATCACCGGAGGCTGCTGCGTAGGCTGATTCCTTATCCGCAGGATTGCAAAGAGAGCAGACCTCGTCCGCCTTCAGCCAGATACCGGCAGGCAGCATGGCTTTGATCGCGTCGTAGTAAGTGCAAAAGCAACGCTGCCGAATCCAGCCGGCCAACTTGAGGCTTTCCGGATCCAGGATCGGAGTATCATCCAGAAAAGCATCGATGGGTTTCAGCTTTCGGACGTCACTTTGGTCAGCCAGCGCAAAGACCATGCCCTCCTGCCTGCGATTGCCTTTGGAAAAGGGTACGCTGACACGCTTGCCCGGGGCGGCATCTCCTTCCAGCTTTGTTGGCACCAGATAGTCATACAGCTTGTCGATACTGAATACAGCGCCGGACAGGGCTACCCGGGCGATCATGCTTTATTCGGCCTCGTGACTGGCGGGAACCGCCGTGTATTCGCCCTTGGCGAGCTGATCGATGGCCATGGAGACGGGCTTTTTTTCCATGTGTTCGTCGTTCTGCTCCGCTTCCTCGGAGATTTCCCGGGAGCGCTTGGCAATCACATTCACAAGCAGGTAACGGCTGTCGATGCGCTCAAGCAGCGAAGCCATGGAAGGATACAGCATCATAAGGTTTTGTCCTCCTTCAAGATATACAGTCTTTCGGTAGTCCTGCATTTTTCAGCAGTCATGATCGCAGCTGCTTCCGCAGCCGCAATATCCAGATCATCGTTGATGATGATGTAGTCGTAGTCGCCGGCATGGGTACATTCCACCCTGCTTTGCTCCAGCCTGCTCCGGATTCTTTCTTCCGATTCCGAATTTCTGCCGCGAAGGCGCTTTTCCAGTTCAGCAAAGGAAGGCGGATAGACAAAAATGGTTACCGCTCCGGGCCGCAGGGCTTTTACGGAATACATCCCGTTGGATTCCACGTCCAGGACGACGTCACAGCCCGCCTGAAGCTTTTCGTCAACCGGACCGGCAGGTGTACCGTAGAGATTGCCGGCAAACTCAGCCCATTCCAGCATCTGGCCTTTTTCTATCCTGTCCAGAAACTCTTCCCGTGATATAAAAAAGTATTCCCGGCCGTCTTCCTCATAGTCCCGCTTCGGGCGGGTCGTTGCAGAAACGGAAAAATAAAGCTTGCTGTCACGCGCCAACAGTTTTTCGACGATACTGCCTTTCCCGGCACCGGACGGTCCCGAGATCACGAAGAGCTTCCCCGCCATTATTCCTCTTCTTCCTCCATTTCCTCCGTCACGATCTGCGCATCGGAAGCGCCAATGATCCGGTTCGAAACGGTCTCCGGCTGGATCGCAGACAAAATGATATGCCCGCTGTCAGCAATGATCACTGCGCGTGTCCTGCGTCCGTAAGTGGCATCGATGAGGCTGCCTCCGTCCCGCGCATCCTGGATCATCCGCTTGATGGGCGCGGATTCCGGACTGACGATCGCAACGACCCTGCCTGCGGATACCATGTTTCCGTAGCCTATGTTGATAAGCCTCATGTATGCCCCCGTTATTCAATGTTCTGCGCCTGTTCCCTGATCTTTTCGATGCAGGATTTCATTTCCAGAACCGTTTTCGTAATCTCCAGATCCGTACACTTAGAACCGATCGTATTGACCTCACGGTTCATCTCCTGAATGAGAAAATCAAGCTTGCGGCCTATGGCGCTGCCGACGCTCAAAAGCTCCCGGAACTGGCGGATGTGGCTGTCCAATCGGACGAGCTCTTCATCCACAGCCACCTTATCGGCAAACAGAGCCGCCTCCGTAAGGATCCTCCCTTCATCCACGTCGCTGCTTTCCAGGACTTCCCGCATTTTACTCAAAAGCCTCTCGCGGTATTCCCTGACCGATTCCGGAGAACGGCGGGAAACAAACTGCCGCATCGTCTCCAATTCATCCAGCTTGCCGCAGATATCGTCGCAGAGTCTGGCCCCCTCCTTCGCCCGCATAGCACAGATCACATCCAGCGCATCCCCGGCGATCTTCAGCAGATCCGCAGTAAAAGCGTCGGCGTCGACCTGCTGCTTCTCAACAATAAACAGGTCCGGGAGCCGGCTGAAGGCGGCTGTTCCGGCATCGTCGTTGATCTGATACTTCTCGTTCATCTCAGCAAAAGCCGCACGATAGGCTTTCAGGACCGGTTCATTGAGGCGGATTACGACACTGTCGTCCTTGCTTGCGTCGATATTGACAAACACATCCACCTTACCGCGGATCAATCGCTGCTGGACCGCGCTTTTCAGCGCTTCCTCCGCGAAGGAATAGAGTCTGGGCAGGCGAACGGACGTATCCAAAAAGCGATTATTCACACTCTTGAGTTCCACGGTCAAACCCAGCATCCCGCTTGTGCCTGTTGCCGTCCCATAACCCGTCATACTGCTGATCATAGCTTTATTCTCTCTGCTCCTCGTCAATATTGATGATGGTATATTCCATAGGCTGATCCCGCCGCACGAAACGGTTGATCGCAGCGGCGCCTGCGCATCCGAGCAAAAGGCCGCCCAAGGCAGCCAGGGCCTGCTGGGTCTCACTGCCCCCGAGGCTGTAGCAAAGCACGCAGCACAGGAGAAGGACCGCCAGAGGCAGAAGGTAAACCAGCGCGGCGGCCTGCAGGATACAGCCGGTCCCGGTTTCAACGGTCACCAGATCTCCCGGCCCCGCATTCAGCGGATTCCGGGCCTGAACCGTGATGCTCCTCTTCGCCCCACAGATACCTGCGCAGTCTGAACAGTCATGGGCACAGGCAGATTTCTGATATACTCGCACCAGGGCATCCCCGTTATCTGCCAGCTTCTCAACAATGGCATTCTGTATCACGGTTCTTCGGACTCCTCATTGTTTTCTTCCGGCTCTGCAATTTCCAGGGAGACGACCACATTGTAGTTATCACCGATCACGCCGGCTTCACGATAGCCCAGGATCTCAACCGTCGTCGGAACGCTGTAGCGTCCCACAGCGTTTCCGATATCCGTCAGGTCGCCGACGATGCGGATATTGCTTCCGTCGATCAGATCAAGGATCTCCTTGGGACCCCGGATCAGGACTTCCTTGTACTGGGTGATATTCCTCGGGGTATAGCCATCGGATACGTTTATGAAGTGGATATTGGTGGTGATGACACGCTTCGTCGAAAGCCCTTTGATAGTTACAGTGACCGTTGCCTCCTTCTCCCCCGAAAGGCTGTTTACTCCATTGGGCAAAACAATGGCAAAGGTTTCCGTCGTCGTTTGAGCAAAGGAGGCAAGGTCGATGGTACCCAACTGCAACTGATTGATGCTGCTGAGCACCTCCGCATCACCGGATACGGATATCGTCGGCGGGTCGATACGGACAACGGCATCGTCCTCCGTGGCGCCTCCCCCATTCAGCAGGTTTACCGTCAGCCCTACGTCCTTTACCTTGACGATGGGGATCGTGTATTGGATCTCCTTCACCGAGGTCGTGATTTCAGAGCTTTCAATGGCCTGTCCATCCGAATCCACAAGGGTAAATTCGACTACGCCGCTAACCGTTCTGTTCAGATTTTCCCTGTCGATCACTACTTTGGCATAGGCGATCCTGGAAATAACGCTTTCCGGGCCGCTGACCTCGATTGTTTCAGGGGAATAAACGATGGGTTCTCGCATAAAGCCTTCGGCAACCGTCCCGTCGAATACTCCCCGGACAACGACCTCCGGATTCACATCCAAACGGTCGATATTCACTTTCACATACTCGGGTACGCGGCGGGTGACAATGACATCGTCCTCATCCACGTTATCATAGCTGATGGTATAGACACGTTCGAATTCGCCGCTGCTGCGGATATCACGAAGATCCACGCTGACATGTACGGTCTCCTTCGTCAATTGCGAGACAAGGCTCCGCTTGACAAGGAAGGTCAGCATGACATCCTGCATATCCTTGTCAGTCACCAGCAGGTTCCGATCCTGCAGGATATCCTCGCCGCCGATATATTTGACTTCCAGTCCCGAGAGCGTTACTGACTGCGTTGTGTTCTCGTAGCTTGCCACATACATCCAAAGGATAATGGATGCGACGCAGGAAATCACAATATAGAAACTTTTGCTTCTGACGATCTTGTCAATTACGGCCATCATTCTTGTCCTTCATGAACATGTTTTGCGCAAATGCACGCAGCTTTGACTGCTTATCTTCCTGATCCTGCAGCAGCTCGTTTTTCAGGATCCGCTCAAAGGTTTCCTCTGTCAGGTGACGCTTCAGAATGCCTTCCACCGCAACGCTGATGGAGCCGCTTTCCTCGCTTACCACAACAACGACCGCGTCGGAGGCTTCGCTCATTCCGATGCCCGCACGGTGCCGCATGCCCAGTTCGCGGCTGAGGTGGGTCTGTTTGGTGAGGGGAAGCATACAGCTGGCCGCTTCGATACGTCCGCCGCGAATGATCACAGCCCCGTCGTGCAGCGGCGTATTGGGATAGAAGATGTTCTTCAGCAGTTCCGACTTCACGTCAGCATGGATCAGGGTACCCGTTTTGATTGGTTCATCCAGCGTGTTGTCCCGTTCGAAAACGATCAGCGCGCCGGTTTTTGATTCGGACAGATCCATACAGGCAAGGACCACCTGAGTGATCGCGTTTTCCACATCCTTGGGACTATTGCGCCCGGGAATATACTTCGTTATGCCGCCCATCTTTTCGAGTAGCGAACGGATCTCCGGCTGGAATATGACAAGCAGCGCCAGAACGCCAAGCTCAAAGGTTTTCCCGAAAACATAATTGACCACGTACAAATCCAGTGCTCTGGCCAAAAGCAGCATCACTACCAGAAGCAGGATGCCGCGAAGGACCCGTCCAGAGCCTGTCCGCGCCAAAAAATACAGGACCTTGTAGAAGACGAACGCCATGATCGCCATATCGATGATGTCGTTCAGCCGGATCGTCCTGATGATATCGAGAAAGCTGTTCAGGATCATTCTGCTTCCTCCATCCAAAATGCCATAGTTTGCCTATTGTGCTACCCTATATTATATCTTATCTGCCGGGGCATTACAAGCCGAATTGTTCAAATCATTTCAAGTTTTCTTTCAATAACCCGGCGAATCTTCGTACCTGTTCGGCGGTATTGTAGACGGAAAAGCTGAGACGCACGGTCCCGTCGCTGCCCACCGTATCATGGGCCAGCGGGGCGCAGTGCAGTCCGGAACGGACAGCGACCCCCCGGCGCGATAGCTTCTCCGCAGTCAATTCGGGATCCTCCCCGTGAACGCGGAAGGACAATACTCCGGTCTGCATGCCAGGGTCTTCCGATACATACAGCTCGATCTCCGGCAGTTCATGAAGCAGCGAGGCTGCTAGGGCAAGCAGTTTGCGCTCCCTTGCCAGGATCGAAGCCGGGCCTTGCTTTCTGACAAAGCGCAGGCCCTGGTGTAAGCCCGCGATTCCGGGCATATTGAGCGTACCCGCTTCCAGACGCTCCGGAAGCTGATCGGGCATATGCCTGTTTCTGGAATCGCTGCCGCTTCCTCCTTCCAGCAGAGGGTTTGCCGGAGCGCCGCAGATCAAAAGCCCGGTACCCTGCGGACCATAGAGCCCTTTATGCCCCGGCATGGCAAGGAAAGCAGCTTTCAGCTTTTTCAGATCCAAAGGAAGCACTCCCGCGGATTGAGAAGCATCCACGATCAGGGGTATCCCCCGGTCCCAGCACAATGCTGCGATCTCCTCCAACGGCTGCACCGCTCCAAACACATTGGACACATGATTCACGACCGCGAGCCGTGTATCCTCACGGAGCTCGCGGCGATAGGCTTCCATCGCGGCCTCCGGCTGAAACAGCGGAGCAGCTGCAATGGCGATCCTGGCATGGATGGCATTAAGCGGACGAAGGACCGCATTGTGTTCATAACCGGAGATCACTACCCTGTCCCCGGCCTTTGCTATACTTTTGATCGCCAGATTCAGCGCATGGGTCGCATTCATGCAGAAAACTACGCAGGCCGGGTCAGGCGCGCCAAACATTTCCCCTGCCAGCTTGCGGCAGGCGAAAGCCTCTTCAGCAGCCGACATCGCTGCTGCATGGCCGCCCCGTCCCGGGCTGCCCAGAGTTCCGATGGCGGCAGACATCGCTTTCGCAACGCTATGCGGCTTGATCAGGGTCGTTGCCGCATTGTCAAAGTATATCACGGTCCTTAGCCCTGCCTTCGCTGCGGTATATCGTCTTTCCCAAGCGAAAGTCTGCCGATTCCAGATGCCGCACCGCTTCTGCCGCGTCTATTTCCCGCACCCTCACACCGTAGGCACAGCTGACGCCGGGGCCGGAAGGCATTCGGACAACGAAGCTGCGGAGCTTTTTTCGCTTAAGCGCTTCCCTGGCGCGCTGCGCTTCCGTCAGCGTATATAAGCCAACATAGGCATATCTCAATGGAGCTACCTCCCTCATTCCAAATGAAGGAAGACCGGCGGCCGGACGCAGGCGTTCCAGCGCCCGCGTGCGTCACCGCACGGTCTTTCCGCTCCATTCTATTCCTGAGCTGTCAGGTTTGTCTCAGTTGGCCAGGGTCCTCTCCGGCTGCTTTTCCGCTTCCTGTGCGGGAACCGGCAGCAACGGCTGTTCCGGCTGTTTTTCCGGCTTCCAGGGCTTTACGCCCGTAAAATCCAAAGCGATATGCAGCACATCGTCCACATGGGAGGCTGTGATGAATTTCAGCCTGCTGCGGACATCCTGGTCGATCTCTGCCAGGTCCGGCTCATTCTCCTTGGGGATGATCACAGTATCCGCGCCGGAACGGAGCGCTGCCATGGTTTTTTCCTTCAATCCGCCGATGGCAAGGATCCTGCCGCGGAGAGTGATCTCCCCTGTCATGGCGATATTGCCGCGTACTCTTGCGCCGGTGAGCGCGGATATCATAGCCAGCGTCATGGTGATACCGGCGCTGGGCCCGTCCTTCGGAACTCCGCCTTCTGGAAAATGCACCAGGATGTCCTTCGTGCGGTAAAAGCCCGGATCGATACCCAGGATGGCGGCCCGGCTGCGGATGTACCCCATACCGGCAGCCGCGGATTCCTTCATCACCTCGCCCAGGTTTCCCGTGAGCCTCAGCATTCCGGTGCCGTCGATCACGGCGACTTCCACGTCCAGCGTCACGCCGCCGACGCTGGTCCAGGCAAGGCCGCGGGCGAGACCGACGGTATCCTCCCGCCGCTTTTCCTCGGGCTTGTATTTTCGGACCCCCAGATAGTCTTCCAGTTCCTTCAACGTAACGGAGACGGATTCCCGGTTTCCTTCCACAAGCTTCATTGCAGCCTTGCGGCAAAGCGAACCCAGCTCCCGTTCCAGCGTCCGCACACCCGATTCCTGCGTCCATCCGGTGATGATCGCGCGGAGGACCGGATCGGAAACCCGGAGCTGCTTCGCCTTCAGCCCATGCTTCTGCCTTTGCTTCGGAAGCAGATGATCCTTTGCGATATGTAGCTTCTCTTCGTCGGTATAACTGCTGAGCTCTATGACCTCCATGCGGTCCAGAAGGGGCCGCGGAATCGTGGAAGTCGTATTTGCCGTGGTAATAAAGAGGACGTTGCTGAGGTCAAAGGGGACCTCGAGATAGTGATCGCGGAAGGAGTGATTCTGCTCGGAATCCAAAGCTTCCAGAAGAGCGGAGGAAGGATCGCCCCGATAATCAGTGCCCAGCTTGTCCACTTCATCCAACAGGAGCACGGGATTGGAGCTTCCCGCCTGGGCCATGGCGTTCATGATCCGGCCCGGCATAGCGCCTACATAGGTCTTTCGATGGCCGCGTATCTCCGCTTCATCATGGACGCCGCCAAGGCTGATCCGGCTGAGCTTTCGGTTCATAGCCCGGGCAATGCTCATGCCGATGGAGGTCTTTCCGGTTCCCGGCGGGCCGACCAGACAGATGATCGCGCCTTTCATGTCCGGCGCCAGCTGCCGTACTGCCACAAACTCCAGGATTCGCTCCTTTACCTTCTGAAGCCCGTAGTGATCTTCATCCAGGATCTTCCGTGTGTTCTCTACGCTGATGACATCCTCGGTAAGCTTGCCCCACGGCAGCTCGAGGACCTTATCCAGATAGGTGCGCAGCACGGCGCCTTCAGAGGAGCCCATCCCCTGGTGGCTGAGACGCCCCAGTTCCTTCATGAGCTTTTCCTTGATCTCATCCGATGCACTCAGGGCTTCGATCTTTTTCCGGTATTCCTCGTACTCAGATTCCGCTTCCTGTTCTTCATCCATTCCCAGCTCCTGCTGGATGGTGCGCATCTGCTCACGAAGGATGCTTTCCCGATGGGCAGCCATCATGCGGCCCTGCGTACGGCGCTGCAGCTGTGCCTCCACCTCCAGAACGTCGATCTCATATTCAATGATGTCGTTCATTTTCTCCAGACGACGCAATGGCTGGATCGTTTCCAGGATCATCTGCTTTTTCTCGTGGGTGATGTGCATATTCTGGGCGAGGAAATCCGCCAGAGTCCCGGGGTCCCGATAATCGTCGATATTCCCGCTGACGGGGCCATTTCCCTGCAGCAGCATGCTCATATGGCCGATCAGTCCGCGGGTACGGCGCATGAGGGCTTCCTTCAGACGCTGGTGCTCCAGATCAGGCTCTTCTGTTATAAGCTCGATCTCGGCTTCCATGCAGGGCTGGAAAAGCGTGATCCTGTTCAGCCTGGCGCGTGTTTTCCCTTCCACCAGGACGCGGACGCCGCCATTCGGCATCCGCAGGATCTGACGGACATAGGAAAGGCAGCCGACGGAATAAAGGTCATTGAAGCCGGGTTCTTCCACATCGGCATCCCGCTGAGCCAGCAGGAATATCCGTCGGTCCGCCTCCATAGCACGGTCCAATGCCGCGATGGATATCGGCCGCTCGATATCGAAATTGAGGATCATCGAAGGGAAAACGGACAGTCCCCTGAGAGCGATCATGGGAAGCTTTTCAATACGATCGAACATTTGGCACCTCCAAGAAAAAAAGCGCGCGGGGACGGTCGCGGACCGCCCCCGGATTATCTGATCGTCAGCCGGCGATCTCTTTGGCTGCGCGGATGATCCTGGGTTCGGATTCGCCCCGAACGCAGGCTGCAGTGATCTCCACCCCCGTTATGGTCGGATCGGAGGGAATTCTGAACATAATGTCGCGCATCAGGTTTTCCATGATGCTGCGAAGGCCGCGGGCTCCCAGGTCCATCGCCATGGTCTTATCGGCAATGGCCTCCAGGGCCTCCCTGGTGAAGCTCAACGCCACATGGTCCATGGCAAGCAGCGCTTCGTACTGCTTTGTCAGGCTGTTTTTCGGCTCTGTCAGGATACGGATCATATCTTCCCGCGTAAGGCTGCGCAAAGGTGTGATCACCGGCAGACGGCCGACCAGCTCAGGGATCAGCCCATATTTCAGGATGTCATGAGGCTGCACACTCTCAAGGATCTCTCCGATATCCTTTTGCTTACGGCTTTGCACCTCGCCGCCAAACCCGATGGTGGTTTTGTTCCGCCGGTCTTCAATGATCTTTTCAATACCGGCGAAAGCCCCGCCACAGATGAAAAGGATATTGGAAGTATCGATCTGGATGAATTCCTGATGGGGATGCTTCCGCCCACCCTGGGGCGGGACATTGGCAACCGTCCCCTCCAGGATCTTCAAAAGGGCTTGCTGCACTCCCTCGCCGCTGACATCTCTGGTGATGGATACATTCTCGCTTTTACGGGAAATCTTATCCAGCTCATCGATATAGATGATGCCTCTCTGCGCAAGCTCCACATCGTAATTTGCTGCCTGCAGCAGCCGAAGCAGGATGTTTTCCACGTCGTCGCCCACGTATCCGGCTTCCGTCAGTGTCGTGGCATCGGCAATGGCAAAGGGGACTTCCAGCAGTTTGGAGAGGCTTTGCGCAAACATCGTCTTGCCGCAGCCGGTGGGACCGATCAACAGGATATTGCTCTTCTGGAGCTCCACTTCATCGTTTCCACCGTACAGGATGCGCTTATAGTGATTATAGACTGCTACCGACAGGGTGATCTTTGCCTGTTCCTGACCGATGATGTATTCATCCAGAAACTCTTTGATCTCCTGAGGCTTCGGCAGCCCTTCTTCCTCCATCTGCCGTGTTTTCTGTTTCAACTGCTTCTGATGGGGAGAAAAGTCGTCTCCCATGACATTGAGACATAATTCCACACATTCATTGCAGATGTAGGCGTTCCGTCCGGCAATCAGCCGCTCCACGTCATCCTGACTTTTCCCGCAGAATGAACAGCGCGGGGTCCTTCTATCTTCCATGCTAATGCTCCGTTATCGCTTATAGATCACGCTGTCAATGAGTCCGTATTCCTTCGCTTCCTCGGCGCTCATCCAATTATTCCGCTCGCAGTCGGCCAGAACCTGCTCATAAGGTTTCCCGCAGTTATTTGCAATGATCTCCGTCAGCGTCTTCTTGATCCTCGCCATGTGTCTGGCTTCGATCTGAATATCGGTTTCCTGACCTTTGGTTTCACCAAGGACCTGATGAATCATGACTTCCGCATTGGGCAGGCAAATGCGCTTGCCCTTGGCGCCTGCGGAGAGCAGAAATGCGCCCATGCTGGCTGCCATCCCCACGCAGATCGTCGAGACGTCCGCCTTGATATACTGCATGGTGTCATAAATCGCCAGCCCGTCCGTCACGCTGCCGCCGGGGCTGTTGATATAAAACTGAATATCCTTATCCGGATCCTGAGCCTCCAGATAGAGCAGCTCTGCTACGATGACGCTGGAGGATGCTTCGTTGACTTCCCCGTTCAGGAAAACGATGCGGTCGTTCAGCAGCCTGGAATAAATATCGTAGGAGCGTTCTCCACGGGAGGTCTGCTCCACTACGTATGGGACGAGTGTGCTCATATTCATTCCTCCTTCTTTCCGCTGTGGATCATAGCCAGTTTCATAGGATTGTATTCCCGTCTTGAAGGAATTACTCCGCCTTATCCTCTTCTTTTTCCGCTTCGGCGGCCTTTTCAGCCTCGGCAGGCTCCACCTGTTCGGGCTCCGGCTCAGGCAGGGCGGTGGCATTGGCGATGATCAGATCGGCAGCCTTCTTGTAGAGGATGCTTTCATCCATCCGCTCCGTATCCATAAAGGTCTTGATGGTATCGACTTCCATCCCGTACTGGTCGGCGAAGCGCTGCAGCTCGGCATCCCGGTCCTCTTCGGTAACGGTGATCTGCTCCAGCTCTGCGATCTTCGTGAGAGCCAGCTCCTGACGGATGGTCTTTTCCGCATTGGCCCGCTGGGACTTGGTGAAATCTGCCAGGTTAGTGCCCATCCAGCCAAGATAGGTATCCAGGGAGATGCCCTGCTGCTGGATGCGCTGTGCGATATCCTCCACCATCTGACGGGCGCGCTGATCCACCATGGCATCGTTCAGATCGACTTTCATGCCGTCCACGACCTGGTCCAGCAGCAGATCCAGGAAATCATCGCGGGTCTTGTCTTCCTTCTGCTTGCGGATACGATCCTCGATGCTCTTCCGGAACTCCTCAAGCGTATCGAATTCACTGACGTCCTTGGCAAACTCATCATCCGCCTCCGGCAGCAGCTTCTCCTTCACTTCATGGATATGGCACTTGAAAACGGCGGGCTTGCCCTTCAGTTCCTCGGCATGGTAATCCTCGGGGAAGGTCACATTTACCTCCGCATCCTCGCCGGCAGAGGTGCCGATCAGCTGAACTTCAAAGCCGGGGATAAAGGAATTGGAACCGATCTCAAGGCTGTGCCCTTCATCCTTGCCGCCCTCAAAAGGCACGCCATCGATGAACCCTTCGTAATCCAGGACGACGGTATCGCCGAACTTGGCGGGACGCTCAGCGGTCTGCACGGTTGCATTGCGATTGCGGAGCTGATCCACCTCCATGTCGATCTCCGCGGGATCGACCTTCACTTCCTTGCGGACGGCCTGGAGCCCCTTGTACTGACCAAGTTCAACCTCCGGATAGAGGATGGCAGTAAAGCGGAGGGAGAGGGACTTATCGTCTTCCACCTTGGCATCCTCGATGGAGGGATCGGCAACGACCTTCAGTTCCTTCTCCTTCACGGCGAAGAAATAGGCTTCGGGCGCTACCTCATTGATCGCGTCCTCGTAAAACACAGATTCGCCGTACATAGCTTCCACGATCTTGCGGGGAGCTTTGCCCTTCCGGAAGCCGGGGATCTGGATGCTCTTTTTGTTTTTGTTGAAGACCTTGACCAGGGCGGCTTCAAATTCCTCAGGTGCTACGGATACGGTGATGTCTGCGCTGTTCTTTTCCTTCTTTTCGATGCTCTTGACTTCCATGTCGGCTTATCCTCCCATGCAGATTGACGCTATTCAGCGATATTTTCAAGCAGTGCAAAGCATTGTATCACAGCCCGTCGAATTTTGCCACACTTTTTTTCTGTATGTTTTCGACAGCTATGTGAGGGCTTCAGGCCCGGATTTTACGCGGCGCAAAGCCAAGATAGTCGCAGCTGACAAGCTGATAATGCACGCCCTCTACCCAGCCCTGGACGGCTCCTTTTTGCCCCGGTCCGTGAAGATGGCCGTAATAGCACTCCCGGACACCGTAAGCCGCCAGCAAATCGGTGATCTCGCGGCAGACATAATCCGTGCCGTAACGCGGCGGATAGTGGAGGAAACACAGCTTCTCCCGCTCCCCTGCCGCCTTCAGGGATGCCTCCAGCCGCATGACCTCACGATTCATGATCTTTCGGTCATGGGCAGCGCCCTTTTCTTCCTCAAAGAACCATCCTCTGGTTCCGCAAAGGGCAATATCGCCATAAAAGGCGCAGTTATTGTGGAGGATCCCGATGGTGCGCAGCTGCAGACGATCAAAGAGCGCCTGCATCTTTGCCGCGGTGTTCCACCAATAGTCATGATTGCCCTTCAGAATGATCTTTCTTCCCGGCAGTGCTTCAATGAAACGAAGATCCTCCGCAGCTTCTTCAAGGCTCATGGCCCAGCTCAGATCACCGCAAAGCACGGTGGTATCCTCCTGCGAAAGCGAAGCAAAGCTGTCCTTCAGCTTTCGGGTGTGCTCCGCCCATTTAGGACCGAACACGTCCATCGGCTTGTCCGAGGACAGGGACAGGTGAAGATCGCCCAGCACATAGAGGGCCATCAGCCGATCCCCAGCATCCCCAGTACCGCGGACCGCATCCCCGTCTTTTCTACCACCTGATCGAAGCGCACTTCCCTTTTGTCAAGGCCGGACAGGGGCGCCGGTACCGGGGTCCCGGTGATCCTTGAAAGGGTGTCGATCAGCTGTGTCCCGCTGCCGAAGGCTTCTGTGCCGATGGAGCGAAGCACATGATCGCAGAATTTAAACGGGCTGGCAGTGGAAAGGACCACTGCCGCTTTCCCGTCGCCGACAGAGGCGCGGTAGGCGTTCAGCACATGGGAAGCCACCGCCGTATGCGTATCCATCAAATACCCCTCAGCATAACGTCTGCCGATTTCCTTGCCGGTATCTTCCTCACTGCACCAGCCGAATGCGAAATCGGACTGCAGGGCCTTCAGCAAATCCGCAGGAATGGAATAGCTCCCCTTCTCACTGAGCTCGTCCATCCACGCTTTGACCTGCCGATCATCCCCGGTCGTCATAAACAAAAGCCGTTCCAGGTTGCTGGAGATCAGGATATCCATGGAAGGCGACATGGTGGTATGGAAGGGTCGCATCCGGTCATAAGTCCCGGTTTGGAAGAACTCCGTCAGGACCTTGTTGGAATTGGAGGCGCAGATGAGCTTGTCCACCGGCAGGCCGCATTTCTTGGCGATCCAGCCGGCTAGGATGTCCCCGAAATTGCCCGTGGGCACACAGAAGCTGATGGGTTCTCCAAAGGGGACGATCCCTTTTTCCGCCGCGTCGCAGTATGCGGAGAAATAATAGACGACCTGAGGCAGCAGCCTGCCCCAATTGATGGAGTTTGCGGAGGAGAAGAAGTAACCCGCCTCAGCAAGCTTCCTTCGCATCCCCTCATCCCCAAAGATGGCCTTGACGCCGCTCTGCGCATCGTCGAAGTTGCCGCGCACGGCACACACTCCGACGTTTGACCCCTGCTGGGTGCGCATCTGCAGCTTCTGAACGTCGGATACGCCGTCGGAGGGGTAAAACACGAAGATTTTCGTGCCTGCCACATCGCGGAATCCCTCCAGCGCCGCCTTGCCCGTGTCGCCCGAGGTGGCGACCAGGATGCAGACCTGTTTCTTTTCGCCGGTCTTTACCAGGGCCGCCCGCAGGAGGTGGGGCATGACCTGCAGGGCCATGTCCTTGAACGCGCAGGTAGGTCCGTGCCAAAGCTCAAGGAAGGCAGTGTTCCCATCCACAATGTGAAGAGGCGCAGGAGCGCTGCCGAAGCGCTCAAAGGAATACGCCGCTTCGGTATACTCCTTCAGCTCTTCCGCCGAATAATCCTCCAGAAACAGGCCCATGATCGCTGCCGCGCGCTGCGGATAATCCATGCAGGTCAGGCTTCGAAGCATTTCTTCGGATACTTGGGGAAGGGTTTCCGGAACAAAAAGGCCCCCATCGGCGCTCAGTCCCCTGGCAATGGCCTCGGCAGCTGTGATTTTCAGGGATGCATCCCTTGTGCTGACATATCGCATATCGTATCTCTCCTTCAAAGCTCAATCCTGCACCGGCAGGACGCGCAGCAGATTGTTGTAGAAAATATCATCCAGCAGAGGTTCGGAATAACCTCGCTCTGATAAAGCGTCACGAATCAGATGCACATCCTGGATCCCGCGGATCCCCTGGGGCAGCTGATCGCATCCGTCCAGATCACCGCCGATGGCCAGGGCCTTCTCTCCGCCCAGCTCCAGGAAATGATCGATATGCCGGAGGACCGTTTCCACGGTCACCGTGTCTTCTCCAAGGAAAAGGCTGTACAGATTGATCCCGGCGGTGCCGCCATGATCCCTGATGGCGCGGAACATATCGTCCGTCAGATTTCGGGGGTGCCCATGGATGGCCCTGGCATTGGAATGGCTGGCGATAAAGGGGCCTTTTGCAAGCTTCTCCACATCCCAGAAACCGGGATCGCTCAGATGGGATACATCCACGGCCAGCCCCAGCTCCAGTGCCAGCTTAACCAGGTCTTTTCCTTTGCCGCTGAGGCCGCGGTCCGACTCCTGGGCGTTCGTTCCGGTGATTTCGTTCGCCCGGTTCCAGCAGATGCCGAAACCGCGTACGCCCTTCTCGGCAGCCTCTTCCAGCTTTGCCGGACTGCAGTCAATAACTTCTGCGCCTTCAATGCTCAGAAACGCGGCAGTTTTCTTCTCTTCCGCCGCAGCCAGGGCTTCACTGCGGCTGCGGCAGAAACGCAAATGCTCTGCACAGGCATCGGCTTCTGCTTTGAAGCGAGTGTACAGCGTATCGAAGATGTTGTCCAGACCCATTTCCCGAAAACCGAACAGCGCAAAGGTCTGAGCATAGGTACCCAACGCAAGTCCCCGTTTCAGGTCTATATGCAGTTCATTATCATAGAGGCTTCCCACCGGCAAGGGACCGGAGCGGGGATTCCCCATCAGGCCCAGCAAGGTGTCACAGTGACCGTCAAACAGTTTCACGGACGAAACGCCTCCTCCAGATGATGGATCCTGTTGATTTCGCTTCCATTCCTGGCAAGATAGATCTCAACGATATCAAAGCGGCAGGGCACATCCTCCAGCCCGTTTTCCGCCAGCCATGTCTCGGCTGCGATCATCAAGCGCCGCTGCTTGACCGGCGTAACGGCTTCGGCCGCAGAAGCAAAGCCGCCTTCTCTGCGGAGCTTGACTTCCACAAATACAAAGGTCTGCTTTTGTCTGGCAATGATATCCAGTTCTCCCAGACGGCAGCGGTAGTTCATGGCCAGGATCTCATAGCGTTTCTTCCGGAGGTACTCTGCGGCGGCAGCTTCACCAAAAGCGCCCAACAGCTTTTCCCGACTCATTTCAGCACCTTTTTCAGAAAGCTTCTTCGATGAATGGGACAGGGGCCATATTCCGCAAGGGCCGCATAATGGGCTTTGGTAGGATATCCCTTATGGCGAATGAATCCATATTGCGGATAGAGCACATCCATTTCATCCATCAGCCGGTCCCTGCTCACTTTTGCAAGCACGGATGCTGCGGCGATGCAGGCAAATCTCCCGTCACCTTTGACCTCGCACCTTGTTCTGATCCCCAGGCCGGGATCACGGTTGCCATCCACCAGCGCGAAATCCGGCTTTTCCGGGAGACCTTCCAGCGCCCACCGCATGGCAAGGAAGGTCGCCTGCAGGATATTTCTCTCGTCAATCTCAGCTTCGGAGGCAAAAGCCACGGACCAACCTATCGCGTTTTCGGTGATCAGGTCATACAGGGCTTCTCGCTGGGCGGGACGGAGCTTTTTTGAATCGTCCAAGCCCACCGGTTCCCAATCCCGGGGAAGGATCACGGCGGCAGCACAGACGGGTCCCGCCAAAGGCCCCCTTCCCGCTTCGTCGATTCCGCAGACGAGGCCAAGTTCCGGTTCCGGCTTCAGCATTCCGGCTCCTCCAGGGTCAGCCGCCCAAGCTTTCCCCCGCGAAATTCGTCCAGCAGGATATTTGCCATACGCAGCGTATCCGCTTCGCCCCCGGAAACAAGGAACCCCCGCTTTCTGGCGGCGGCCTCCAGCAGTTCCCAGCCCTGAAGCCCTTCCGTTTCTGCCAGTTTATAACGCTCGGCCAGGGCCTGCGGCGCAATATCCACCAGCAGAGACAGGAGATGGGAAGCCAGCTCCTCAGTATCCAGAATCTGATCCTTCACTGCGCCGGTAAAGGCAAGAAGCTCACCGATCATGGGATCATCAAACTTTGGCCAGAGGACGCCCGGCGTGTCCAGGAGTTCCAGCCCTTTGGAAACCGTTACCCACTGCTTGCCCCGGGTAACGCCCGGGCGGTCGGATGCTGCTGCAGCTTTTCGCCCGGCTGCCTTGTTGATGAAAGTAGATTTTCCCACATTGGGGATGCCGACAACCATGGCACGGAGCGGACGGTTTCCCTGCCCTTTTGCTTCCAATGCCTGCAGCTTATCCTGCAGGAGACTGCGGATCGCCTGCGGGAAGCGTTCTACTCCCTTTCCGCTTCGGCTGTCCGTTTCCAGCGCGGCGATCCCTTTAACGCGATAGTATTCGATCCAGCGGCGGGTCGCCGCACTGTCGGCCTGGTCCGCCCGGTTGAGAAGGATCAGCCGCGGTTTTCTTCCCAGCAGCTCGTCCAGAGCAGGATTGCGGCTTGCGCGGGGAATACGCGCGTCGGTGATCTCACAGACACAGTCCACCAGCTTCAGATCGTTTTCCATGTTCCGCAGGGCCTTGGTCATATGCCCCGGGAACCAGTTGACGTTCATGGCTTCTCCCTGCATCATTTTACAGCTCCGAATTTATTCAGCGGGAACAGGCGCAGGATCACCCGGCCAAGGACGCAGCGGGTGTCGATCATGCCGATGGTATTCCTTCGGCTGTCCGTACTCTGATTGCGGTTGTCGCCCATACAGAAAATGCAGCCCTCGGGCACCGTTTTTGGTCCAGAGAAATCAAGCTCCCGGTGCGTCTTGTCGGCTATATACGGCTCGTCCAAAACCTTTCCGTCCACCGTGACGATACCCTCGGCAAAATCGATATCTATAGTCTGGCCCTCTGTAGCGATCACCCGTTTGACGATGCTCTCGTCACTGAAAGCCGTCTTGGTCAGTACCACGATATCCCCATACTTATAATCCCCGGCCAGGCGGGAAATCACGATCTTATCCGATTCATGGAGGGTGGGCACCATACTGGAGCCCTCCACATTCACGACCCGGAACAGAAAGAGGAAGATGAGGATACAGGCAACGATGGCCGTTACCAGGCTTTCGATCCAATCATATATGCTGCTGTTGAGATCTTTCTCTTTTTCTTGGGCTTTCGGTTGAGCGGTTTCCATTGGATCTTCCTCCCAAAAAACAAAAGGGGGCGCTGTCAGCACCCCCGATTGCCTGCTTAAAGTTTTTCCTTGACCTTCGCCTGCTTGCCGACTCTGTCCCGCAGATAATACAGCTTTGCACGGCGAACCTTGCCGCGTCGGATCGTATCGATGGAGACGACGTTGGGGGAATGGATCGGGAACACTTTTTCATAGCCTACGTTGTAGGCGATGCGGCGGACGGTGATCGTCTCATTGACGCCGCCATGTCTCTTC
>JAEEGL012144958.1_pt1 | contig 38110 bp, 36 predicted proteins | sample 9134231 | NCBI WGS metagenome assembly JAEEGL01 (sample SAMN16246548, study PRJNA631951) | gut metagenome | biome: gut microbiome; feature: rumen; material: fiber-attached | host: Bos | place: Iran: Karaj | collected 2018-10
ACTTCCACCATTTCTCCCAGCTCTGAGGCAGGAGTTCGCGGGTGTTGGAGATGTAGCCGATGGGGGCGTCGAACCACACGTAGAGCACCTTGCCCTCGGCTCCCTCGACTGGTACAGGGACGCCCCAGTCGAGGTCGCGGGTGACGGCGCGGGGCTGCAGGCCGCCGTCCAGCCAGCTCTTGACCTGGCCGTAGACGTTGGTGCGCCATTCCTTATGACCGTCGAGTATCCACTCGGAAATCCACTTCTCATAGTCCTGCAGGGGCAGGTACCAGTGGGTGGTCTTCTTCTTGACGGGGGCTGCGCCGCTGAGCTTGGATCGGGGGTTGATGAGTTCCTCGGGGCTGAGGGTGCTGCCGCATTTCTCGCACTGGTCGCCGTAGGCGTTCTCGTTGCCGCAGCGGGGGCAGGTGCCCACAATGTAGCGGTCGGCGAGGAAGGTCTTAGCCTCGGGGTCGTAGTACTGCTCGCTCTCGCGGGTGACGAATTTGCCCTCGTCGTAGAGTTTGCGGAAAAATTCAGATGCGCCCTCGGCGTGCACGGCGGACGACGTGCGTCCGTAGATGTCGAAGTTGATGCCCAGGCCCGTGAAGGAGTCCTTGATCATCCTGTGGTAGCGGTCCACGATGTCCTGCGGGGTGCAGCCCTGCTCGCGGGCCTTGATGGTTATGGGGACTCCGTGCTCGTCGGAGCCGCAGACGTACAGCACGTCACGGCCCCGCATGCGGAGGTAGCGGACATAGATGTCGGCGGGCACGTAAACGCCCGCAAGATGGCCGATGTGCACAGGGCCGTTGGCGTACGGCAGTGCGCAGGTTACAAGTGTTCTGCTCATTTCTTATTATCTGTTTTTTCTCTTCCTATCATTTGGTTGATGCGGCGCTGGGCGGCCTGCAGCTTGAGCATCTCCTGCATTATGGGAGTCTGTTCGGAGGGTGCTGCTGTGGCGAGCTGCCGGCGGAGACCGTCGAGCCTGTCCTGTACGCGGCGTTCGGCATAGACCATGATGGCCTTGGGCACGCCCACGACGAGGAAGGTGGTGCGGCTGGTGAGCGCGGCCTCGAACGCTCCTACCGTAAGCTGGTACTTTTCGGTGGAGAAACGGGCCGTGAGGTCTGCCAGGGCGCGGTCCTCGCCGTCGAGGAGGCTCTTGACGATGGCCTGCTGGCCGATGCCGGAGTCGTACAGGGACATATATGCGTCGTACAGTCTGCGGTATGCCGAATTGGCAAATACGGTGCCGTCGTCGTCGAGGGCCTCCCGTATGAACTGTGCCACCGTGGGCTTTTCGTCTTCGCTGCCGGAGTAATACGGGGAGTCGGTCTCGAAGTCGAGGGGGTCGCGGCCGAAGGTCAGCAGGAAATACAGCAAATCCCTTTCCGCCGGCGCCAGGGTGCGGTTCTCGATGTAGCTGTCTTCCGGGAGGACCACCGCCGGGGTGACCTCTACCGTGGGCTCCTGGGAAGGTGCCTCGACCCTGTTGTTCCTGTTCCTTTCGCGAAGGGCTTCTTCCGTCTTCTTGCGGCGTACTCCGTTTATCCTGTTGAAGAGTATGGAGGATTCGATGCCGAAGCGAAGGGAGACGGTGTCCACGTACACCGAACGCTTTACCGGGTCTGGTATCTGGGCGATGGTGTCGGCGATGTCGTTGATGAGTTCGGCCTTCTTGAGGGGGTCGCTGCCGGCCTCGCTCAGCAGCAGGTCGGTCTTGAACTCGATGAAGTCCCGTTCGCCGGAGGCGATGTAGTCCTGTACCTCCTGCAGCGTGTGCCTGCGGCCGAAGGAATCGGGGTCCTCGCCCTCGGGAAGGGTGACTATCTTGACGTTGAGGCCCTCCTGCAGCACCAGCCCGAGCCCGCGGATTGCGGCGTGGATGCCGGCGCTGTCACCGTCGTACATTATGGTGACGTTCTCCGTGAATTTGTGGATGAGGCGGATCTGCTCGACGGTTAGCGATGTGCCAAGAGAGGCCACCACGTTCGTGATGCCGAGCTGATGGAGGGTGACCATATCGACGTTGCCCTCCACGAGTATGCATTTGCCGCTGCGGGAGATTTCGCTCTTGGCGAACCAGATGCCCAGCAGCTGGCGGCTCTTGACGTAGATTTCCGTCTCCGGGGAGTTGACGTATTTGGCGGGGTTGTCGGCGTGTAGGGTGCGGCCGCTGAAGGCCAGCACGCGTCCGCTTACGGAGTGGATGGGGAACATCACCCTTTCGCGGAACTTGTCGGCGACGGTGCCGTCTTCGCGCTGCACGGCGAGGCCGGCAGCGATGAGGTATTCGAGCTTGTAGCCGGCCGCAGTGGCGGCGTCGATGAGGGCCGTACGGCCCGACGGGGCCCATCCCAGGCCGAATTTCCTAATGGTTTCGTCCTCCAGTCCGCGGGAACGGAGGTAGGCGTATCCGACGGCGCGGCCCTCGGGCGTCTCCAGCTGGGAGGCGAAGAACTTCTGGGCGAATTCGCTCACCAGCAGCAGGCTCTCCCTGCGCTGGCGGCGTTCAATTTCCTCTGCGGATTCCTCTTCTTCGACTATGTCGATGCGGTATTTGGCGGCGAGGTAGCGGAGGGCCTCGACGTACGAGCTGTGCTCGTGTTCCATCACGAAGCCGACGGCTGAGCCGGACTTGCCGCAGCCGAAGCATTTGAAGATGCCCTTGGCGGGGGAGACATAGAAAGACGGCGTCTTCTCGTTGTGGAAGGGACAGCATGCCACATAGTTGGCTCCGCGGCGCTTGAGCGTCACGAAGTCTCCTACGACGTCTTCGATGCGGGCGGTGTCGAGGATGAGGTTTACTGTCTCCTGGGGGATCACGACGCTATCTCGCAGAGGAATTTGATGCGGACGAGGCGGATTTCCATTTCGTCGTAGTCGTTTCCAAGGGCTTCCATGGCATCGGAAACGGAGTCGGACTCGGCCTCGTCGCGGAAGTATTCGTAAATCTCCTGGACTATCTCTTCGTCGAAGTTGGCGTCGATGTAGTAGTCGAGGTTGAGCTTGGTGCCGGTGGAGACTATGGCTTCGATTTCTGTCATGAGCTCCTCCATGTCGAGACCCTTGGCGTCGGCGATGTCTTCCAGGGACATGCCCTTGTCTATGCTCTGGATGATGAAAATCTTGTTCGCACCCTTGCTGGGGACGGATTTGACGACGAAATCGTCGGGGCGGATGATTTCGTTTTCGTCGACGTACTTGCGGATGAGGTCGACGAATTCGGCGCCGAATTTCTTAGCCTTGCCCTCGCCTACGCCCTGGCAGCCGCGGAGTTCCTCCAGGGTAATGGGGTAGAGAATGGACATGTCTTCCAGGGCGGGGTCGCCGAAGAGGATCCAGGGCTGGAGGCCGAGCTTGCGGGCGCGGTCGCGGCGCAGGTCCTTGAGCATCGACAGCAGGACGGGGTCTCCTGCGCCGCCGCCTTTCATCACTGCGGACGCTGCGGCCGCCGCCTCTTCGTCATCGTCGTCGTCGAGGCCGCCGGTGCCGGAGAAGATGCGGTCTTCAACCATGATGAGCTCGTGCGGGTGCTTGAGGAATTCGCGGCCGGCGTCGGTGACGTCGATGTGGCCGTAGCTTTCTATCTCTTTTTCAAGCAGGTGGAGTATTAGGCCCTGATGGATGACGGTGCACCAGAACTTGTCGCTGTGGGCCTTTCCGGCGCCGAACAGCGGCAGGGTGTCGTGCTTGTAGGACTTGATCATGGCGTTGGATACGCCGGCAAGTATGCTGGCCAGGTGCTCTATCTTGAAATGCTCGGGGAGCATCTCGATGAGCTCGATGACCATGCGCATCTCCCTCCAGCCGTCGAAGGTGGGCTTGGGGTGGATGCAATTGTCGCAGGAGCCGCAGTTGTCGCCGGGGTAGTCCTCGCCGAAGTAGTTGAGGAGGAGCTTGCGGCGGCATTGGTTGGACTCGGCGTAGGCGACGACCTCGCCGAGCAGCTGGCGGTTGATCTCCTGCTCGGAGATGGGCTTGCCCTGCATGAACTTTTCCAGTTTCTGGATGTCCTTGTAGCTGTAGTAGGCGATGCAGTTGCCCTCCTTGCCGTCGCGGCCGCTGCGGCCGGTTTCCTGGTAGTAACTTTCTATGCTCTTGGGGATGTCGTAGTGGAGGACGAAGCGGACGTCGGGCTTGTCGATACCCATTCCGAAGGCTATGGTGGCCACTATGACGTTGATGTCTTCCCGGAGGAAGGCGTCCTGGTTCTCGGCGCGGGTCTTGGCGTCGAGACCGGCGTGGTAGGGGCGCGCCTTGATGCCGTTGATGCACAGCAGCTGGGCTATCTCCTCCACCTTTTTGCGCGACAGGCAGTAAACGATGCCGGACTTGCCGGGGTTCTGCTTGATGTATTTGATCATGTCCTTCTCGACGTCCTGTTTGTCGCGCACTTCGTAGTAGAGGTTGGGGCGGTTGAAGGATGATTTGAACACTGCGGCGTGCTGGATGCCGAGGTTCTTGAGTATGTCGCTCTGGACCTTGGGCGTGGCCGTGGCTGTGAGCGCTATGATGGGCAGGCGGCCGATTTCGTCGACAAGGAAGCGGATGCGGCGGTATTCCGGACGGAAGTCGTGGCCCCATTCGGAGATACAGTGGGCTTCATCTACGGCGTAGAAGGATATCTTGACGCCGCGCAGCAGCGATACGTTCTCTTCCTTGGTGAGGGATTCCGGGGCTACGTAGAGGATTTTGGTCTTGCCGCTGAGCAGGTCGGCGCGGACGGCGTCTATCTGCATCTTGCTCAGGGACGAGTTGAGGAAATGGGCGATGCTGCCCTCGCCGGCCTCGAATCCGCGGAGAAGGTCCACCTGGTTCTTCATGAGGGCGATGAGGGGCGAAATCACTATCGCAGTGCCTTCCATGAGGAGGGCGGGGAGCTGGTAGCAGAGGGATTTGCCGCCGCCGGTGGGCATAAGCACGAAGGCATCCCCGCCACCGATGAGGTGGCGGATGATGCGTTCCTGGTCGCCCTTGAAGGTGTCGTATCCGAAGAAATCCTTTAGGGTCTTGTGTATAGTCGCGGAATCGATCTCCATCAGGCCTTAGTCTAGGGTGTGAATTGCGAGTCCTGAGCGTAACTTGGGTTCGAACCAAGTGGTTTTAGGGGGCATAATCATACCGCTGTCGGCGATATTGAGGAGCTGCTTCATGGAGACGGGGTAGAGGGCGAATGCGACCTTCATGCCTGTCTGGTCCACGCGGCGGACGAGTTCGCCGAGGCCGCGGATGCCGCCGACGAAGTCGATGCGCTTGTCGGTGCGGAGGTCCTTGATGCCGAGTATCCTGTCGAGCACGAGGCGGGAGAGGATATCGACGTCGAGGACGCCTATCGGGTCGGAGTCGTCGTAGCGGCCGGGCTTTGCGGTGAGCGAGTACCAGCGGCCGGCGAGGTACATGCTGAAATTGTGGAGGCCCTTGGGCTTGATGGGCTCCGCTCCTGCTGGCTCTACGGTGAAATCCTCTTCGAGGGCCTTGAGGAACTGCTCGTCGCTAAGGCCGTTGAGGTCCTTGACCACGCGGTTGTAGTCTATGATGTGGAGCTGGCTTTCCGGGAAGCAGACGGCCATGAAGTAGTTGTACTCTTCGTTGCCGGTATGGTGGGGGTTCTGGGCCCTCTTCTCCGCGCCCACGCGGGCCGCTGCAGCAGTACGGTGATGGCCGTCGGCGACGTAGAAGGCGCCTATGCGGGTGGTGAAGATGGCGGTGATGCGGGCTATGGTGGCAGGGTCGCTGATCACCCAGAACTCGTGGCCGAAGCCGTTCTCGCAGGTGAAGGAATATTCGGAGGGCTGCTTGACGGTCTCCGCCACTATTTCGTTGAGTTCGCTGTCGTCGCGGTAGGAGAAGAAGACGGGCTCGATGTTGGCGTTCTGGATGCGGACGTGAATCATGCGGTCGTCTTCCTTGTCCTTGCGGGTGAGCTCGTGCTTCTTGATGATGCCGTTCTCATAGTCTTCCGTGTGGGCGCAGAGGACGAGGCCGTACTGGGTGCGGCCGTCCATCGTCTGGGCGTAAACGTAGTAGCAGGGGGCACTGTCCCTTACCAGCCAGCCGCGCTCCTGCCAGAGGCGGAAGTTCTCTACGGCCTTGTCGTAGACGCGTGGGTCGTGGTCTTCGAGGATGGGGTTGAAGTCAATCTCCGGCTTGGTGATGTGCAGGAGGGACTTCTCTCCGGCCATCTTGCTGGCTTCCAGGGAGTTAAGGACATCGTAGGGGGGCGCAGCCACTTCCGTGACCATTGATCTGGGGGGCCTGAGGGCTGCGAAAGGTTTTACTCGTACCATAAGGAAACAGATTTAGTGTTTCCGAAGATACGGATTTTTTTTCGGAATTGCAAACAAACTTTGGCGACGGCCAATCCTCAGAACTCGATCTCCCCGCTCCGGTAGAAGTCGAGGAGGCGGGTCTGGTAGAGGCACTGGAAGCGGGCCTGGATGTGGTCGGATTCGGCACGGAGCCAGTTGTTGCGGGCGTCGTTGTATTCGGCTATGCCGGCCTTGCCCACCTTATACTTCTCTTCCGTGAGTTCGTAGTGCTCGCGGGCGCTGGCGGCGGTCTCGCGGCTGCCGTTGTAGCGGGCCTGGGAGTTTACCGCGTTGTAGTAGGCCTGCTGGATTTCCTTGTACAGCGCCTTCTTGACGCTTTCCAGCTGTATTTCCTGCCCGCGGAGGCTGATCTGTGCAGAACGGACCTGGTTGCGGGTGGCGAAGCGCTGGAAGATTGGAACGCTGAGCGACAGGCCGACGTACTGGCTGAAGTTGTTCTTGATCTGGTCGAAGAACGGAGCGGACGTCACCTTGGAGTTGGTGTAGTAGTTGGTGCCGAGTCCGCCGCTGAGGGACAGCGAGGGGAGGAATGCTCCCTTGGCGCGGTCGATGGCGACCTTTGCGTACTTAAGGTTGAGTTTGGCGGCCTCCACTGCGGGGCGGGTCTCCACCGCTTCCTCGTAGATGGCCTCGGGACGCATCAGGAGTATGGCGGATACGTCTCCCACCTCCGGGGTGACGATGCTGAATCCTTCAGGGGACTGCAGCTCAAGCAGCTGGGTGAGTTCCAGCAGGGAGATGCTGAGGTTGCCTTCGGCCTGGATTTCGCTCTGGCGGCTCTGGGCGAGGGTGGCCTGCTGGGCGGAGACGTCGGCGGCGCTTACCTTGCCGGCGGAAAGCCTTTCCTTGACCTGTTCGAGCAGCTCCGCATCGTGCGCGCTCTGCTCCTTCGCCACGCGCAGCACTTCCTGGTTGTACAGTATCTGGACGAACGCCTGCGCGACGGCAACCCTTATGTCGTCCCGTGCCTTCTCAAGCTCGGCGGTGGCGGCGGCAAGGTTGAGCTTGCTGAGCTTGATGCCGTTGGTGATGTCGAATCCGTGGAAGATGGGGACGTCGGTGCCGAGGCTGAAGGACGTGCTGGACGTATTGGAATTGGAGTAAGTGTTGTCTGCGGTGAGTCCGCGGCCGAACGACAGGTTCTCGCTGGCCCCGGCGCTGAGCGACGGCAGCCTGCGTCCCTTCGCCGTGCTGAGGTCCACCTCGCGCTGCTCCACGGTGAGGCTGCTCTGCTTGACGGTAAGGTTGTTCTTCAGGGCGTAGTCGATGCAGTCCTGCAGGCTCCATGGCCCGTGCTGGGCGCTGGCTCCGGCGCACGCAAGCGCGGCCAGCAGCGTCAGTGCTAAACGTTTCATTTTCCGAAGCCCTCCTTGCCTATCTTGATGATCTTGGAACCGCGTACGACGTCACCTTCGGCAAGGCCGCTGCGCACCTCTATGTTGAGGCCGTCGGACAGGCCGGTGGTGACGGGAGTCCTGGTATATTCGCCGTCCTCTCCCTTGACGAAGACGAAGGTGCCGGTGCCTTCGAATTCGAGAGTGCTCTCCGGGATGACGAGGACGCTGTCGGCGTGCTCGAGCACTATCTCAGCATTGGCGCTGTAGCCGGAGCGGATGGTGCGGCCGCCGTCGGACTTCACCGCGGCCTTGATTTCGAACTGGTTGGCGCCGTTGTTCTCGACCGCCTTGGGAGAAATGTACTCCAGGGCGGCCTGGGTGCTGTAGTCGGCGATGGCACCGATGCTGATCTGCATCGGCATGCCTTCCACCAGCGAGCCTACCTCTGTCTCGTCGATGTTGCCGTCGAAGATGAGGTCGGACATGTTGGCGACCGTGGCGACCGTGGTGCCGTCATTCATGGTATTGGCCTGGATGACGGAGTTGCCCACCTTGACCGGGATGTCGAGTATCAGGCCCGATATGGTTGAACGCACGAGCGTGGAGCTGCCGGTGGCGTTGCTCCTGGAGACACCGTCGCGTATGACCTCCAGGGACTCCTGGGCGGCGTTCTTTTCCTCCTTGGCCTGATTGTAGGCCTGCAGCACCTGGTCGTACTCTTCGGCGCTTACCAGCTGCTTGTCGTACAGGGCCTTCTCGCGGTCGTAGTTGGTCTTGGCCTGCTTGAGGTTGATTTCCGCAAGCCTCACGCGGGACTGGGCGGAGCTGAGCGAATTCATGTCGGGGATGACGCGCAGCTTGGCGATGACCTCGCCCTCCTTGACCTGCTGGCCGGCCTCCTTGTAGAGCTCGGAGATGATGCCGTTGATCTGCGGCTTGATGTTGACCTCGTTGCGGGGTTCGATCTTGCCGGTGACGACAGTGGTGCGGCTGATGTTGCCGACGGATACCGTGTGCTCGTTGAATTCGGTCTTCTCGGGGCGTGAGTTCTTGAACAGGAACACGAACGTTCCCACGAACAGGACCGCGATCAGCGCGAAAATGATGTACTTCAGTGCTCGTTTCATTATGGTTGCGTTTTATTATTATTCGTCTCTCATTGCGTCCACCGGCTTGATTGCCATCGCCCTGGACGCAGGGGCGAGGCCTGCCACCACTCCCAGTACGGTGAGCAGCGCGGCTGCCGCCACGGCCGTCCAGAAGCTGATCTGGAATTCCGCGGACATGTTGGGTATGTTGTTTACGATAGTCTGGGTGAGCCTTAGCATCTGTACGGCGAAGACTATTCCGAAGGAGCCTGCTACCAGCGTGAGGGCGATGCTCTCGAGGATGATCTGGCTGAGGATGTCGCGGGGGGTGGCCCCGATGGCGCGGCGTATGCCTATTTCCGTGGTGCGCTCACGTACCGTCACCATCATGATGTTGCTGACGCCGATGATGCCGGCGAGTATGGTCCCGAGGCCAACCAGCCACACCAGGAAGTTGAGGCCGTTGAACAGGTTGTCCATCAGGGAGAACATCTGTTCGGTGTTGAGCATGAAGACCGCCTGCTTGTCGGAGGGGTCGAAACTGTGCTGGCGCGCGAGGATCTGGCGCATCCTGTTGTCAAGTGACGACATCACCACTCCGCTGTGTCCGGTGACGCACAGAAGGTCGATGTTATTGCCGCGGTGGTAAAGCTTCTGGCCGACGGAAAGGGGGATGCTGACGGCTTCGTCGGCACGCCCGTTGATGCTGATGTTTCCGGAGTTGTAGTCGACTCCGATGACTTGGTAATATACGGACCCGACGCGGATGAAGGTGCCGCACGGGTCGCCCCCTTCGGGGAAGATGCCTTCGTAGACGCGCCTGCCGATGACGCAGACCTTGCGTTCCTGGATGATGTCGGATTCGTTGAGATAGCGCCCGTAGCGTATCCTGGGCTCCTCTATCCTGGCATAGTCCGCTTCCACGCACTTGACGTTGGCGTTGACGCTGTTGGTCCCGTTGACCGCGCTCTGGCCCCATTGGGTTATGACCGGGGTGACGGTCTCCAGTTCGGGAATCATTTGCTTCATGCGGTCGATGTCGGTGTACGTGAGGTGCCAGCGCCGACCCTTCTTGAAGCCCTGCCAGGGCTTTGTGGTGGTGCTGGACACCATTATGGTGGTGTTGGTGGCGAAACCCTCGAAGTTCTTGGTGACCAGTTGCTTGAGGCCCTGGCCGCCGCCTATCAGGAACAGCAGCATGAAGATGCCCCAGAAGACGCCGAAGCCCGTAAGGAGGCTGCGGCTGCGGTTGCGCACCAGGGAATCGGCTATCTCGCGGTATGAATCAATGTCGAATCTCATTCTGCCCTCAGTGCTTCAATTGGTCTGACTTTGGAGGCCTTGCGGGCGGGGAAGAGCCCTGCAAGCGAGCCTGCGATGATAAGGACCAGGGTGGCCTCGATGGCTACGTCCAGTCCGACGGTGGGGTTGACGAGCATTGCGATCTGTTCGTCCATTACGGCGACCTTGGCCTGGCCGACGGTCTTGTCCAGTATTTGGCAGGCCAGCATGCCGAGGAACATTCCTATGTATCCGAAGACCGCCGTGATGGTGACGCTCTCCGCCAGGATCAGCTTGGTGATGTCCCAGGGCCTGGCGCCGATGGCCTTGCGTATGCCGAATTCGTGCGTGCGCTCCTTGACGGTGATGAGCATGATGTTGCTGACGCCGACTATGCCGCCGAGCAGCGTGAAGAGGCCGATTATCCACAGGGCGACGTTGAGGATGGATCCTACGGTGTTCATCTGGAGGTTCTGGGTGAAACGGTTCCAGATCCAGAGGGCGCGGTTGTCGTCCGGGGCGGCGCGGTGGCGCAGGTTGATGGCGGCGCGGAGTTTCGTTTCGAATTCCTCGTTGGCCTTTTCGGTGTCGAGGCCGTGGAAGGAGAAGGTCACGTCGTCGACGTCCTCTCCCTTGTTGTAGATTTCCTTTACGGTGGTGAACGGGGCGGCTATCTGTTCGTTGCCGCGCATGCGGTCGGTCTTGTTGACGCCTACTACGAGCCAGGAGAAGCTGCCGACGCGGATGTGCTTGCCTATGATGTCTTCAAGGGGGGCGTTGTCCGGAAGGAGGCCTTCCGCGGCGCTTTGCGGGAGGACGACCACCTTGCGTCGGTCCTTTATGTCCTTGTCGTTGATGTAGCGGCCGTGGAGGATTTCAATCTTCTCCATCGAGGCCCTTTCGGGGTAATTGCCTTCTATGTAGACGGACAGGCTCTTCTTGCCGTAGGAGGCCGTGCCGTTGACGCCCACTGTGGCTATTACATGGTCGACGTTGTCGGAGAATGCGTCGCTGCCGGTGAGCAGTATGTCCTTCTCGTCGAGGCGGATGCGGCGTCCTTCCCTGAGGCCGTCGTAGGGCTTGGAGGTCCGGCCGCCGCCGAACATCATGGTGTTGCTGGCGAAGCGGTCGCCGCCCTTGAAGAAGGAGTTCTGCAGGCCGTTGCCGGCTCCCAGGAGGACGATCAGCATGAAGATGCCCCACGAAACCGCGAACCCTGTGAGGCTCGTGCGGAGCTTGTTGCGCCGCACGCTCTCCCATATTTCTGTAAAGACGTCGCGCATACTATTTCATTATGGTGGCTGTGCCGAAGGCGGAGGCGTTGTGCTCGCGGTTGTCTTCGATGCGGCCGATGATGCCGTCCTTGATGTGGACTATCTTGTCGGTGCAGTTGGCGACGCCGCTTTCGTGGGTGACGACGATGATGGTGACGCCTTCCTCGCGGTTGAGGCGGCTGAGAAGCTGCATCACTTCTTCGCTGGTCTTGGAGTCGAGGGCGCCGGTGGGCTCGTCGGCGAGGAGGATCTTGGGACCGGTGATGAGGGCGCGGGCGATGGCGACGCGCTGCTTCTGGCCGCCGGACATCTCGTTGGGGTAGTGGCCGGCCCAGTCGGCAAGGCCGAGGCGGTCGAGGTATTGCATCGCAAGCTCGTGGCGCTTGTGGCGGCTGACGCCCTGGTAGAAGAGGGGAAGTTCCACGTTCTCTACGGCGGTCTTGAAGCCTATGAGGTTGAAGGACTGGAAGATGAAGCCGATGAGGCGGTTGCGGTATTCGGCAGCCTGCTTCTCGGTGAGGCCCTTGATGAGACGGCCGTCGATGTAGTACTCGCCGGTATCGTAGTTGTCGAGTATGCCGAGTATGTTGAGCAGGGTGGACTTGCCGGAGCCCGACGCCCCCATAATGGAGACGAATTCACCCTTGTCGATGGACAGGTTGATGCCCTTCAGCACGTGCAGCGGCTGACCGTTGTTGTATGTCTTGTTGACGTCCTTTAATTCTATAAGCATAGCCCGCGGATTATGCAAAAATCGGTCCAACTGAATAGTTTCACCAATCAAACATTGCTTTTATTGTTTTTTGGCTTTTTCTTTCGCAAAGAAAATAATTATTTATCGAAAAACAAAAAAATTTTCATTTTTTTTGCGTGCGGCCGATTTCGCTGCCTTTCATTGGCCGTCTGCCGGTACCGCGAAGACAAAGTCAGCATTCCCACTTACGACGGGATTCAGGGAGCCGTTATTCGCGAAGGATTTGTTATCTTTGCAACGAGATGGATAAAAAGATCGTTACTTTCGGAGAGATCCTTCAGCGGTGGTCGCCGCAGGGGGCATGGCGCATCGGCCAGAGGGATATGTGGGAAGGCCAGTTCGGCGGGTCCGAGGCCAACGTGGCGGTTTCGCTTGCAATACTCGGAAATCCAGTAAGTTACGTTTCCCGCATTCCGCAAAACGTGGTGGGCGACGCCTGTCTCCGCAGGCTAAAGTATTATGGCATAGATGTTTCGGAGGTAGTTCGCGGCGGGGAGCGCCTTGGCACTTACTACTTCGAGAGGGCGGCGGACCTGCGGCGTTCGCTGGTGGTCTACGACAGGCAGGGCTCGTCTTTCTGGTCCTGCGCGCCGGGGATGTTCCCATGGACGGAGATCCTGGGCGACGCGTCGCTGTTCCATTGTTCCGGAATAACCTGCGCCGTATCCCAATCTGCGGCGGACGCCACCTTCGAGGCCGTACGTGCAGCGCGCGCCGCCGGCCTCCGCGTTACCTGCGACATAAATTACCGCCGCAATCTATGGAAATACGAGGGCGCCGATGCCCACTCTACGCTCAACGCTCTCATGCAGTACAGTGACTACATCTTCGGCGATCAGGACGAATGGGCTGTCGCGACCGGCGTTCCCAAAATTCCGGAAGACGGAATGATGGCCGATACCGAGCTCGACCTGGAGGCCTACGGACGCTACTTCGACGAGATGCACCGCCAGTTCCCGGGATGCGGCGAGATGATGCTCGGCCTCCGTAATCAGCTGACTACCAACCACCATACCCTTACCGCGCTACTGTGGTACAAGGGCACGATCTACAAAACCCGGATATTCGACATCCAAGGCATAGTTGATTCCGTCGGAGTCGGCGACGCCTTCGTGGCGGCATACATCCACGCCGCCGGCAAGTGGCCCGGCGACCCCCAGCGCTGCCTGGACTTCTGCGTTACGGCCGCTATGCTCAAAAATTCCGTCGTCGGCGACTTCAACCTTGTAACTGAAGAGGAAATCCTCGCCTGCCTGAAGTAGATACCTTCTTCTCTGCGAACCCCGCCATTATTGTCCGCGAGGACGATGTGAGGGTGCTGACGTCGTCTTCGCGGCAAATCCTTTGGATTTACCGATAAAATCCGTATCTTTGAGCAGACCAACCAAAGGAGGGGAACCACCACAGTCCCTCCTGCACTGAAACTTAATAATTATGGCTCAAAAACAACTCCTCCTGGGAGATGAGGCCTTGGCGCTGGGTGCCCTGCACGCCGGCCTGAGCGGCGTCTATGCCTATCCCGGGACACCATCAACCGAAATCACCGAATTCATCCAGGCGCATCCGCTCACCAGGGACCGCAAGGTTCACTGCGCCTGGTCGGCCAACGAAAAAACGGCAATGGAGGAAGCCCTCGGCATGTCCTTCGCCGGCAAACGCACGCTCGTCTGCATGAAGCACGTCGGCATGAACGTCTGCGCCGACCCGTTCATGGGCTCCGCCACCACCGGAGCGAACGGCGGCCTCGTCGTCGCCGCCTGCGACGACCCGTCCATGCACAGCTCGCAGAACGAGCAGGACTCCCGCTTCTGGGGCACCTTCGCCCTGGTTCCCGTCTTCGAACCCTCCAGTCAGCAAGAGGCCTATGAGATGATGCGCAGCGCATTCGAATACTCCGAGTCCCGCGGCATCCCGGTGCTGATGCGCCTCACCACCCGCCTGTCCCACTCCCGCGCCGCCGTACAGTGTGCCGACGACTCCGACGCCCTTCCGCAGAACGCATTGAAACTCCCCAAGGACGAACGCCAGTGGTGCACCCTCCCCGCCAACGCCCGCGTCCGTTACAGGCAGCTCGTCCAGGATTACGCCCGCTTCGAGCAGGATGCCGCAGAGTCCCCGTACAACCGTCTCCAGGACGGCCCCGACCGCTCCCTCGGCATCATCGCCTGCGGCATCGCCTACAACTACCTTATGGAGAATTATCCCGACGGCTGCCCGCACCCCGTCCTCAAGATTTCCCAGTATCCGTTCCCCAAGGAGTTGATAATCAAACTCTCCGGAATGTGCGACCGCATCCTCGTGCTGGAGGAAGGCCAGCCCCTGCTGGAAGAACGCATGCACGGCGTCTTCGCCACCGGCGTCAGGGTCTCCGGCCGTCTGGACGGCGCCCTGCCCCGCACCGGTGAACTCTCTCCCGACTGCGTCCGGCAGGCCCTCGGGCTTCCTGCGAACAAGGAATTCCCCGCATCCGCCGTCGTCGCCCCCAGGCCCCCGGCACTCTGCAAGGGTTGCGGCCACCGTGACCTCTTCACGGCACTCAACGCCGTAATGAAGAAAGACTACCCGCAGGGCCGGGCCTTCAGCGACATCGGCTGCTATACCCTCGGCTGGCTGCCCCCGTTCGAGGCAATCCAGACCTGCGTCGAAATGGGTGCATCCATCACCATGGCACAGGGAGCAGCATACAGCGGACTCTGGCCGGCCGTAGCCGTCATCGGCGATTCCACTTTCACGCACAGCGGCATGACGGGCCTGCTCGACGCCGTCAATGAAAAGGCCGACATCACCGTCTGCATCTCCGACAACCTCACCACCGGAATGACCGGCGGCCAGGACTCCGCAGGCACAGGCCGCCTGGAGGCCATCTGCGAGGCCCTCGGAGTCGATCCCGCCCACATCCGCACCTTCGAGCCCCTTCCCGCCAACTATCCCGAAATGGAAAGGATACTCCGGGAAGAGATCGAATACCACGGAGTTTCCGTCATCATCAGCAGGCGCGAATGCCTCCAAACCCTCAGAAGACACGCAAAGAAATGAAACAGGATATCATACTTGCAGGCGTAGGAGGACAGGGAATCCTCTCCATCGCCACCGTCATAGGATCGGCGGCCCTCAGCCAGGGCCTGTACATCAAGCAGGCGGAGGTCCACGGAATGAGCCAGAGGGGAGGTGACGTCCAGTCCCACCTCCGCCTCTCTTCGGACCCCATCCACTCCGACCTCATTCCCCACGGTGCGGCCGACATGATAGTCTCCCTGGAGCCGATGGAGGCGCTCCGTTACCTCCCGTATCTCTCCCCGGAAGGCTGGATAGTCACCAACACCGTCCCGTTCCAGAATATTCCAAATTACCCTGATATTGACAAGGTACTCTCCGAACTGCAGCGCCTCCCGAGGGCCATAACGCTCGACGTGGAAGCCGCGGCAAAGGAGGTGATGTCCCCCCGCAGCGCCAACATGGTGCTCCTCGGCGCCGCCTCATCCGTAATGGGGATTCTCGATCCCGCCAAGCTCCGCGACGGCATCCGCCGTATCTTCTCCCGCAAGGGCGACGCCATCGTCGACGCCAACATCAAGGCATTCGACGCAGGACTTAAACTGTCAGGACAATGCAGGAAATAGTATCCGAAGAAAAACTCCGCGCCAGGCTCAGGGAGATGGGCATCGACGACATCTCCCGCACCACCATCCGCCAGTGCTCGATGCTCGGAAGCTCCCTGGAGGCCGACTCCGGCGAGCCCTTTTCCCACCTGGAATTCGGCGTTCCCGGCATCCCCGCCTGCCGCATAGGCATCGAGGCACAGAAGAAGGCGCTCGACTCCGGCGTCCCCTCCAGCTACCCGTCGGTGCAGGGCATACCGGAGCTCAAGACCAACGCAGCCCGCTTCATCAAGGCCTTCATCGACATCGACATCGATCCCAAAGGCATTGTCCCCACGGTTGGTTCGATGCAGGGCAGCATGACCTGTATCCTGGAGTGCTCCCAGCTGCAGAAGGGCAAGGACACCATACTGTATATCTGCCCCGGCTTCTCAGCCCACGGCCGCCAGCCCGACCTGCTTGGCATCAAGAACATCTTCTTCGACATCTACGAGTACCGCGCTGAAAGGCTCCGCGACAAGCTGGAGTCCTACTTCTCGCAGGGCAACATCGCCGCCATCCTCTATTCCAACCCCAACAATCCCGCCTGGATCTGCCTTACCGAGGAGGAACTGCAGATAATCGGCGAACTCGCTACCAAGTACGACGTCGTGGTCCTGGAAGACATGGCCTACCTCTGCATGGACTTCCGCAAGGACCTCTCGGTCCCCTTCGAACCCCCGTTCCAGAGCACCGTCGCCAGGTACACCGACAATTACATCATCCTGCTGTCCGGCTCCAAGATATTCAGCTACGCCGGCGAGCGCATCGCCATCGCAGCGATGTCGGACAAGCTGTACCGCCGGGAGTATCCGCTTCTCAAGGAGAAATGGGGCATCGCCCGCTTCGGCGACAACTTCATACTCAACTACCTGTACGTCAACACCTCCGGCGTGTCTCACTCGGCCCAGTACGCCCTGTCCGCAATGTTCGAGGCTTCCGTGGACGGCAGGTACGATTTCGTGAAGGAACTCCGCAATTACGGCCTGCGGGCGCACCGTTCGCGCCATATATTCGAGGCCAACGGCTTCCATCTGGTGTACGACAAGGACATGGAACAGACCATCAGCGACGGCTTCTTCTACACCGTAACCTACAAGAACCTCAACAACAGCGAACTGCTTGAGGCCCTGCTGCGCTGCGGCATCATCGCCATACCCCTCAACACCACCGGAAGCGGCCAGTGCGGCATACGCGTATGCGTGTCGCGCCTGCTCAGCGACGCAGACTTCGAATTGCTGGACCGCCACCTCAAAATGTTCGTCCAATTGGTAGAGAAATGAAATATGTAACAGCCGACGAAGCCGTCAGACTTGTCCGCAGCGGCGACACAATATGCTGCCAGGGCGGAGCCTCCGTCCCGGTGTTGCTCCAGGAAGCGCTTGCACGGCGCCACGCGGAGCTGCGCGACGTCACCATCACCTCAGGATTCAACGTCCACAAGGAGCCCGCACCCTTCTGCAAGCCGGAATACAAGGACTCCTTCCTGGTGGACAGCATCTTCATCAGCGCCGACCAGCGTGCCCACGTCGCCGCCGGATACGGTTCGATGACGCCCCTCTTCCTCGGAGAGGTCCCCGGAATGTTCCGCCGCGGCGAGTTCCCGGTCGATGTGGCCTTCATAACCTGCTCCATGCCTGACGAGAACGGATACTGCAGCATCGGCATTTCGGCCGATATCGCCGTATCCGCAGCCGAGGTGGCGCGGGTGGTCATCGCCGAGGTCAGCCCCAACATACCGTATCTGTACGGCGGCTGCCTCATCCACGAGAGCAAAATCACGGCCGCGGTGCTGTGCGACGTCGCTCCGGTGGCCATGCAGTTCGGGGAGCCCACTCCCGTCGAGTCCGCCATCGGCGCCAATGTGGCGTCTGAGATTCCCGACGGCGCGTGCCTGCAGATAGGCGTTGGAGGCATTCCCAACGCCGTCCTGAACGGCATCAAGCACCATAAGCACCTTGGCCTGCACACGGAGGCGATGACCGACGGTGTCATCCGCCTCATCAAGGAGGGCGTCATCGACAATTCGCTGAAGAAAGTCCACCCGGGCGTGAGCGTGGCTGCTCTCGCGATAGGGTCGAAGGAGATGTACGGATACATCGACCACAACCGCAGCATGGAATTCTACGACGTGGCCTATACCAACAATCCCTTCCTCATCGCACAGAACCCGCGTGCCTGCGCCATCAATTCGGCCATAGAGATCGACCTCACGGGGCAGATATGCGCCGACTCCATCGGCACTACCATATTCTCCAGCGTCGGCGGCCAGCACGACTTCATGTACGGCTGTTCGCTTGCCGAGGGCGGCAAAACCTTCATCGCAATGCCGTCACGTACGGCCAGGGGAAAAGCGAAGATTGTGCCGACACTCACTCCCGGGGCGGGGGTCGTGACCACCCGTTTCCAGACTCAGTACGTTGCTACTGAGTACGGGATTGTGTACCTGCACAATCTCAATCTTGCAAAGAGGGCCAAAGCGCTCATCTCGATTGCCCATCCCGACGACCGTGAGGCCCTTGAGAAAGCGGCATGTGAGCGCTTCGGCTACAGTTTTCTCAGACTTCGCGTATAATATCCATTCCGAGGCGGATGGCGTCTTCGTTCATCGGGATGAGGTGATGGTGCCTTTCGGGAAGGGTCTTGCGGAGGGCCTTGAGCACGCTTTCCACGGAGACGATGGGGTGGATCTTCAGCAGTCCGCCGAGGACCATCATGTTGAATACCTTGATCATGTTCATCTCGGCAGCCTTGTCCATGGCGTCTATCCTGTAGACGTGGATGTCCTTGCGGGTGGGGGGATTGCTGATGCCGTATCCGTCGTAGATCAGCGAGCCGCCGGGCTTCACCTTGCTCTCGAACTTCTCGAGCGAGGGCTGGTTGAGGACGATGGCGGTGTCGTAGGAGCTCAGGATGGGGGACGAGACGGGCTCGTCGCTGACGATGACGGTAACGTTTGCCGTACCGCCGCGCTGCTCGGGGCCGTACGCGGGCATCCAGGTCACTTCCTTGTCTTCCATTAGGCCGGAATAGGCGAGGATCTTGCCCATCGACAGGACACCCTGCCCTCCGAATCCGGATATGATGATTTCGTGTGTCATATTGCCTTTATTTACCGTTGTCTTTGAGGTCTCCGAGGGGGTAGTAGGGGACCATGTTCTCTTCCATCCACTGGTTGGCCTTCACGGGGGACATCTTCCAGTTGGTGTTGCAGGTTGATACTATCTCCACGAGGTTGGAGCCCTTTCCCTGCATGGAATACTCGAAAGCCTTGCGGATGGCCTTCTTGGCCTTGTTGATGGCGGCTACGCTGTGTACGCTCTGGCGGGTGACGTAGCAGGTGCCCTCCAGTCCGGCGGCGATGTCGGCCATCTTGAGGGGGTAACCGTGGAGCTTGGGGTCGCGGCCGTAGGGGCAGGTGACGGTCTTCATGCCGATGAGCGTGGTGGGGGCCATCTGGCCGCCGGTCATGCCGTAAATGGCGTTGTTGATGAAGATGATGGTGATGTTCTCACCGCGGTTGAGGGCGTGGATGGTTTCGGCGGTGCCGATGCAGGCGAGGTCGCCGTCGCCCTGGTAGGTGAAGACGAGGCGGTCGGGCCAGAGGCGCTTGACGGCGGATGCAAGTGCCGGGGCGCGTCCGTGTGCGGCTTCCTGCCAGTCCACGTCGATGTATTTGTAGGCGAACACTGCGCAACCCACAGGCGAGATTGCGATGGTCTTGTCGGCCATGCCCATTTCGGCTATGACTTCGGATACCAGTTTATGGACTACGCCGTGGCTGCAGCCGGGGCAGTAGTGCATGGGAACGTCGTTGAGCAGTTCCGGCTTCTTGTAGACCAGGTTCTCTGCCTGGATTATTTCTTCTCTTGTCATAACATTTTCTTGATTTCGTCCACAACTTCTTCCGGTTCGGGAATGATGCCGCCGAGACGGCCGTACCATCTTACCGGCACGGAGCACTCAACCGCCAGGCGGATGTCTTCAATCATCTGGCCGGCGTTGATTTCCAGGGAGAGTATGCCTTTCATCCGCTTGCCCAGCTGTGCAATCTTCTTCGTGGGAAAAGGCCAGAGGGTGATGGGACGCAGGAGGCCGACCTTGATGCCCTGCTCACGGGCAATCGCGATGACCTTCTTTGCGATGCGGGCGGCGCTGCCGAAGGCCACGATGAGGTATTCGGCGTCTTCCGTCCTGTATTCTTCGTAACGTACCTCTTTCTCCTCTATGACCTTGTATTTGGCCTGGATGCGGAGGTTGTTCTGCTCCATCTCCTCGGAACGGAGTTCAAGTGAGGTGATGACGTTGGGCTTGCGCATGCCGATGCGGCCGGTGGTGGCCCAGGGGCACTCGCGGGCGATTTCCTCCTCGGTGCGGCGGGGCTTGAAAGGAGGCAGGACGACCTTTTCCATCATCTGGCCGATGGCGCCGTCGCTCAGTATCATCGCCGGGTTGCGGTAGCGGAACGCGAGTTCGAAGGCCAGGTCGACGAAATCGGCCATTTCCTGTACCGAAGCCGGCGCAAGGGTGATGAGGCGGTAGTCTCCGTGGCCTCCGCCCTTGACGGTCTGGAAGTAGTCGGCCTGGCTGGGCTGGATGGTCCCAAGGCCGGGGCCGCCGCGGGAAACGTTGACTATGAGGGCCGGAAGCTCGGCACCGGCCATATAGGAGATGCCCTCCTGCATAAGGCTGATTCCCGGGCTGGAGGATGACGTCATCACCTTCTTGCCGGTGGCGGCGCCTCCATAGACCATGTTGATGGACGCCACTTCGCTCTCGGCCTGCAGCACCACCATGCCGGTGGTCTCCCAGGGCTTTTCGGCCGCGAGGGTCTCCAGGACCTCGGACTGGGGAGTGATGGGGTATCCGAAATAGCCGTCGCATCCGCAGCGGATGGCGGCGTGGGCAATGGCTTCATTGCCTTTCATCAAGGTAACTTCTTTGTCTGCCATAGCTATTCCTCCTTTTTGCGATAAACCGTAATACATCCGTCGGGGCAGACGATGGCGCAGGATGTGCATCCGGTGCAGGTGTCTTCCAGGACGGTCTCAGCGTAGTTGTAGCCCTTTTGGTTCACGTTTTTCGTGGTAAGGGCAAGGACCTTCAGCGGACAGGCCACCACGCACAGGCCGCAGCCCTTGCAGCGTTCGATGTCCACTATCGTAGCTCCTCTCATTTTAGCCATATCGGTATTGTTTATTGGTTGTACATGTCCTTGTTGTGGAATTCCAGTATCTCGCCGGCAATTTCCAGCGCCTGCTTTGCGGGGCTGTCCGGGTTGAGGTGGATGGCTTCCAGGTAGTTGTTCATGGCCATCTGCCAGTCGCCTTTCTTGCGCCAGGCGTTGCCCAGAAGGTAGAACAGGGTGTCGTCCATCGGTCCGCCGCCGGTTCGGTAACCTTCGAGCAGGGAGATGGCTTCGTCGATCTCGTATGCGTCCAGCAGCGCTTGTACTCTGTCTCTCATTGCTGCTTCTCGTTTACGAACATACACCAGCCGTAGGTGTCTTCTTCCGTTCCCCTCTGGATGCCGACGAGCCTCTTGTAAAGCTTCTGGCTGTAGGGACCGCAGACCTCGGGATACTTGTATTCGCGGGTGATGGTGCCGCTCTCCAGGGTGACCTTGTCGTCGATGCGGCAGATGGGGGTGATGACAACCGCGGTGCCGCAGGAGTTGACCTCCTCGAAGGTCTCCAGCTCGTCCACGAAGATGGTGCGGCGCTCGACCTTCAGGCCGAATTCCTCGGCCACCTTGCGCAGCGACTTGTTGGTGATGGAAGGAAGGACGCTGGGCGAGTTGGGGGTGATGTAGCAGCCGTGCTTGATGGCGAAGAAGTTGGAAGAACCGAATTCCTCGATGTGCGAATGGGTGGCGCTGTCGAGGAAGAGGAGCTCGCGGTAGCCCATCCTGTGCGCCAGGTTGTAGGCGTGCAGCGACTGGGCGTAGTTGGCTCCCAGCTTGTATCCGCCGGCGCCGTAGGTGGCGGCGCGGTCGTAGTTGCGCGAGAGGACGGCGGTGCCGGGCACGAGGCTCTTTGCGCCCGAATAGGTGCCGACGCCGGAAGCCATCACCGCGAACATCACGTCCTTGGACGAATTGATGCCGAGCTGGGGGTTGATGCCGATGAGGACGGGCCTCAGGTAGAGCGACGCGCCGCTCTCATAGGGAGGGATGTAGTCCCAGTTGACCTGTACGCAGAGGGTGCAGAGGTCGAGGAACATCTCCATGGTGGGGGCGGGCATGTCCAGGTACTGGGCGCTGCTGATCATGCGTTTTGCGTTCTCGTCGGGACGGAACATACGGACGCGCCCGTCGGCGCCGCGGTAGGCCTTGAGGCCTTCGAAGCAGGAGGGCGCGTAGTGGAAGATACCGGCAAAGCAGTGGAGCGAGAAGTTGAAGTCGTTGGTTACTACCGGTTTGCTCCACCGGCCGTCGATGCACTTCGTGTACACTATCGAATCTGTGGGATAGTAGTTGAAGGACCGTTTGGAATAGTCGATTTCTGCCATAGTCTCAGTCTTCAATTATGTGGTCTTTGTTGTAAGTGTGTATCTTGGTCTTGCCTTCGAGTATCATTTCGCCGTTTTCCGCGAGGGAGGCGAGTTCGTTCTCGCCGGGGTAAACCACGACGGGGGCGAGCCAGCTGACCTTTTTGGTGATGGCGTCGGTGATGTCGGTGCTGTAGGCGACGCCTCCGGTGAGGATGATTACGTCCACCTTGCCGTCCACCACCGCACCCTGGGCGACGATGTACTTGGCTATGTTGAGCACGAATGCCTTCATGAACAGGACGTACTCGGGTTTGCCTTCCTTGGCGCCCCGGACGATCTCACGCATGTCGTTGGTGCCGAAGTATGCTACGGCTCCGCCCTGTCCTATGAGCTTGCGCTTGATTTCCTGCTTGGTGTACTTGCCGCTGAAGCACATGTCGATGAGGGGATAGGGAGGGCAGCAGCCGGCGCGTTCCGGGGTGATGGGGCCGTCGCCGCCGAGGCCGTGGGAGGTGTCGATGACCCTGCCGTCGCGGTGCGTGGATATGGTGACGCCGCCGCCCATATGGCATATGATGGCGGTGGTGTCCTCCGCCTTGCGGCCGCTGTCGCGGAGGTAGCGGCGCATTATGGCGCGGGTGTTCAGCGCGTGGAAGAGCGTCCTGCGGGGGAATTCCGGGATGCCGCCCACGTGGCACTCGGGCAGCATTTCATCCGCCATCGGAGGGTCGGCCACGTATGCGACGCATGGGCCGAAGGGGCCGTCCTTGCCGCGGAGTTCATTGATGGTATGTGCGATGTTGTCGCCGATGAGGGCGCTGAGGTTGCAGGCGTGATTGCCCTCGCGGCTCGTGGAGAGGACCTCGCGCATATCGGCGTTGACGTTGTAAACACCGGTGATGCAGGGGGTGAAGAGGCCGCCGCGACACATCACTATGTCTATGTCTTCCAGGCGGATGTTCTGTTTGCCGAGGGCGCTGATGATGGCGTCGGTGCGCATGCGGTCCTGGTCCATCACGTCGGCGAACTTCGACAGTTCGGCCACGGTATGTTCCAGTTTCTGCTCCAGTATGCAGGCGCCGTCCCTGTACACGGCGAACTTGGTGGTGATGGAGCCGGTGTTGACTACGAGGATGGTTCCCATGGCTACACCACGAATGCGACCGCCTCGGCGATCGAATTGAGCTTGACTTCTACGGAATCGGCCCGGGAGGCAAGTACGCAGGGGACTTTGGTGCCCACGAGCATGCCGGCCTGGCCCACTCCATCCACCAGTTTGGTGTTGGTCTTCCAGAAGACGTTGGCGGATTCGATGTTGGGGAACACCAGGCAGTCGGCGTCTCCCGCAACGGGGCTGGAGAGTTTCTTGATCTGTGCCGACTCTTTGTCGATGGCGACGTCGAGCGCAAGGGGGCCGTCGCCGGTGCAGCCGGGAATCTGGCCGCGGTCGCACATCTTGGCGAGCATCGCCCCCTCCATGCAGGCTGGCATGCTGTCGAGCATCTGTTCGGACGCCGCTATGAAGGCCACCTTGGGCTTTTCGATGCCGAAGGCCCTCGCGACGGAGTTGATGTATCCCGTTATCTTGACCTTCTGGCGGAAGTCGGGCTGGGGGATGACTGCCATGTCGCCCATGAAGATAAGCTTGTGGTAATGGGGGCTTTCCAGTACGCCCACGTGGCTGAGTAGGCCCTTGGGAGGCAGCAGGCCGGTCTCTTTGTTGAGGATGGCGCGGAGGAACTTGTCGGTGGAGCAGAGGCCCTTCATGAGGACGTCGCCCTCGCCGTCGTGGACCATCCTGACTGCGTGCGCAACGGCCTTGAGCTCGTCTTTTATGTCCACAGTACGGAATTTGGCGATGTCGATGCCGCACTCGCCGCAGACCCTGGCGATCTGGTCCAGGTCTCCCACGAGGGTTACGTCCACGAAACCGAGGTCAGTGGCCCTGGACGCCGCCTCTATGGTATGGCTGTCCACCGCCCAGGCTGCCACCATGTGCTTGTGGACGCCCTTCGCCTTAAGGGTGGCGAAGAGGTCATTGAAAGAAGTAATCATTAAGAATAAAGTGGTTAATGGTTATTAGTGTTTTGGCGTTTAAAGGTAAAAAATATTTACCGTAAAACCTAAAGATTGTTAATCTTTTTTAATTGCCAGGCGGCAGCATCCTATTGCAAGCAGGCACTGGGCGACGAGGTATGTGGACATAACGCCGAAGCCGTCCAGAAACTTGCTCAGGGTGCCGAAATTGCGGATGGCGATGAGGGAGTCGGAGAAGGTGAACAGCAGCGCGCCTGCGAGCAGGATCCACCATGTGGCGCCGCGTTTGCGGACCACTCCGGCCCATGCCGTAAGGATGAGGATGGAAAGCGTGAAGCCGTAAACGCCCATGGGGCCGAGCAGGGTGCCTTTGACACCGATGGCCAGAATGAGGGATAAGGTGATGCAGCAGCCCAGGACTATGCCGAGCACCCACTGCCATGCCTTGAGCCCTTTGAGGGAATGGCCGCCGTAGAGCGTGATGTAGAAGATGTGTCCGATGAGAAACATGACGATGCCGCCGGCGAAAAACAGGAATCCTTCGCCGATGAGCATGGTGTCTCCGGCGAAGCCGAAGAGCTGAGCCGCCATCAGGAGGGCGGTCTCGCGGGGACGGGGCGACCGGGGAAGCAGCCAGGCTGCCGTTGTGAGTGCCAGGAGCGGCAGCAGGGCGGGTTTGACGGTGCGTTCGAGGGTGGAGTCTGCGTAGTTGAGACATCCTGCAAGATTGAGTCCGCAGCATACGAGGAAGAATGCCAGCGGAACAAGCCAAAGACGATAATTCTTACTCATAGTTACAAAAATAAGAAAGAAATCGCTATTTTTGCAATCTATGGCACTATTTAATTTTTTCGGTGAAGGCGAACACCGGGTTTTCAACTACAAACCCATCTACTACGACCCCGAGGAGGAAAAACGCCGGCAGATGTTCGGCTCCGTCGACGGCACCGTCGACAAGGAAAAGCAGAAAGGGACCTATGTGCCTGGTTCCTATATCAAAGGCTCCCTGCGCGACGGCGCATACAGCCGCACCCGTTCGCACCTCGGCAAGACGCACGCCATCATCGTCATCATCTCCCTCCTGCTGATAGTCGCCGTCCTGTACTTCATCGCCAAATTCTATTCGATGCTCTGATGGGACGCCTCAAAGTACTTCCTGCAAGCATCTCCAACATGATTGCCGCCGGCGAGGTAGTCCAGCGGCCCGGTTCCGTCGTCAAGGAACTGATGGAAAATGCGGTTGACGCCGGTGCGGAAAACATCGACGTAGTCATTACGGATTCCGGCCGCACGCTCATCCAGGTCATAGACGACGGCTGCGGGATGAGTCCGTCCGACGCCGTCCTCTGCTGGGAGCGTCACGCCACCTCCAAGATAGCCACCGCGGCTGACCTCGAGCGCATCATGACCTACGGTTTCCGCGGCGAGGCCCTCGCCAGCATCGCCGCCGTGTCCGAGGTCACGCTCCGCACCCGCCGCGAGGAGGACCAGACCGCCACCCGCGTCGTCATCAGCGGCGGCGAGCTCAAGACATCATCCGTATCGGGCCCCAAGGGCTCCAGCTTCGCAGTCCGCAACCTGTTCTACAACACCCCGGCCCGGCGCAAGTTCCTCAAGAGCGACAATGTGGAATTCAAGCACATAGTGGAGGAATTCACCCGCGTCGCCCTTCCCCGTCCCGAGATCTCGTTCACCCTCAGCCACAACGGGCGCGAGGTGCTTGTCCTCCGCAAGGCCAAATCCCTCAAATACAGGATACTCGATGTGGTCGGACGCCACGTGGCAGGGGATATCATCGACCTTTCGGCAGAGACGTCCGTAGTGCGCATAAGCGGATTCGCCGGCCGTCCCGAGAGCGCCCGCAAGGCCCTCGGCAACCAGTATTTCTTCGTCGGCGGTCGCTACTTCCGCAGTCCGTACCTGCACAAGGCCGTCATGAAGGCCTACGAGGAATTCGTCCCCGACGGCCTCACCCCTTCGTACTTCATCTTCCTGGAGGTGGACCCCACGGCGGTCGACGTCAACATCCACCCCACCAAGACGGAAATCAAGTTCGAAGACGACAACGTCATCTTCCAGATCCTCTACGCCTGCGTGCGGGAGGCCCTCGGCAAGGGGAGTTTCAACGCGAAGATTGACTTCGAGACCGAAGGCACCGTCAAGTATCCTTCCTTCGGCACCAATTTCAGCGAATACAAGCCCGTCACGGAGCCGTCGGTCAGGCTGGATCCTACGTTCAACTTCCCCGACAGCCCGCAGCCGGAATCCGTTTCGCCCTCGTACAGTCCCGACAGGCACTCCGGGCACCGGGAAGACTACGGCGTGCTCTTCGAGAACGACCCCCACGTTCCCGATTCCTTCACCGTCCAGGGCCGTTACATCGTCACCCGTTCCGCATCGGGCCTGATGATTGTCAACATACGCCGCGCCTGGGAGCGCATCATCTACGAGCAGTCCCTTGCCTCCCTTTCCGGTACCGGGCACGTCAGCCAGACGGCGCTTTTCCCGGTGCAGATACAGGTCGGAGTGGCCCAGAGGACGCTTTTCGATGAGAATTCGGAGCTCCTCCGCAGTCTCGGCTTCGACATCGCCCCGGCAGGGGAGGACAGCATCCTCGTAAGCGGCGTCCCCGAGGGCTACAGCTGCGAACCCGGCAAACTGGAGCAGCTTGCGGGCGACCTGCTGCTCATCCTGTCAGACAATTCCCGCGAGCTTGAGGAGGTGATGCGCCAAAAGACCGCCGCCAAATTCGCAATGCTTGCGTCCGCAAACTGCGAGGCGCCCGCCACGCCCGGCGCCGCCGCCCGCCTTCTCGACACCCTCTTCGCCAGTGACAATGCGGAATTTACTCCCAACGGCAAGCGCATCATCCTCGTGATGGGCGCCGATGAGTTGGACAAACGTTTTTAGCCATGTCTTACTACTATCAGGAAAACCGCGGTGGCTTTCTTTCCAGCATCCCCAAAGTCACCAAGAACCTCATATTAATCAACGTCATCGTTTTCATCGCCACCCTTATCAACGAGAACTTCATGATAGGGGCGTTCGGCCTGTTCTATCCCAGTTCGCAGTTCTTCCACTGGTGGCAGGTCATTACGCATATGTTCATGCACGGAGGCTTCTGGCACATATTCTTCAATATGTACACCCTCTTCATCTTCGGCGTGGTGGTGGAACGGATAATCGGCAGCAAGAAGTTCCTTGCGTTCTACTTCATCTGCGGACTCGGCGCCGCCGGCCTGCAGATATTCACGCAGTACATCGAGATGCAGGCGTTCCTGAACGCCGGCACGCAGTCTGCGCTGGAGTCCATCGCCGCCCTCAAGATGACGCCTACCGTGGGCGCATCCGGAGCCATCTACGGCGTGCTGATCGGATACGCGATGCTCTTCCCCGATTCCAAGATGACGCTCCTTTTCCCTCCCGTCACCCTCAGCGCCAAGTGGATGGTGGTGATTTTCGCCGGCATCGAGCTCTTCACCGGGATTGTGGGATGGGTTGACGGCGTGGCCCACTTCGCGCACCTCGGCGGCATGCTGATCGGCTGGCTGATGATACGCTGGTGGCGCCGCCGCGGAGTCCTTTTCGAACGCGACCGCCTATGAAAGAAGCCATAGAAGAAGCCGTACGGGTACTCAGGTCCGGCGGCGTAATCCTTTATCCCACCGATACCGTGTGGGGAATCGGCTGCGACGCCACCAATCCGGAGGCCGTGGCCAGAGTGTTTGAAATCAAACGCCGCAGCGAGGCCAAGTCGCTGGTGCTGCTTGCGTGCGACCTCGATATGGTTGCGCGCTACATACGCGAGATTCCCTCCATTGCGATCGACCTTGTTGAGGTCAACGACACCCCGATGACGATAGTTTATCCCGGGGCGCAGGGGCTTGCTCCCTCCGTGGTGGCCGAAGACGGCTCCGTCGGCATCAGGATACCGCTGAACGAGTTCTGCGTGCAGCTGGTGCGCCGCCTGCGTGTGCCCCTGGTGTCCACGTCGGCCAATATTTCCGGCAATCCTGCGCCTGTGCGTTTCTCGGAAATCGACCCTGCCATCGTTTCTGCGGTGGACTGGGTGGTTCCCAAAAAGTACGACGCAGGCGCCACCGGGCGTCCGTCCCAGATAATCAAGCTCGGGCTCCGCGGCGAGGTTGAAATCATCCGTGCCTGATGTACATAGGCCTTATATCCGACACCCACGGCGTGTTCAGCGACGCCTTCCGGGAGTTCCTCGCTCCCGTGGATGTAGTGTGGCACGCAGGTGACTGGGGCGGGGGAGAATCGTTCATCCGCAGCATCACCGACTTCAAGCCTGTCGTCGGCGTGTACGGCAACTGCGACGGCTTCGAGGCCCGTCATCTTTATCCTGAGTACCAGCTGCTTAAGGTGCAGGGACTGACTGTCCTCATGACCCATATCGGCGGCTCGCCGGGGCATTATTATCCGTCGGCGAGGGCCCTTATAGAGAAATTCAAGCCTGACGTCTTCATCTGCGGGCACTCCCATATCCTCAAGGTCATGCGCGATTCCAGGTACAACCTGCTGTATGTCAATCCGGGTGCCGCGGGCATCCAGGGATGGCAGCTGGTGCGCACTGCGCTGCGTTTCCGTATAGACTCCGGAGAGGTCAAGGATATGGAAGTTTTTGAATTTCCAAAAAATAATGCTACCTTTGCCGACTGATTTTTAAATTAATAACGTTATGAAGAATTTGTTCATTTCCGTTGCAATCGCCGCTCTTTGCTTCTGCTCATGCTGCTGCAACAACAATAACGGCACCAAGCAGACCGAAGGCGAGCAGGCCGAGTGCTGCGAGACCAAGTGCGAAGCCAAGTGCGAGTGCGAGAACTGCGCAGAGACCTGCGGTGAGAACTGCGAGTGCGCAAAGGCTTGCGAAGCCAAGTGCGAGTGCGAAAATTGCGCAGAGACCTGCGGTGAGAACTGCGAGTGCGCAAAAGCTTGCGAGAAAGCTTGCTGCGAGAAGCAGTGCGCCGAGAAGCAGTGCGCCGAAGGCGAGCATTGCGGCAATTGCGAGAAGGCTGAATAAGATTCAGGCTTCTTTTTTTTAAGACGCGAGGTCATCCCGCGCCTTTTTTTGTATATTTGCGGATATGAAAAGAATCCTTCTGCTTATTGCCGCCGCCCTTATGCTGCAGGCATGTTTCAACGAATACGGCCTTGCGGTCAAGCTGCCCGACTCCATGCAGCGCCAGTGGCTCGGCGAGGACCGCCTGCCCGACGGCACGGTCTATCAGTATCAGGTATGGGATTTCCTGTCCAACAAAGACAGGCTGTCCATAGTGCGCTACTCTTCGATGGAAGACGCCAAGACGATACCCACATACAATCTTCCCCAGAAGTATATCTTCAGTTACGACTGCCGCCTGAAAAACGGTATTTACACAATTACCATCAACGACTCCAACAATACAAGGGTGTATCTGTCGGAAATCAAGAAGGATTCGATGATCCTTACGTATGAAGACGGTTTCACGATGAATATGACCCTTCTGCCCTTCAGGCTTACCGCCGTTCCGGTAGACTACTGAAAGGCATAGACCGTAGCCGCCGCCACCACTGCCGCAGTTTCCGTGCGCAGGCGGCTGTTCCCAAGGGAAACAGGGAGCCATCCCAGCTCCTCCGCCAGGGCGATCTCCTGGCCGGAAAAGTCCCCTTCGGGGCCTATCAGGATGAATATTTCCTTGCCGGGGGCGCTCTTAAGGGCGTCCCTCAATTCAATCCTTCTGCCCTCTGCGCAGTGGCAGATGAGCCGCAGCGCGTCCGCCGGTGCGGCCCGCAGCAGTTCGCTCACGCTCACCGGCTCCGGCACCTGCGGCACGGCGCCTTTGAGCGACTGCTTGGCGGCTGAGAGCACTATGCGCCTGATGCGCTCGGTCTTGAGGACGCGGCGCTCCGAGCGGTCGCCTATCACGGCTGCAATGGTGTCTACGCCTATTTCCGTCGCTTTTTCAGCAAACCATTCGAAGCGGTCGATGTTCTTGGTGGGACATACGGCCATGGTGAGGCGGTAGGGGTGCGACCCGAAGCCGGGAACGGCCTCCAGTATCCTTGCCGTGGCGCCTTTGGGGCCGGCGTCGGCAAGTTCGCAGATGTACATCGTGCCGCTGCCGTCGATGACGTTGACGGTGTCGCCCGGGCGGTGGCGCATCACCCGCGTGCAGTGGGTCGCTTCTTCGCTGCCCAGGATAACCAGGCCGTCGCCGGAAAGTGTGCCGTAGAACAGTTCCATACATTGCAAATTTGGCAAAAATCGTATATTTGTGCAAATCTTCTTGACGTATGAGACTATTCACCCTCACCTCCGACCTCCACGGCGAACTCGCCCGCAGCGCTCACAACGAGCAGTTTATCAAAGATATCGAGGCGGTGCTCGGGCAGCCTTTCGACTACCGTGAGGCCGATTTTTCCGATTACGGCGCCGCCGGCGACATCATCTACGTGCGGACGGGAGGCACAGAGGCCATATTCAAGGAGGTATTTGCCGGCCACGAGGGAGCGCGCGTACGTCTGCTCACCAGCGGCCAGAGCAATTCGCTCGCCGCATCCATGGAGATTCTCTCATGGCTTCGCCTGCAGGGCCTCGACGGCGAGATTATCCACGGTACGGTTGAAGAAGCGGCTTCCGAGCTGCTCCGCTATTATCCCCGCCGCCCCCGTGAGGTTTCATCCCTTGTCCACCCTTTCGCCGACCTCGGAATACTCGACGGCAAGCGCTACGGCGTCGTCGGCCATCCTTCTGACTGGCTGATCAGCAGCGACGTGGATTACGCCCAGGTGCGGGAGGTCCTTGGGGCGCAGCTGATAGACATTCCCATCTCGGAACTGGTGGAACTCGTGAAGGCCGGCAAGGGCGAGGGGCGCGGAGCCGTCAGTCTCAAGCCTCTTAACGAGCCCCGTTACGGCAAGCCCATCACCGGTGCCGGATTCGACGAATCCCTTGCCATCTACCGTGCCCTCCGCCAGATAATCAGCACCTACAGGCTCGACGGCCTCACCCTCCGCTGCTTCGACCTGCTTACCGCCCTCGGCAACACCGGCTGCCTGTCTCTCGCCATGCTCAATGCCGAGGGGTGCGTGGCCACCTGCGAGGGCGACATCCCCGCGATGCTGTCCATGGCCATCGTACGCCAGCGCTTCGGCAAATCGGGCTTCCAGGTCAACCTGTCGCGTATTGCCGGCGGCAGTTTTCTGTTCGCACACTGCACCGTTCCGCTTGACATGGTCACCGATTACTGCTACGACACCCACTTTGAATCCGGCATCGGCGTGGCCATCCACGGCGAGCTTCCCATCGGCGGCGCACGGATATACAAGATAAGCGCCGACCTGCAGAGCTGCATCGACGAAGAAGTGGAACTCTATGCCAACAGCTATGAGGACAACCTCTGCCGGACGCAGGTGCTCGTGAGCCCGTCCGGTCATTCGGCCAAGGAGCTCAAGCGCTATTTCCTGCGCTCACCCCTCGGCAATCATCATATCCTGGTTATTTGAACAGGGCCTTCACCAGCTCCGGCACGTCGGCTACCTTGACGACTTTGATCTTGCCGGCGGGAGCGCCGTCCATCGAGCTGTAGGAACTTACGAATATCTTCTTGAACCCCAGGCGTGCGGCCTCCCCGATGCGCCTGTCCACCTGCGCTACCGGGCGGATTTCTCCGCTCAGGCCCACCTCCGCGGCAAAGCATACGTCGGGAGGGATGGGGTAGTCGAAGTTGGACGACAGGACCGCGCAGATGACCGCAAGGTCGCATGCGGGGTCGCTTACGCGCAGGCCGCCGGCCATGTTGAGGAAGACGTCCTTGGCGCTGAGCCGGAAGCCGGCGCGCTTTTCCAGTACCGCGAGGAGCATGTTGAGGCGGCGGGTGTCGAAGCCCGTGGCGCTGCGCTGCGCCGTGCCGTATGCGGCGGAGGATACAAGGGCCTGGACCTCGAAGAGCAGGGGACGGGTGCCGTCCATCATGGCGGCGATGGCTGTGCCGCTCAGGCCTTCCTCGTGCATCGGAATCAGCATTTCAGAAGGGTTTTCCACCTGGCGCAGGCCGGTGCCGGTCATCTCGAAGACGGCGAGTTCGGCGGTGCTGCCGAAGCGGTTCTTGATGCTGCGCAGGATGCGGTACGAGCCGCGGTTCTCGCCCTCGAACTGCAGTACGGCATCCACGATGTGCTCCAGAATCTTGGGACCGGCGATGTAGCCGTCCTTGGTGATGTGGCCGATAAGTATGACGGGGATGCCGCTTTCCTTGGCGAAACGCAGGAGCCTTGCGGCAACTTCCTTTATCTGGCTGACGGACCCGGGGGTGGACTCGACGGCGTCGGTGTACATGGTCTGTACGGAATCGACAATCATAAGGTCCGGGGCCACGGTGGCAGCCTGCTCCAGGATGTCTTCGATGCGGGTTTCGCAGTAGATTAGGCAGCTGTCGGGAGTGCCCTCCGGTGAAAGGCGAGCCGCACGCATGCCGACCTGCCTTTCGCTCTCTTCGCCGGTGACGTACAGGGTTTTGAGATCCGGGCAGCCGAGGGGAATCTGGAGGCTCAGTGTCGATTTGCCGATGCCGGGCTCGCCGCCGATGAGGATGAGGGAGCCGGGTACGATGCCGCCGCCCAGCAGGCGGTCGAGTTCGCCGATGCCGAGCTGGATTCGCTCTTCGCTGGAGCGGTCTATGTCTTTGAGCCTGCGGGGCTTGCGCTCGCTCTTTTCCTTCCTGGCGGCGGTGCTGCCGCGGGCGGGCTCTGCGGGAGCTTCCACGAAGGTGTTCCACTCGCCGCAGGCAGGGCAGCGTCCGAGCCACTTGGGGCTCTCGTTGCCGCAGCTGCTGCAGAACCAGACGGTTTTACTTTTGCCTGCCATCCTGCTTGAAGTAATAAGGGTCCTGGGCGAGGAACTTGACGCCGTTGCTTTCGTGTCCAAGGATGCGTACGGCGCCGATGGGCTCGCGGCCGTAAACCTCAAGAGTCTCTATCTTGACCTTCTTGGACGAATGGACGATGACACGGTCGCCGGCATAAAGTGCCACGTGGGTGACGCGGAAGGGGTCTTTGCTGCCGAAGAAGAGGAGGTCGCCGGGCTGCCATTCTTCAGCGAGGACGTTCTTTCCGCACTTGATCTGCTGGCTGGCGTTGCGGGGCAGGACGAGGCCGTTCATGTAGTAGCAGAACTTGACGAGTCCGCTGCAGTCGAAGTGCTTGATGGAGTTGCCTCCCCACATGTACGGCGTGCCGGCGAAACTGCGGGCGAGCTTGAGGATATCGGCGGCGTTGGGCTTGATGGCCGCGGTGCGCTTGCCGAAGTCGGAGATGTCTTTGGTGGGCACCCAGCCTTCGCGGCCGTCGGGGAGAAGGACCTTGGTCCAGCATCCGCAGGAGCAGGTTTCGCCGGTCTGGCGCACCAGGTCGCCCATGGTGAAGTCACAGATGGGGTCGCTGTCCTTGCCGGGCTTCTCCCTGATGCGGGAGTACTCGGCGGTGCATATCCACTTGGGAGCGGCGAGCCAGGCGTCTTTCTCGCCGTCGGTGAGTTCGTGGATGGCCAGGTCAGTGACCCAGCCGGTATAGTCCTCGGCGCGGACCTTGACCCAGTAGCGGTCGGTCTCGCCGAGCGTCTCCACAAGGGCGCCCATAAGCATCTGGTTTTCAAGAGGGGCCTCGTAATCCGGGCTCTGCCTCATAAAAGCGGACGACAGGGTGACCACCGCCCAGCTGAGTAAAGTAACAAGCGTCATAGTGGGACAAAAATAACAAAAAATACATTACCTTTGGAGCTATGAGAAAAATTATCGCATTTGCGGTCTTAGCCGCCGCGCTGTTGCTGGGCACGCTGCCTGCCGACGCCTGTACCAACCTTATAGTAGGAAAGAAGGCTTCCACGGACGGGAGCGTCATCTGCACGTACAACTGTGACGGGTTCGGCTTTGCGGCTGCCCTGTCCTATTCCGCCCCCGGCAGGCACGACGCCGGCGAAATGATTGCCGTCCGCCAGGGCTGGGGCCCGGATGCAAAGGTCAATTATATCCCTCAGGCGCCTTATACCTTTGGCGTAGTGGGCCTTATGAACGAGAAGCAGGTCTCCATAGTGGAAACCACCTGGAACGGCCGTAAGGAACTCCGCAATCCCGAGGGCTGGCTGGATTACTTCACTCTCATGCGTCTTGCCCTCCAGAGGGCGGCTACGGCCCGAGATGCCATTGCCGTGATGCATCAGCTGGTGCAGGAATTCGGCTACAACGCCACCGGTGAGTCCTTTGCCGTTTGCGACAAGGACGAGGCATGGATAATGGAACTCATCGGAAAGGGACCCGGACGCAAGGGCGCCGTATGGGTGGCCCGCCGGGTTCCGGACGACTGCATCTGCGCATACGCCAACGCCAGCCGCATCCAGACCTTCCCGCAGGCTAAGAAGGCCGATAAGAAACTCGGATTCTGCATCGTTCCCGGCGATACCATGTATTCGGCAGACGTCATTTCCTTCGCCCGAGAGATGGGCTGGTACGACGGCCTCGACAAGGACTTCAGTTTCCGCGAGGCATACGGCCCCCTCGACTGGGGTGCCATCCGTTACTGCGAGGCCCGTGTGTGGAGTTTCTACCGTCATCATTATTCTACCGAGGTGATGGACGGCTACCTGCCCTTCCTGGACGGCGACCTCAGCGTGAACGATCACCTTCCTCTCTGGATCAAGCCTGACGCTCCCGTGAGTTACCGCGACATCCAGAATGATATGAGGGACCACTATGAAGGCACCGCCCTTGATATGACCGCCGATGTGAGCGCCGGCCCCTGGGCATCCCCGTACCGCAACCAGCCCGTGAATTACGAAGCCTCGGACGGCACCAAGATGTTCCGCGAGCGTCCCATCGGGTGCCAGCAGAGCGGAATGACCATGGTCTGCCGCATGCGTTCATGGCTGCCCGATGCCGTCGGCGGCATACTGTATTTCAATCTTGATGACGCCTCGATGGTGGCCTACGTGCCGGTCTATTGCGGCATCAACCGCCTCCCCGATTCGTTCCGCCGCGAGAACAACAACATCCGCGAATTCTCATTCGACAGTGCTTTCTGGATGTGCAACTGGGTGGCCAATATGGTCTATCCCCGCTACAGCGTTATGATCGGCGACCTGCAGGAAGCCCAAAAGGAACTCGAAGACTACTACGAGGCAGAACAGGCAGGAGTGGATGCCCGTGCGGCCGAACTGACTGCAGGGGAGATGGCCGATTACCTCACCTCCAGGAGCATTGCGTACACGGACAAGATGATGAAGCGCTGGGACAAACTCGCCCGCCTCCTCATCGTCAAGCACAACGACCAGATAATGCTCCCCAGCAAAGACGGCGAACTCATCCCCGGCCGCCACACCTCGCCCGCCTATGCCCCGGCCTTCGTAGACGCCGTCAAGGAAAGCACCGGCGGACGGTATGTCCGCAAGTGACGGACTCGGATTCACTGTTTTTGTGTGAAAGATAATCAGACGATATGAAAAAATTCAAGATCATCTCTCTGCTCGCATTTGCGCTGAGCTCATTTACACTCACCCACGCCCAGGGCATCCGGGTGGGCGACCGGTTCTATGACGGATCCGCCGTCTATACCGTTCGGGAGATCCGGATGGGTACGATTGTCTATATGACGGATGTGCTTGGTGACGAGGAACTTACCCTTGAACAGTGGGGCTCGACGCCGGATGTGTTCAGGCTGCGGCCCAGCCGCAATGCCGAAGAACCCAAGTACGGCGCCGAGTTCGGCTGCCGGGTCAACTATGTGAGCTGTCCGGACAACAGCTATCTGGAGGTCATAGGTGACAACGACATCATTCTCAAGGTCCTGCCGCTCGTAAAGCCTATGGACGCATTGGATGATGGCAGTTTCTGGCACGGTGATGCGATGGTCTATACAGCCCATACTTTCGAGGATGTCAGCGTGCTTATGAAAGCTATGGCTGAAGGTGAGGAACACGAGTTTGTGCTTACTCCGGTAACTGAAAGGGGCGATCTGTACTGCGTTTCGGACGGGCCGGATGACGGGGTGAACCAGTTCGGGGCTGCCGGCTATGCCCGGCGCGTCAGGCAGGGAAGCCTCGATGTGCTGTGTTTTTACGGTAAAAAGGATAATCTGCTGATGGATGCGTTGGAGGCAACGAAAGTGTCAGACGCCCAGCAACTTAATGTCAGAAAGTGGATTGAGATGATAATGGGCGATTACTGCACCGAAAGCGGCTCCCAGGTCAAGATATGGAGCGATCAGGGGTCATATAAGGGAAAGGATATGCATTTTTCGCCGGTTACCTTCAACGGTATGGTTACGGGCGTTCTCGATTTCGGCAGCGGGGGACCGTTCTTTGTGGGGAAGGTGGAAGCTGTGCCCACTCCGAAAGGCCTTCTTATGACCGAAGTCAAGATGAACGAGGGGGAACCCTGGTATGAGAAGACCGTCTCCAGTTATGAGCTCGAGTGGACAGGAAGGGAAAGTCGTTTCGACTTTGCAAGCCGCTCCCTACTTAACAGCGGCCTTCGACGCCTGGACAAGCCCACGCTGCGCGTGATTCGCAACGCCATCCTCGCCGCCCACGGCTATGTTTTCAAGTCAAAGGACCTCAAGGCCTATTTCGAGGATCAACTGTGGTACACTCCTGCGCAGAGCAACGCCTCAGTCAAACTGTCCCTGCTGGAGCAGCTCAACGTTGCTTTGATACAGGCTGCCGAGAGGGGGAAATAAGGCGGGCGACTGACAGAAAAAGGGACTTGCTCCCGGAAGACTGAGGTGAGCCAAACGTCCACCGGACGTTTGGCTCAACTCATCCCTCCCACTGCGCTTTCGCTTGTGGGTCCCTCCCCCTCACGCGGCCGGGGGCGGCCACGGTCTTCCGGGAGTAAGTCCCTTTTTCTGTCAGTCGCCCGCCTGTGCAGATGCTTCTGGTATTTCCGGATTATTTTCTCCTATTCGCGGCACATGGGTGCGCCTGATGGAAGATTTTTGCTTCCATCAGGCGCAAAAAGCGGCTACAATGCTCCTGATGGAACAAATTTTCTTCCATCAGGAGCACTCAGGCTATGGGGTTGCTTCGACTGGGCGGCTGGCTCATAGGGGCTTTGGTGGTTTAATCCGGCGACTTTTGGGGCTATCGAAATCAAAAACTTTTGTATCTTTATCGCTGCATTATTCAACACGATATAATCCTTTGCACGCCGCTATGAAAAAGCAAATTCATAAACAGAGATGCCAGGAAACAACGCCGATGAATCGCCATCGCGCAATTTTCCTGGCAGATCATAGGAATGAGGAGCATCTCGAGTATAGCAAATTGACCCTGTGCTTCTCGGATAAGGGTCCCTACCTGCTGGAGGATGTTTTTACTCCGGGCAGCTCTGCCAGCAACTACGGCGGAGGTACAGTCCGGACCGACCTGCCCAAAGATTTCTACAGAGGCCAGACACCGGAGACCTTTGCAGAGCATTTCGGAGAACGCTTCCGCGAACAGATCCGGCAGAATGCCGAACTCGCCGCCTTCCTCGACGAAGCCAACGGCCGGCAGAAGGATTAAACTCGGCGGATTATGCTAAGTGCCGATTAACGCTTGATGCTCACCGCGATACGATAGAAGGATTCACCGCGCTCATAGTCCAGCACGAGTGTGACCATCTGGACGGCGTCCTCTATACCGACCGCGCTGACTCCCTGTGGACAGTGTCCGATTAGCGGCCCTGCAAAGTTTCCATTGTCTTGTCAAATTAATTGCATACCTTTGCTCCCCGGAATTTCTGTCGCCGTACAGATAATTCCGGTTTTTACATATTCACACAATGGCTACATTCCGTGAAAGGGCGCTCGCCGTGGCGTCCTCACGCAGTTCCGGGAGGTTCTGCGTGGAACAAGGGCCGA
>JAEEGL010675674.1_pt1 | contig 38108 bp, 32 predicted proteins | sample 9134231 | NCBI WGS metagenome assembly JAEEGL01 (sample SAMN16246548, study PRJNA631951) | gut metagenome | biome: gut microbiome; feature: rumen; material: fiber-attached | host: Bos | place: Iran: Karaj | collected 2018-10
GGAGAGGAGAAACTTTCACTTGTAGGACTTGGCTACGTTGGTATGCCAATCGCTGTAGCATATGCCAAGAAGATCAAGGTAGTAGGCTATGATTTCAATGCTGCCAAGGTTCAGCTTTATAAAAACGGAATCGATCCAACAAGAGAAGTTGGTAATGATGCTATCAAGGAGACAACAGTTGAGTTCACTGCAGATCCAGAGAAGCTCCGCGAGTGTAAGTTCCACGTAGTTGCGGTTCCAACACCAGTTAATGATGATCATACACCAGATCTTACACCTGTTGAGGGTGCCAGCCGTACACTTGGTAAGTACCTTACAAAGGGTTCAATCGTAGTATATGAATCAACAGTATATCCTGGAGTAACAGAGGATATCTGCGTTCCTATCCTCGAAGAGGAATCAGGCCTTAAGTGCGGCGTAGACTTCAAGGTTGGATATTCACCAGAGCGTATCAACCCAGGTGACAAGGTTCACAGACTTGATACAATCACCAAGATCGTTTCAGGTATGGATGAGGAAACACTTGAAGAAATTGCAAACGTATATAGTCTCGTAGCTCTTGCAGGCGTATACAAGGCTCAGTCCATTAAGGTTGCTGAGGCTGCCAAGGTTATCGAGAACTCACAGCGTGATATCAACATCGCATTCATGAATGAGCTTTCAATGATCTTCAACAAGATGGGAATCGATACAAAGAGCGTCCTTGAGGCAGCAGGTACAAAGTGGAATTTCCTTAACTTCCGTCCAGGTCTTGTTGGTGGACACTGTATTGGTGTTGACCCATATTACCTCACATACAAGGCTGAGGAACTTGGTTATCACTCACAGATCATTCTCTCAGGGCGTCGTATCAACGATGACATGGGTAAATATATAGCAGAGTCAGCAGTTAAGCGCCTTATTGCCAATGACATTCCTGTCAAGAACGCTAAGGTTGCAATCCTTGGATTTACCTTCAAGGAGAACTGCCCAGATACACGTAATACTAAGATTATTGATATTTACAATGAACTTGGCGAGTACGGCATCACACCTATAGTTGTGGACCCACAGGCTGATGCAGATGAGGCTAAGAGACTTTATGGCATAGAGTTTGACTCTATGGATGCTGTCAAGGATATGGATGCAGTTATCATGGCTGTAGCTCACGATGATTTCAAGGCATACAAGCCAGCTGACATTGCAAAGTTCTTCAATTCTGATCACAGCACTAAGGTATTTATGGACCTTAAGGGTATTTACAACCTTGAAGACTACAAAGCTCCAGAGTTTGATTACTGGCGCCTATAAGGAGATATAAAATGGGATTTAGAGATTTAAAATTTCCTGCAGATTCAGTTTTTCTTGTAACTGGTGGAGCAGGATTTATCGGTTCAAATATTTGTGAGGCACTTCTTGATATGGGCTATACAGTAAGATGTATGGATAACCTTTCTACTGGCCATATCGAGAATATACAGCCATTTATGAGTAATCCTAAGTTTACTTTCCTTGAGAAGGACATCAGAGACCTTGATGCCTGCATGGAAGCAACTAAGGGTGTAGATTATGTTCTTAACGAAGCTGCCTGGGGAAGCGTACCTAGGAGTATTGAGATGCCTCTTTTATACGAGGAGATCAATATCAGAGGAACACTTAATATGATGGAAGCTTCCAGACAGAATGGTGTCAAGAAGTTCGTTTATGCTTCAAGCTCATCTGTTTATGGTGATTCAACAACTCTTCCTAAAAAGGAAGGACAGGAGGGAAATGTCCTTTCTCCTTATGCCCTTACCAAGAAGACAGACGAAGAGTATGGTAAGCTTTACAAAAAGCTCTATGGACTTGATACCTATGGACTTAGATACTTCAACGTATTTGGAAGAAGACAGGATCCAAATGGCGCATATGCTGCTGTTATCCCTAAGTTCCTTCGCCAGCTTATGAATGGCGAGACACCAACTATCAATGGTGATGGTAAGCAGTCAAGAGACTTTACTTATGTTGACAACGTAATTGAGGGTAACCTTCGCGCGTGCCTTGCTTCTTCTGAGGCAGCAGGCGAAGCTTATAACATTGGAGCAGGCGGAAGAGAATTCCTTATTGATGTTTATCATCACTTAACAGATGCTCTTGGAATGGATGTTGAGCCTATTTTTGGACCACCACGTGCTGGTGATATCAGAGATTCAAATGCTGATATATCTAAGGCAAGACAGAATCTTGGCTATGATCCTTCCTATGATTTCAAGGCTGGTATCGAGCTTGCTATAGAGTGGTATAAAGAGAACCTATGAAAATCGCAATCAGAATTGACGACATCACCCCAGAAATGGATTTTGAAAAGTTCGAAAGATTTAAAGCGATTCTGGACAAATACGACATTAAGCCGCTAATAGGTGTGGTGCCTGACAATAAAGATAAAAAGCTAAGGAAATGCGAGCCTAGAGCTGATTTCTGGGGATACATAAAAAATCTCCAGGATCAGGGGTGGATAGTGGCTATGCATGGTTATAACCATGTATATAACACTAGAAAGCCAGGTATGTTTCCGGTAAGTGATAAATCCGAATTTGCCGGTCTTTCTTATCAGAGACAGGATGAGATGATAAGAGAGGGGAAGAGGATTTTCAGGAAGAACGGAATAAATACTGACTTTTTTATGGCTCCATTTCATTCCTACGATAAATATACTTTAAAGGCCCTCAGAACCAATGGCTTTCACAGAATTGCAGATGGTTTTGGCGATGGACCTTATGAATTAGACGGTATGACATTTTTTCCTGTTGCCATCAGTAAGAGCAGAACTCTTGCCAGCAAGGAAGATGGAATAGTCACCTTTGTTTATCATATTGGGGCTATGACAAACAGGGATTTTGATGTTTTTGAGAAACTTTTTGAAAAGGGAGACATAGTTTCTTTTGACGAGTTCGATAAGTATGAGATAAGGCTTAGAACTCTAAGGGAGGAAACTTGGGAATATATGACAGCCAGAGCCAAGTATTATGCGGTATACTTAAGAAGGAATCTGGCAAAAAAGTAAAGCACATATAGGGTGAACTTGTATGGAATACGGGTATGGACAAATACGAATACTCCACGTATTAGGGGGACTTGGTGTTGGTGGAGCAGAATGTCGTATCATTGATCTTTATCGCAACATGGATAGGGACAAGATACAGTTTGATTTCCTAGTACATTATTCTCCAGAAAAAACAGGTAAAAAGAGTCCGACTTCTGATGAACTGATGGCAGTGAGGGAGCCGGACTATTTTGATAATAGCGTAAAAAAGCTTGGAGGCAGGATTTTTTGCGTCCCTAAATTCGTGGGAACAAATATGGCCGAATATAAGGCTGCTCTTAAGCGATTATTCAAGGAACACCAGGGTGAATGGAAGTTTGTGCAGGGACATTTGACAGGCACAGCTGCTATTTATCTTCCCATAGCTAAGAGAAGCGGAGTACCTGTCTGCATAGCTCATGCCAGAATTGCAGGTGGTGATGAGGGAGTTAAAGGCCTTGCAAAAAGACTTTTCAGAGCCCCTCTTCATAGAGAAGGTGTAGCAGATTATAATTTTGCCTGCTCCAGAGAGGCTGGTATAGCAGTTTTTGGCAAGGAAATGGTAGATGCAGGTAATGTAAGGATAATTCCAAACGCCATAGACCTAAAGAGATTTGCCTATAACGAAGAGACCAGAAACAAGATAAGGAAAGAGCTAGGAGTTAGTAGCGCCATTGTTATAGGCCATGTTGGAAGCTTTAGGTATGCCAAGAACCATGAGTTTTTACTAAATGTCTTTACTCAGGTCTGCAGGCTTCTTGACAATGATGACCTTAATCAGTACAGCATGCTTCATGGGATGAGGATAAGGCTTCTCATGCTGGGCAAAGGTCCACTAATGGACGATATGAAGAAACTTGCTGATAGGCTTCATATCTATGACAGATGTATATTTGCGGGCAACAAGAGTAATGCTAGCGAATACTATCAGGCGATGGATTATTTTTGCTTCCCGTCAAGGTACGAGGGACTTCCCGGAAGTGTAGTGGAGGCTCAGGCAGCAGGGTTACAGTGCCTGGTTTCTGATACGGTAACGCCTGAAGTTAATGTGACAGAACTGGTTTCTATGCGTAGTATAAACTCAGAACCAAGAGATTGGGCCAGAAAGATCCTTGATGATCTTATGCTGCATGAGGACTATCATAGCGATGTCCTTCAGGAAGAAATCAAGCTTAACAGGACACTTACTGCAATTGCGGGCGAGAGGGCTGAGAGCATTTTTGAGCCAGAAGATATGCCCGATCTGGAACTTCTTGATAAAGATACCGGATTCGAGGAAGGTATTGCTCTTAAGAAATCAAGAGGAGATATGCACAGGGCAATAGAGTATTCAATTGGTGACAGGTCACAGTCATCAGTCTATATACTGAGTAAACTACGAGCTGCCGGCTTTGATGTTAAGGCTCAGGCCAGACTATTGGGCTTCTTTTATGAAAGTGGTCACTTTTGAGTATAAACAATATTTTTACAGAGGTTTGAATAATGCATTATAAGGTTGTTGTATTTGGAGTTAAGGATACTTCAGAGAATATCATAGAGTTTATAAGACAGGAGTTATGCCCGGTAGATCTTATAATCACAATTGCTCCCAAGGTACTTGAGCACAATCAGGTATCAGGCTTTAAGGGACTTAGGCATTTTACTGATGATTATGGAATCCCGGTTTTTGAGGCGGACAGCTATTTTCTAAATGACGACAGAACTAAAAAGTTCATTTCCGAAAATACCTTTGATCTTGGAATAGTAATGGGATGGCAGAGGCTTGTTCCCAAGGAAGTACTTGATGCCTTTAAGGCTGGTGTTTATGGATTTCATGGAAATTGTGGATATCTTCCCTTTGGAAGAGGAAGATCACCCCTTAACTGGTCTATCATTTTGGGAGATAGCAGATTTAATCTAAATCTTTTCAGATATGATGAGCATGCAGACAGTCCAAATGTGTTTGCGACAGAAATGTTTCAGATAAACGAACATGATGATATCAGATCAGCTCAGTACAAGAATATGATATGTTCCAAGAATCTTATCAGAAAACTTGTGACAACATACATGGAAAAGGGCGAGATACCTATTCGTACTGATTCCAAGGATTACGATTCATGGTACAATAAACGTACAGCGGCAGACGGAAAAATAGATTTTAAAGACAGAACCAGAAACATTTACAATCTGATCCGCGGTGTTGCAGCGCCTTTTCCAGGAGCATTTTGCTATGCGGATAAAGAGGACGATGAGCACAAGGTTACAATTTGGGAGGCACATCCTTTTGACGAAATGATGGATTTTTCAGGCTATGCGCCTGGAGAGATCATTGATGTTTTTGACAATAAACCAATTGTCAGAACGGTTGATGGTTCCATCAGAATTGACAGATACGAAAGTGAAGTAACATTGACTTCAAAGATGCTGCTTATATAAACAGAGTTCAAAAAACAAAAAGTAGGAGCTATCAATGTTTTCATATAACGATTATAGAGAAATAATAAAAGCAATCAAGGACACGGGCCTTAATGCTACTTATGAGGAAGCGCTTGAAAGAGACTCTTTCATCATAATGCGCCATGATGTGGAATATTCAGTAGAAAGAGCATACGCCCTTTCCAAGGTTGAAGAGAGTATGGATTTCAGGTCTACATTCTTTTTCCAGTGGACCAATAATTCCTATAACATTCTCTCCAGAAAAAATAGAGACATCCTCACAGACATGCATGAGAGAGGACAGAATATTGGTCTTCACTTCGCCCTAAATGGCATGACAGATATGCAGCTTGTAAGAGAGAGAATCAAGCAGGAAATTGATATGCTCAGCAATATGCTGGGATTTAAGATAAATTCTTTTTCAATTCACAGGCCATCACCAGATGTTCTTGCGGAGAATATCAAGATTCCAGGAATTATAAATGCTTATCAGGACGAGTTCTTCTCTTTTGATCCAAAGGCTACTCCTGAATCCAAGCTTGAAGTTAAGTATATGTCAGATGCTAACCACATTTGGAGATATGGATATCCTGATGCAGAGTCTATGGCAGGACACAAGAAGATCCAGATCCTGACACATCCTTTTGCCTGGACCAAGGCAGGATATGACAATCTTGAAAATTACAAGACTCTTGTAAATGAGAAATATGTAGAACTTATAGATTCCATTGACAATGAGTGTAAAGATTTTGGGCCACTTCGCGACAATTTTGACAAGATTCCTTTTGATGAGTATGGTCTGTAAGAGACCTTGGAGCAAAATGCCTGATGTGCGGAATATGCGGCTATATATCTAAAAAAAGAATAACAGAAGATGAACTCAGGATCATGAATGATACGATGTATCATCGCGGTCCTAATGATAGTGGGATTGCTATCTATGAAGGAACAGATGGCTATAGCATCGGTTTTGCCCATAGACGCCTTTCGATTCTTGATCTGTCACCGCTAGGACATCAGCCGATGCACTCAGCAAATGGCAGGGTCTCAATTGTATTTAATGGCGAAATATATAATTTCCTTGAACTAAAGGAAGAACTAAAAGATTATCCCTATAAATCTACCTGTGATACAGAGGTCATCCTGGCTGCCTACATGAAATGGGGCATTGGAATGGTTGATCACATTCATGGTATGTTTGCCATTGCCCTCTATGACAGGGAAACTCAGGATGTTTTCCTTATAAGAGACAGGATAGGCAAAAAACCTTTATTTTACTGGATAGATGATGGTAATATCGTTTTTGGCTCCGAGCTTAAGCCTATTATGAAGTGCCCTGGCTTTAAGAGTGAGATCAGAACGCAACTGCTTCCAAGATATCTTTATAATCAGTACATTGCTGCTCCGGATACTATTTTTAAGGATGCATACAAACTTGAACCTGGCAGCATCCTGAGATTTAGGAACGGAAATATCAGTAAATGGAAATACTGGGATATCAAGGAAGTCTACAAGAAAGAGAGTCAGAATCAGATCACTAGCTATGAGGAGGCCAAGGAAGGCCTAAAACAGCGCCTTAGAAACTCTGTGGCTGGTAGAATGATAGCTGATGTCCCAATTGGAACTTTCCTTTCTGGTGGATATGACTCATCTTTAGTCACAGCTATTGCTCAGGAGATGTCTGATAAGCCTGTTAAAACCTTCTGTATTGGTTTTGATGTGCCCAAGTACAATGAAGCTGAGTATGCCAAGGAGGTTGCAAATTACCTTGGATGTGAGCATACAGAGCTTTACTGCACGGAAAAAGAGATGTTTGATCTGGTGAAGAGTATTCCTCAGTATTATGATGAACCTTTTGCAGATAAATCTCAGATTCCGTCAATGCTGGTCAGTAAGCTTGCCAAAAAGGATGTTACGGTTGCTCTGTCAGGAGATGGAGGAGACGAGTTCTTTTGCGGATATAATGTATATGATTATGTTAGAAAGGCTCAGCTCTTAGATATTCCAGGTGCTATGGTAAGTGTCCTGGGAAAGATTCCGATTCCAGGTGGAAGGCTCATTGACAGGATGCCTTTTGGGGTAAGAGTTGTTGCAGGAAACAGAGATCCTGAGACCAAGACACAGCTTATATCTGAGGCATATGTCAAGGCTTCACATGCGTTTGTTACAGGGATAGAGAGCCTGGACAGGCCGATGAGAGCAGAACAGTATCTTTCTACAGATTACAACATGAAGGACAATGTGGCACCTGTCCTTTATCCAATGGAGTCCTTGTATCAGGTGGATAATTACCAGACAAGGCGAATGCTTCTTGATATGGAGACCTATCTGCCAGAGGACATTTTAGTAAAGATGGACAGAGCATCCATGAAGTATTCCTTAGAAAACAGGTGCCCTATCATGGATACAGCTGTGATGGAGTATTCCTTCAGAATTCCTCACAGATTTAAGTATTATAAAGGTGATAAAAAGCATATCCTGAAAGATATTGCTTATGACTATATACCAAAAGAACTGCTTGAAAGGCCCAAGACCGGATTTGGTGTTCCTATGGACCAATGGCTCAGAGGCCCCTTAAAGGAACAACTTCTTGACTATAGCAGTACTTCTTTTTTAAAGAAGCAGGGGATATTTGATCCGGAATATGTATCAAGATTTATCAACAACTATGTTGTTACAGGAGATGCAGGTGACACAACCGGTGCTAATTTCAGCAAGATTGCCTGGTCTTTCTACATATTCCAGCAATGGTACAATTATTACATTGGCTAAAAACGTGTTGTGTAATGATATTAGATAATTATATTTAAGGAGATTTTTAAAATGACAAGAGAAGAAGTTTTTGAGAGATTAAATGAGATTTTCAGAGATGTTTTTGATGATGAGAGCATCACTGTAGAAGAAGAGACAACAGCTGATGATATTGAGGATTGGGATTCACTTGAGCATATCAATCTTGTAAATGCCATTGAGGATGAGTTTGATATTAAGTTTGATATGGGACAGATTGTAACCATGAAAAACGTAGGCGAGATGGTAGATATCATTCTTGAAAAGCTTGATTGAGGTTTTTAGTGAACGAGTATAGATTTGAGGAAATAATATCCAAAGAAGAAGATAAAAAAGAATACACAAAGGCTGAGTTTAGTACCACAGTCACAGCTGAGATGATGCAGAAATTCTATGAGATTTCAGGAGATGACAATCCTCTTCACATGGATGAGGCTTTTGCTAAAGAGCAGGGATTTGATTCAAGAGTTGTCTATGGAATGCTTACAGCATCATTCTACTCAAGGCTTGCAGGAGTATACCTGCCTGGAAAGTTCTGCCTTTTGCATTCAGTGGAATCGTCCTTTAAAAATCCTGTATTTATAGGAGACACTCTTACAGTGACAGGATATGTCAAGGAAAAGCATGAGGCAACAAGAACTATTGACATTGTAGCAACAATTACAAATCAGGACGGCAAAAAGGTCAGCAAGGCTAAAATTCTAGCGGGGTTCCTTAAATGAAAAGTGGTAAGACTTTTTTGATATTAGGTGCTTCATCAGACTTGGGAGTAGCACTACTTAAGAGATTAAATGAAGAGTATACAGACAGCTCTTTTGTTCTGCATTACCATTCAAGTGATGAGGCTCTTAAGAAGATAGAATTCAAAAACAATAATAAGGGCATTACACTGAAGGCTGATTTTTCTGATGAAAAAGAGGTTCAGGCTTTTATTTCTGCTATAGAGGAGAGGGAACTTATTCCAACTCATGTTGTGCATCTTCCTGCATCCAAGCTTGTATATACAAGGCTCAAAGATTTTGACAGAGATAGGATTGACAGAAATGTCAGGATTCAGGTGTATTCTTTTGTTGAGATCATGAAGGCCTTTCTCCCTGCCATGGTAAAGAGGAAAGATCATAACAAAGTAGTTGTAGCTCTTTCAAGCGTTGTTACAGGACAACCTCAGAAATCAATGCTGGAGTATACTGCAGTAAAATCAATGCTGCTTGGAGTTGTAAGGCAGCTTGCAGCAGATAATGCTGGCAAGAAGATAAACATAAATGCTATTTCCCCATCCATGATAGAGACCAAGCTCCTTAGTGAGATAGACCCTAAGATTGTGGCTCTTGCAGCGGAGGGTAGCAATGAAAAGAGAAATGCCACAGTAGATGACATAGTACCTGGAATCTGCTTCCTGCTATCTGATGACAGTAATTATCTAAGCGGAGTAAATCTTAATCTGAGTAACGGAAATGTAATATTATAATAATACTTTTGAGGAAAAGAAAATGTCTGACAAGGAAAAGACATTAAAACCCCATATAGCAATGTATATAGGTTCTCTTAATAAAGGGGGAGCCGAGCGAGTCATGGCTAATCTTGCTGTTTATTTTTTTGAACAGGGATACAGGGTGACGCTTGTGACTACGTATCTTGCAAGGGATGAATATGAGGTCAAGCATGCTGCCTGGAAAGCGGTTCCTGCAGGTGCTGACGGAGCCGTACTTGTCTCTGATATGGAGGAAAACCCTGCATGGGTCGACCCAAGCGGTGGAGAGAAGGATGGAATCCAAAGAGTTTTTTCTGCTCTTTTAAAGGATGAGCAGGAGGGACGAATCAAGAACTTCACAAAGAGAAAAGAAAAGCTAAGAAAAATCTGGAGGCAGTTAAAGCCAGATCTGGTTCTTAGCTTTCTTGGTAAAAACAACATCATGGCTCTTTCTACTGCCACAAGAGAGGGTATCAAGGTGGTGGTATCTGTAAGGGCGGATCCTGAAATGGAATATAATACCAAGGCCCTCAAGGCAGGAATGCTTGCTACCTTTGGCAAGGCAGCAGGAGTGGTTGTACAGTCAACCGGGGCAAGGAATTATTTTCCTTTATTTATCAGAAGAAAATGCACTATCTTACCCAATGCCTTAAATCCTGCATTTATCAGGAAAAGATATGTTGGAGACCGTGAGAAGTCAGTTGTTATGGTGGGACGCCTTGATGAAAACAAGGATCAGGCCCTAGTCATGAGGTGCTTTGCTGAAATAACCAAAGATAAATTCAAGGACTACAAGCTACTTCTATACGGGGATGGGCCAGACAGGCAGAAACTTCAGAGACTATCTATCAGTCTTGGGCTTGAGGAAAAATGTGAGTTTGCAGGAAGTGTCAAGCACGTAGCTGAGCACATAGAAAAGGCAAGTCTGTTTATTCTGGCTTCAAGGCAGGAGGGAATGCCCAATGCCCTTATAGAAGCAATGTCACTGGGACTTCCATGCATTTCAACCGACTGTCCCTGTGGCGGACCAAGAGATTTGATTATTAATAATGAAAATGGTATCCTTGTGCCTGTTTCAGATGAAAAAAGCATGAGGGAAGCAATGATAAAGATTTTGTCTGACCATGAATTTGCTGAGAAAATTGGCACTTCTGCCACGAAGGTTCAGGATTTCTATAAACCAGAGATTACAAACCTTAAGTGGAAAAGATATCTCGACAAGATTATTTTTGAATAAATACTGATAAGGAATTGCAAAACATGAAGGAACTTGAATACCCTTTTGATGGCAATTACATAATGAAAAAAAAGAGGTCCATAAAGAAGGAACTTCTTGCGGATAGAAGTAGCCGTATTAAGAAGAAGATAGCCGTTCTTGGAGGCTCTACCACGTCTGATATTGTTAAGGTCATGGAGCTCTTTTTGCTCAACTATGGAATAGAACCTGTTTTCTATGAGTCTGAGTATGGCCAGTACTGGCAGGATGCAATGTTTCCCGGAGAGGAATTATCTTCCTTTAATCCTGATATTATCTACATCCATACCAGTAACCGCAATATAAAGGATTATCCAGGCATGGGAGATACAGCAGCTCAGGTAGATGAGCTTGTGGATAACACTTACAGACATTTTGAGGCCATGTGGAATAAGCTTCATGAACTGTATCACTGTCCTATTATCCAGAATAATTTTGAGGCCCCTTTTTACAGGCTTCTTGGCAATAGAGATGTTTACGATATCCATGGAAGGCTGTCTTTTATAAACAGGCTTAATGACAGGTTTTATGAGTTTGCAAGAAATAATACCCTTGGAGAAGGCAGCTTTTTTATCAGCGATATAAACTATATCTCCAGCTGCTATGGCCTTGATAGCTGGTCAGATCCACAGGCCTGGCATATGTACAAATATGCATGCTGTATTCCTGCCATTCCAACCTGGAGCTTTAACGTAGCTAATATCATAAAGTCGATTTATGGCAAGAATAAAAAGGGCCTTGTTCTTGATCTGGACAACACTCTTTGGGGCGGAATTGTCGGAGATGACGGAGTTGACGGCATTGAGATAGGTCAGGAGACAAATCTTGGCCAGGTTTATGCTGAATTTCAGGACTATATTAAGAGCCACAAGGATCTTGGAATAGTTCTGGCTGTAGATTCCAAGAATGAAGAAGAAAATGCCATAGCAGGCCTTGAGCATCCTGATGCGCCTTTAAAGCCAGATGATTTTGTTGCAATAAAGGCTAACTGGGAACCTAAGAGCGAGAATATGAAGAAGATAGCTTCAGAGTTATCTCTTTTGCCTGAGTCTTTAGTATTTGTTGATGATAATCCTGCTGAGCGTGAGATTGTAAGAGGACAGATTCCTGGTGTTTGTGCTCCTGAGCTTGACGCGCCTGAACATTACATCAGACTCATAGATCACAGCGCCTTCTTTGAGGCCACATCTATTTCAGAAGATGATATGAAGAGAAATGAGATGTATATGGCCAACAAAAAGAGAGCTGCCCTGGAAGAGAGTTTTGCTGACTACAGCGATTACTTGAGGTCTCTTGAGATGGAGGCTGTCATAAAGCCCTTTGAAAAGATGTATATGCCTCGAATTGCTCAGCTTACCAATAAGAGCAATCAGTTCAACCTTACTACCAGGAGATATTCACAGAGTGACATTGAAGAGGCGGCAGGTGATAAGCGCAATATCACTCTTTATGGAAGACTTAAAGATAAATTTGGTGACAATGGAATAGTAGCTTTAACAGCGGGTCATGTGGATGGAGATGAGCTCCATATTGATCTGTGGCTCATGAGTTGTCGCGTGCTTAAGCGTGATATGGAGTTTGCCATGATGGATAGTCTGGTAAAGACAGCTCTTTTGCGCAAAGTTAAGACTATTTACGGATACTATTATCCAACTGCCAAGAACAAGATGGTCAGGGATTTTTATCTGCTTCAGGGATTTGAAAAGATATCTGAAGATGAAGAAGGAAATGCAACCTTCAGACTTGATATTTCTGGTGGTTATGAGAACCAGAACCATGTCATTACAGTTGTAGAGGAATAAAAAAGTATGTGCGGAATCGCAGGATTATTGCAGTTTAAAAAGGATGCCAGAAGTAATATCCAGAAGATGAATGAAAGAATGCTTCACAGGGGACCAGATGACGATGGCATCTATATAAGTGAAGACGGTAAAGTGGCGCTTGGACACAGGCGCCTTTCAATCGTAGACCTTTCTAAAAATGGCGCTCAGCCCTTTATATCACAAAGTGGAAAGAGTGTAATGGTCTATAACGGAGAAATCTACAACCACAAGGAAATAAGGGATAAGCTCCTTGAAGATAAGGCAGTTACTGGGTTTAAGAGTACTTCTGATACGGAAACTCTGATTGAAGCCATTGAGTTTTATGGTATCAGCAAGGCTCTTACTATGTGCAAGGGAATGTTTGGTATTGCCTTCTATGATATCCAGAATAATACTGTGACTTTGGCCAGGGACAGAGTTGGCGAAAAGCCTTTGTACTATGGCACAGTAGGAGGCTCTTTTGCCTTTGCATCTGATCTGGGGTGCCTTAGGGTAATTGACGGATTTGATAACAAGATAAATACAAAGGTTTTAAACATATATTTTACAGAGGGGTATATTCCTGCTCCTTATTCAATCTATCAGGATATCTACAAGTTAGAGCCTGGAACCTTTATGACTGTCGACGTGGATACGCTCAAGACCGAAGTTCATACCTATTGGTCTATGAAGGAAGCTGCCAAAAAGGGACAGAGCAATCTCTTTACAGGAACAAGGCAGGAGGCTGCCCAGGAACTTGAGAGACTTTTAAAGAATTCAATAAAAGGCCAGATGGTGGCTGATGTTCCGGTTGGAGCTTTTCTTTCTGCTGGAATAGATTCAAGTACTACGGTTGCTCTTATGCAGTCGTTGGAGCCAGGCAAGGTCAAGACCTTCACTATTGGTATGGAAGACCCGAAATATAACGAAGCTGTTTATGCAAAAGAAATTGCGCAGCACCTTGGGACTGAGCACACAGAGCTCTATATAACAGAGGCTGATGCCAAGGCAGTTATCCCAAGGCTTGCAAGTATGTTTGCTGAGCCTTTTGCTGATTCCTCCCAGATTCCTACATATCTTGTGAGTAAGATGACAAGGGAGCATGTGACAGTTTCTCTTTCTGGAGATGGCGGAGATGAGTTGTTCTGCGGCTATAATTCATATGCTTCCATAGACAGGATCTGGGGCAAGATGAAAAATGTGCCTTATTTTATCAGAAAACCTGCTAGCAGCCTGATTCTTAACAGCCCCCTTTCCAAAAAAGAAATTCTTAGAGTAAAGGGCACACTTTTAGGGGCTAAGGGGCCAGTGTCACTTCACAGGACAGAACATGAGACTGACCCTATCATACGTAGGATTGCGCTGGAGGAGAGTACTCTGCCTTATAAGCTTACAGAGCTTCCTGAGCATTTCCTTGGAGAAACAAATCATGAGTGTATGCTTGCGGACATGGTTTTGTATCATCCTGATGACATTCTGGTAAAGGTTGACAGGACAGCGATGGCGGTTTCTCTTGAGACAAGAGTCCCTATGCTGGACAGAGATGTAGTGGAATTTGCATGGAGCCTTCCAATAGAGTATCTTAGAGAAGGCAAAATTGGTAAAATGGTCTTGAGGGATGTATTATACAAGTATATTCCAAGGGAGATGATGGAAAGACCCAAGAAGGGATTTTCTATTCCGATAGACAAATGGCTTCTTGAGCCCGAGCTTCGCTCCTGGGCGGAAGGCCTTATAGATAAAGATAAACTGCGCAGGCAGGGTATCCTTGACCCTGATGTTGTAGAGCGAATATGGAAGGATTACACAGATCGCGGTATTTACAGGATACAGATCTGGTATATTCTCATGTTCCAGCAGTGGTATGAGGAAGAATATAGATGGCAATAACATCTTTTAAATTTTTGTGCTTTTATGCACTAATACTAATACTATATTATTTAGTACCTGTATTTACCAAGAAAAGAGGACAGTGGCTGGTTCTTTTACTGGCCAGTGTGCTCTTTTATGTAGTATCAGGAGAACCGGCTCTTATAGCATATCCCATTGGATCAGCCTTTGTTACATGGGCCCTTCTAAAAATCCTGGTTCGACTTGATAAAAAAGCTATAGTAAAAAGGCGACTTGTTCTTATAGCTGAACTTGTAGTACTTCTTGGAATTCTCATAGGTCTTAAATATGTAAAGTTCATTACAGGTGGAGGAGCACATGTTCCACTTGGTCTTTCTTTTTATACCTTTATCATTCTTGGATATTTTATTGAAGTGTACAATGGAATAGCTGTGCCTGTTTCAGGATTTTTAAAGACTGTTCTTATCGGAATGTATTTTCCAATCCTTATTTCAGGCCCGATTTACAAGGAAAGAGAATCTGGTGAGCAGTTTTTTGAGTATCATCCACTGGATTACAAGAATATTACTTATGGAATGATCCGCATGCTCTGGGGCTTTTTCAAGGAGCTTGTTATCTCTGAGAGACTGGCGGTTGTAGTTAATACTATTTTTGGAAATGATACTCAGTATCAGGGAGCATATATCTGGGTTGGAGCAGTGTGCTTTGCATTTCAGTTATACACAAACTTTTCTGGCTGCATGGACATAGTAATTGGCCTTTCTGAGACCTTTGGAATTGTACTTCCTGAGAACTTTAAGACTCCTTTTTTGGCAAAGAACATCAGCGAATACTGGAGAAGATGGCATATTACTCTGGGAAGCTGGATGAAGGATAATGTCTTTTTTCCACTTCTTAGAACAAAGCTTTTTACTAATATTGGCAAATTCTTAAAAAAGAAGATTGGGAAAAAGAAGGGAAAACAGCTCACTACCTATATTGCTATGTTTATTTTGTGGTTTTCTGTAGGTATGTGGCATGGCGGAGAAGTCAAGTACGTCATTGGATCAGGTCTTTTGCACTGGGCCTACATAGTTACTGGAGAGATCACACTTCCTTTTTTTACCTGGCTTTTTGCCACAAAGATGCACATAAACCTTGAGGGTAGATTTGCAAACGGCTTTAGAGTGGTCAGAACCTTTTTCCTGGTGTGCGTAAGCTTTGTGTTCTTTAGATCTGACAATGTGCCTCATGCTCTTAGGATGCTTGGGGAAGGAATCAGCGTATTTAATCCCTGGGTCCTTTGTAATGGCAGTATGTTAGAACTAGGTCTTGATATCTATGGATGGCTTATAGTATTTATTTCCCTTGCAATACTTATTACAGTCTCAATTCTTCAGTACAGAATTGAAGAGGCTTCTGCAGGAAGGATTGATGATTCAAGACTTACAGGTATTACCTGCGTCAGAGATATTATTGCAAAAAGAAATATCGTTATCAGATGGATTGTTATCCTGGGACTTTTGTTCTTTGTTATTTTAGTTGCGGAATATGGCCCTGGATATAGTGCAGCAGAGTTTATTTATAAGGATTTTTGATAATTATGACTAGGAAGCAAGTGTTAAAAGCGGTCATTTTCATATGTCTGGTATCATGGCTTTTGGTCCATGTAACCTATGTGATCAGGACAAATGGTCATGTTAAGGATAGGTTTGTGGGCTTTTATGCAGAAAAGAATAATTCGATAGATGCTGTTCTTATAGGCTCATCTCCAGTGTATCCGTGCTTTTCCACACCTATGATCTATGGAGATATGGGAATTACAATGTATCCCTTATCTTCCAATATGCAAAGACCGGTTGCAGCCAAGTATCTTGTTGAGGAAGCCTTAAAGACACAGAGCCCGGATCTTTTTATCTTTGAGATGAGAATGTGGACTGCAAGAGATGAGGACCTTCTTGGGAATATGGCTCATACGAGGGAAGTCACAGACAATCTCAAGTATTCAGTCAACAGGATAAGGGCTATAAATGCCATGGTGTCAGAAGATGGAGACAGACTGTCCTATTACTTTGATATTTTTAAATATCATTCAAACTGGAAGACATTGGTTATGTGGAGCCAGCTTAGAACCTGGTTTTATGAGTATCCGGAAGAATATAAAGGCTTTGTCCCTGAAAATGAGGTAGGACCTGTTGAATTGACAGATGCCTACAAGGATACAGGTATCATGCCAATTCCAAGCGAGCAGGAGAACTATCTTTTAGATCTGTTATCCTATCTCAAGGACAAGGATATAAATGCTCTCTTTGTGATAACTCCATATGATGTTTCTGTAGAGGAACAGCAAAAGACAAACTATATGGCCAATATTATCAGAAATAGCGGATATGATTTTCTTGATATGAATCAGTATCGTGATGAGATGGGCTTTGATGGACAGACAGATTTCAATGACTATGGAACTCACACAAATGTGCTCGGAGCCAAAAAGGTAACAGAATTTTTTGAAAAATACCTTGAGGAAAACTATAGAAATATACTTACTAGCGACCACAGAGGTGACTCTTCTTACAAGTCATGGGATAAAGCCTATGACAAGTGGCTTAGTGCCTATGAAGAAGGCCAGGCAATCATTACCTATAACCTGGAAAATGGCATATTTTACCAGCTTGATGAAGATGACGGATGAGGTTCGCGTACTAGTGTACGCAGTTGTAATGAATATGCTATAATGCTGATAGGACTGCCAGCGTATTGCACGCAGTACAGTTTCTATGGAGGGGACATGATAATAATTCAATTAAAGGGCGGAATGGGCAATCAAATGTTCCAGTACGCTTTATACAGGCAGCTCAAAAAGCTTGGTAGAGATGTCAAGATTGACGACGAATCAGGCTTTGTGGATGATGCTCTTAGAATCCCTGTCTTGCAGAGATTCGGAATAGAATATGATAAGGCTACCAAGGATGAAGTAATTAAACTCACTGACTCCAAGATGGACATCTTTAGCAGGATCAGGAGAAAGCTAACAGGCAGGAAGACTTTCAGGATAGATGAGGAATCTGGCATTTTTGACCCAAGGATTCTGGAGGTTGAGAACGCCTACCTTGTTGGATACTGGCAGAGTGACAAGTATTTCAGTGACGAAGCGGTAGAGAGAGAACTCAAGGAGGCATTTGAAAAGCGCCCTCAGGATATAATGCAGGATAGCGTCAGCTGGACCATTCTGCAGCAGATAGAGTGCTGTGAATCTGTAAGTCTTCATATCAGGAGAACAGATTATATAGATGCCGAGCATAATCATATTCACAATATCTGCACTGAGAAATACTATAAATCAGCCATAGATAAGGTCAGAAAGCAGCACCCTAGCGCAGTATTCTTTATCTTTACTGATGACAAGGAATGGTGCAGACAGCATTTTAGAGGCCCTAATTTTATAGTGGTTGATCTTAATGAAGAAGGAAATACAGATGTTGCAGAGATGACTCTTATGAGTAAATGCAAACATCATATCATGGCAAACAGTTCATTTAGCTGGTGGGCAGCATGGCTCAATGATAATCCAGCCAAGATGGTCATTGCTCCTTCCAAGTGGATCAATAACAGGGATATGGATGATATCTACACATCCAGGATGACCAAGATCGCGACATAAATGATATAGGGACTTAAAAGCATCCAGAAACTTAGAAATAAGAAAGCACAAGATAGGAAACAGGAAATGAGCAACAACACTGATACTAAGAAGGTATCTCTTCTTGGTAAGATAGGTTATATTTTTGACAAAAAGCAAAAGGGACAGCTGGTAATACTGGCTGTCCTTATACTGATTGGTGGTTTATTTGAGACATTGGGTGTATCTATGATGCTGGCAGTTGTTTCAGTTATTATTAACCCAAAGGCTCTTGATGAGGCTATAGCCAAGCATGACTGGTTATACCGGATAATAGATTTTCTGGGGCTTCACGAATATGAGAAGATGGCCATTACACTTTTAGTCAGTCTGATTCTTATTTTCGTGGTCAAAAATATCTATCTTCTGTTTCTTGTTTATAAGCAGAACACATTTATCAGTAAGGCACGTAATAACATGATCAGTCGTGTTATGAGAGAATTCCTAAATAGGCCTTACGAGGACTATTTAGGAGCTGATATTCCAACAGTTTTTAGAATTACAGACAGCGATATCCCAAGAGTATTTACTCTTATGCTGGCACTACTTCAGCTGTGTACTGAGCTTGTGGTTACAGTTTGCCTTGGTGCACTTCTTTTGGCCGTGAACTGGCAGATGACTCTTTTAATGCTGGTTGTTCTGATATGTCTTACTATTTTTAATACAAAGCTCCTTAAACCCAAGCTTAATTCAATTGGCCAGAGGAATCAGGAGATACAGTCCAGAATTGCAAAGTGGAGAATTGAGGCTATCTATGGACTCAAGGATGTTAAGGTTCTTAACAGGCAGGACTTCTTTATCAGAAATTACTATGAGAGTGGCAGTATTGGTGCTGATATAGCAAGAAACTATGCAGTACTTAATTCTACTCCAAGATCTCTTATAGAAACTGTTTTTATAGCAGTAGTTCTTTTGTTCATTCTGGTTTATATCGTCAATGGAGGGGATCCAACACTGCTTGTCCCTCAGCTTACAGCCTTTGGTGTGGCAGCTATGAGGATCATGCCTTCAGCAAACAGAATAAATACCTATATTGCTGAAATAGCTTATAACCAGTACAGCCTTGATTACGTTTACGATAACCTTACCGAGTCTATGAAGACGGATAAGGCAATGAGAGCAGAGAGAGCGGCTATTGCAGGCCCTGAGCTCAAACTTCAAAAAGAGATAGAGCTTAGGAACATCACCTTTGCTTATCCTGATGGAGATACAAACATCTTTACCGGAGCCAACATGGTAGTACCTAAGGGTAAATCTGTTGGTATCATGGGACCTTCCGGAGCAGGTAAATCAACTATAGTGGATATTCTCCTGGGACTTCTTCATGTTAAGTCAGGAGAGATTTTGTGCGATGGAGCCAATATCTTTAGTAATTATGATTCATGGCTTGCGCAGATTGGATATATTCCACAGTCAATATATCTTGTGGATGAGTCTATAAGAGATAACATTGCATTTGGTATCGATGCTGACAAGATAGATGATGACAGAATCTGGGAAGTAATGAAGGAGGCGCAGCTTGCAGACTTTGTAAAGAGCCTTCCTGAGGGACTTGACACTAAGATTGGCGACAGAGGTGTGAGACTTTCCGGAGGTCAGAGACAGCGTATAGGAATAGCGAGAGCTCTTTATCACAACCCTGAGATATTGGTATTTGATGAGGCTACAAGTGCTCTTGACAACGAGACAGAGGCTGCAGTAATGGAAGCTATCAATAGTTTCCATGGCAAGAAGACAATGGTCATCATAGCCCATAGACTGAATACTATCGCAAACTGCGACATTATCTATGAGGTTAATAACGAGACAATTACCAGAACTACTCTTGAGGGCAAAACAGTTTATACAGCAAATTGATAGGACTTGACTATGAAAAAGACAGATACTTTTTTCCTTATTCACAACTATAATACGGTTCCTGAGAATCTTCTTGAGTATTGTCAGGACTATCTGATAATAGATGCATCTGATGATGAGAAGGTCATCAAGGAACTAAAAGACAAAAACTATAAGCATATTCATGTGGAAAATACTGGTCACAACCTGACCAGCTATTTTCATTTTTTCATAGATAATTATGACAATCTTCCTGAGTGGATAGCTCTTTTAAAGGGTAATATCATTGGAAGGCATGTTACTGAGGACTTCTTCAACAGAACTTATGACAATAAGTGGTTTACCTATTTGTATCAGGATCCAACAACCTGGGAGAGATATAAAAAGGGAGGAGACCCTGATTCTATAGCTTCTCTTGTATCAGAAGAAGGCTTTATAGAGCTCAATTCCTCATGGTATATGAAGCAGAGCCATTCCTACAGATATTTCTATGACATGGATGACTTTATGAAGTTTGTCTACAAGAATCCTGTGATCCCCAGGTATTGCACATTTGCTCCTGGCGGTTGCTACATTATCCACAAGTCACAGATTCTCAAGAATTCCAAGACATTTTACAAGAATCTGAATACTCTTATGGAATATAGAAAGGAATACGATTTCCCGGCGGAGGCTTTTCTTGTAGAGAGAGTATTGCCTTGGATTTTTACTTCCAGGTATGAGGTAAATCCCTGGATGGAAGATGAGGGAGAATTTGCCAGAATGCTTTCAAAGTGTGAAGAGAAGGTAAATGCCTACAGACAGTGGAATAGCCTCTCACACAAGAGGATCAGAATGATGTTTGGAGCCAAGGCTCCGGATTTTTGGGAAGGCCTGGTTTAAAAAATATGATAGGAACTGAACTTATAAAGGGATATGGTCTTGGCAATCAGTTGTTTTTTTATATAACTGTAAGGTGTCTTGCCAGAGAGAAAAATACGGATTTTGGCTTCGTGAATCCTGAGCAGATAGGAAATGTTTTTCATTCCAATAAGGGAATGTACTTTATGGATATAGACATGGGCAAAGAAATATCCAGACAGGACATGGAAAACTATAACATCTATCATGAGCAGGATGACAGACTGTACATGGGCAATTCTGTACATGATATGACTCATGGCTGCTATATAAGCGGACCTGATCAGGGACTTATGGATGTGCCTGATAATACGATTGTCTATGGAAATATGCAGTCTGAGCGGTATTTTGAGAAATATAGAGATGAGATCAGACAGTGGCTTCATGTAAAAGAGGAAGCTGAAAGCTATGAGTATACAGCAGATGATCTTTGTATCATAAATCTAAGAGGTGGTGAATACACAAGCTGCCCTGAGCTATACCTTGACAGAAGATACTACTTAAATGCAATTAAGAACATGAAAAAGATAAATCCTGCCATGCGATTTATGGTGGTGACAGAAGATGAAGTGGCGGCAAGAAAGGTCCTTCCTGAATTTGAGATTCATCACTTTGACATGGGCAAGGACTATGTGACCATTAAAAATGCCAGATACCTTATTCTGTCTAATTCTTCATTTGCAATGGTACCCGTGATGTGCAGCACAGAGCTCAAGTATGCTATAGCTCCAAAGTACTGGGCAAGGCATAATATCTCAGACGGTTTCTGGTCTTCTGAGCAGAACATTTATAGCTTTTTGACTTATCAGGATAAAAAAGGAAGACTCTTTTCTGCAGACGAGTGCCAAAGAGAACTTGATGAGTACAAAAAAACTTCAAGGCTCTATGCAAAGAGAAACATAAGACCTGGCAAGGTAGTAGCTTTTTTCCAAAATATCAAAAGAAGGCTTATCTACGGATGGTTTTTCTCAAAGAAAATCTTAAGAAGCTTCGAGCGCAGGACTGGTATTATCAAAACATATCAGGGATAAAGGTTTTAAATTTGATTACAGGCAGAGTTATCTGCCTATGGTAGAGACATGAGCGACAAAATAAAACTTCCAAACGTGACACTAGTGGCAATGACCAGTGTTGATATATATGAGACTGTTAAGGCTATGAAGTACAGTATGAGAGGCATCGAATTTGGAGATGCAGTACTTATTACTGACCACAAGCCTTTTTATCTGCCAAAGAGTATCAGATACAGTCATACAGATAAACTTGATAATATAGATAAGTTCAACTACAAGATGACCTATGAACTTTATGAGCACATAAATACAGACTTTGCGCTTATAGTTCATGCAGATGGGTTCGTTATACATCCGGAGAAGTGGGATGATGAGTTCTTAAAATATGACTATATTGGCTCGCCCTGGCCACTTCCCAAAAATGACTATGCCTACAGAGATTCAAAAGGCAATATCTGTAGAGTTGGAAATTCAGTATCCATCAGATCCAAGAGACTTATGGAATTCCCCAAAAAGAATAATGTGAAGTGGGAAAAAGTATACGACGGTTTTTACAATGAGGACATTTTTATTTGCTGTTATCTCAAGAACATGATGGAAGAAGCTGGGATTAAATGGGCTCCTTTTGAACTTGCCTGTAGATTCGGAAGAGAACATCCACTTCCTGAGAACAAAGGCATAGAGCCTTTCGTATTTCATAAGTGGTGGGGTGAGAATGAGAACTATCCAAGATTTTACAGCCCATACAAGAGGTTTAAAATGGCGGTAAGACCGCTTCTTTTCTGGCGAAGAAGCAAGAAGTGGAAAGAGGAGCATAAGGTGCAATGAAGTTTTCTGTAGTTATTCCGGTTCATAATGCAGAAAAATATATAGAAGAGTGTCTGAAATCAATCACTTCACAAGACCTCGATAGCTGCGGATCTCAGGTGGAAATCCTTTTGATTGAAAATGGTTCTACAGACAACAGCTTGATGTTATGCGATAAATTGGCTGAGGGTAATACAAATGTTAAAACCTTTCACTTTGGGAAAATAGGCGCCTACAATGCAAGGCAGCAAGGTATCAGAAAGTCTACTGGTGACTATATTATCTTTGTGGATGCAGATGACCAAATGGCAGAGGGCAGTATCGGCAAGCTTGCCGATTATATTTTAAGCCTTCAGGAAAATGGTGAATTGCCAGATATAGTCATATATAATGCAGCAGATCTTTCAAAAAGAGACAGAAAAATGTTTACCTTCACCTTTGAAGAAAACAAGATCTATAAAGACGAAGAACTGGATCAGTTTTATGAGATCATGTGTAAGGGTGATTCGCTAAATGCACTATGGAATAAATGCATAAAGACAGAGACAGCTCTTTTATGTATCTCAAGTGAAGAAGATAAAAACGAGGTCTTTAATCACGGCGAAGATCTTTTGCAAACAGCGGCTTTTTTAGACCAAGCAAAGTCTATGGCATACCTGAATGATATTTTATATTATTACAGAGATAACAGGCAGGGACTTACCGGAACCTATCACGGAGAATTTCTTGATAATCAGGTAAAGGCCTGGGAAGCTTTTGACGATTATGCAGCTAAGTGGACTGGAGATAAATTTAAGGCCATAATTGATGAAAGAAAGACGCTTACATGCATGATCTGTGCAGATAAACTGGTAAAGTCAGAGGTGAGCGGCAAGGTTTTAAAGAAAGAAATGAGGGCGCTTCTTGATAGTGACTTCTTTAAAAGATATGGCTATGAGAAACTGCCTGAATGGGCGCCGGAAAGCTCAGTATATATGCAGAAGCTGGTTTTATCAGCTGATCCATATAAGAAGCTTGTATATGAGGGATATGTCCGTTCCTTCAAAGCAAAAATAAAAAGATTTTTAAAGAGGTAATGATGGTTTACGATCTTTTTCCATTTTTTAACGAAATAGATATATGCTTAATGCGTCTCAATGTTCTTGATAAGTATGTGGATAAGTTCATTATTGAAGAGTCCACAATGACTTTTTCCGGTGAGGAGAAAGAGTTGTGCTTTGAAAAGAATAAAGAGCTTTTTAAACAGTTTCTGCCTAAAATAGAATATGTTGTTGTAGACGATACTCCCAAAGTGGCAAAAACTCACGAGAGGGATTATTTTCAGAAAAACCATCTTGTGGAGGGACTTAAAAAAGTAGGAGCTACAGAGGACGATGTAATAATCTTTGGAGATTTGGACGAAATCCCTAACCCGGTAGTTTTAGAAAAAATAATAAAAGAGTTTGATAAAACCAAGGTTTATCACCTGGCTCAGCGTAATTTCTACGCATTCCTCAATATGGAGGAAAAGTCAGGAAAGCTCCTGTCAATAACTGGAGAATTTCCTGAAATAGCCCAGGAAGATAGAAAGTGGCTCGGAACCAAGATAACCTCTCTGATAAATATTCCAGAGGAAGGAATTGTCAGGTTAAGAGACCTTGTGAAACCAGAAGATTCAAGGTCAGTCAGGGTCTCCGACGGAGGCTGGCACTTTGGCTACATGGGCGGGCATAACGCCAAGAACCCTGTGGACAGGATTGGAACTAAGGTAAAGGCCGCAGCCCATCAGGAATACAATGATAGAGAAATCCTGGCTGAGACCATGGACAGACTAGTTCTCGGACAGGATATTTTTGGTAGAGATGCCAGATTTGAAAGAGTTGAAGTGGATGATAGTTTTCCAGACTATTTAAGAGAACATATATCAGACTATGACTTTTTGGTGATGCCCAGAATAACTCTTCTTTCAAAGGCGTATCACAAGTTTGACATCACGGTAGGGCGTTTTTGCAGGAAAGCCTATCACAAAATACTTAGAATGATCAGGAATAAATAAGAGATTACTTATGAATCTGCTAACTGAAGAAAATAGAAAAAGAATAGGAAACAGGCTCTTTTACGCAGCTCTTTTAATAGAGCTGATCCTTATGATTGCTGAAAAAAGTGAGTACTATTTTGACTTTGAAAGTTACGTGTTCAGAGTTACTTTTGCTCTGACAGCGCTGGCTGTAGTGATCAAAAGACATGATAAGAAACAGTGGCTTATGATTGGAGTAGTTTGGGTGTTTACCTTTATCTGCTACAGGATAACCGGGAGAAATGAGCTTTTAAGATTCTCCACTTTTGTAATGGCAGCTCAGAATATAAACCTTGGTAAGACCATGAAAGTAACCTTCTGGATCAATCTTACAGGCTTTGTAGCTATAGCTCTTTTGGCCGTAACTGGAATAATGGGTGATGTCTACAATGTAATGGACTATGGTCGTGGCAATGAAAATGAGCTTAGGTATGTATTTGGTTTTGGACATCCCAATACCCTTTGGGGATGTGTTTATGCACTAATGCTGCTGTGGCTGTGGGTATATGGCAGCAAGGCAAGGCTCTGGATGTGGGGAGTGCTGCTAGGGCTGTTACTACTTGTTGGCAAGCTTACTGCATCAAGGACAGCATTGGCGATAGGCCTTTTTACATTTGTGCTGGGATTGATTGTAAGATATGCTACAGGTATTGGCAGGAAAAAGATAATCTATGTCCTGACAAGTCTGGTTACTCCTGTTTTTTGTGTGGCCTTTTCAATCTGGGCTTCCAGTGTGGGCTATATTCCACGATATGAATTTGGACATCCCTGGTACACTGTTGTAACCTGGATTGATGAGAATTTGAATAACAGACTTCAGAATATATACAGAGATACAGCCAAGCACGCAGGCTCTCTGCAGACCTGGAAGTTGTTTTCAGATAAGGAGAGCTTTGAATATTTTGATATGGGCTGGGTAAGGCTCTTTTACTGGTATGGAATTATTCCGGCTACTTTAATAGCACTTCTTGTTATAGCCTTTATCTATCTGTGTTACAGGCAGAGGGATGCCTGGACACTTATATTGATACTGTCCTTATCAATCTACACAGTTATTGAAGCAACCTTTGTTTCAGTATATATTGGAAGAAATATGCTATTGCCTGTTTTAGGTGTTTATATAGGATATTATTTAGAGAGGATGAGGAATGACTCAAAAAGCTAGAAAAAAGACCTTTTTTGCGCTGGTATGTGTTGCCTTTTTGGCAGTACTGGTGTATGAATACCTGACACCATATCTGTCAGACGATGTTATATATTATGATGATGTTAAAAAGGCCAGTAACTTTTTTGGCATCTTTGCGCAGGAATATGCACAGTACTTCTCACATACAGGGAGAAGTGTGGCCCACATTATACTCAGGATTTTCTTATATATAGGTTCAAAGCTACTGTTTGATTTCGTTGCAGCAGCTGTATTTGTTACAGTTTCACTACTTATTTACCTGAATGTTTATAACAGAAATGAGTATGATGTAAGACTTTATGGATTTATCCTGGCTCTTTTGTGGTTTTTTGATACAGCAATAAGCAACACTGTTTTCTGGATGGACGGCGCCTGCAATTACATGTTTACAGGAGCTATCATGCTAGGCTTTATGACACTATTCAGGCTTGGAATCACTGGGAAAAGAAAGTTCGGCTCTTTGGCAGCTGTTCTGATGCTATTTTATGGTGTTCTGGCTGGATGGTGCAATGAGAATACTTCAGGAGGAGTACTTTTATTTCTCCTTATAGAAATGGGATACCATTTTATTAAGAACGGCAGAAAGTGGACCTTTGTAAGACCTTGGATGATTACAAGTCTTATTGGAAATATAATAGGTCTTGCGTTTCTTGTTATGGCTCCTGGTAACTACGGCAGACTGGCAGCGGCAGGAGAGGAACATACAGGACTTCTTGCACTTGCTGCAAGGTTCCTTAGGATCACCAATACAATCAGGGAAAACTATCTTGTGCTACTGTGTGGTGGCATAGTTTCTATAATTATTATTTCTTATGCTGTAGGAAAGGGCGCTAAACTCTGGGAAAAGGTAAGACCTGTCATATTGTTTATCTTTTTGTTTTTTGCTACAGCCTATGCTCTCATTATGGTTCCTTTTTCAGAACCAAGATCCTATTATGGAGCATTTCTCTTTCTGGTAATAGCTGTTTCCAATGGATTTGAGGAGATAGTTCTTTTAAAAGAGAAGCTTGTTGAAATCGTTGCAACTGCAATTGTTGTAGTTGCTGGTATTCTGTTTGTGTTTAATTATTTTGAGGATGGAGCCAATCTTGCCCGTATCAGAAGAGAGTTTCGTGAAAGAGATGAATACTGCCTTGCAGTTGAAGATAAAGAGAGCGCAGTGACAGTGCCTATGTTAAGGCCTGACTGGGAGACTAGGTTCTCTGCAGCTTATGAAATGGATATACAGGAAGAGCCTACATATTGGATCAATTATTTTTATTCCATTCACTACGGTATTGGTCCTATGTACGGAGTTCCCAGAGAAGAATGGACAGAGTATTAAGATGTCAGATAGTTTGGAAAAAGTGATCAGCATAATCATTCCTGTTTATCAGGCAAGGGACACACTAAAAAAGTGTGTCTTGTCATGCTTATCTCAGGAAAATATAGATCTGGATGAAATAGAGGTTATTCTGGTGGATGATGGCTCTACAGATGGGAGCGAAGCGCTTTGCGATGAGCTTGCAGATTCAGATGAGAGGGGCAGGATCAAGGTGATACATACGCCAAATGGTGGAGTGTCCAGAGCCAGAAATATCGGAATCATGCAGGCCACAGGAAGATTTATTGCTTTTGTGGATTCTGATGACTATGTTCAAAGTAGCATGCTTGGGAACATGATCAAATATGCAGATGAGAATACACTTTTAGTTGATGAAACTGATAGCTATCTTGGAACTCAGAAAATATCGGGGTTTTCCTATATAGAGAACAGTGTGCTCAATTCAAACACCCACGTGTGGGGCAAGATTTATGACAGGAAGGCTCTTCTGGAGGGAAATGTCTTATTTCAGGAAGGGGTATCCATTGGCGAGGACCTGTTATTCCTTATGGATTACGCTTCTTTTATCGGTAAAAAGCGCAGCATACGATGTGTAGCTTTAGAGGATTATGTCTATACTGAGAATGAGAACAGCGCCATGAACAGCTCTTTTAAAAAGAGCTACCTTGATCAGATAAGCTGCTGGAGACAGGCAGAGGATAAACTCTTGGAAATAAGGGAGTATGTATCTGCCTACGCCTTTGTCAGTGTGGCAGTTTCACAGATAATGACAGCTCTTTTGGTAGCAGGCAAGGTTGCAACTCAGACAGGAGAAAAAGATAGTGACCTTGATAAAAAGGCAGTTTCCATGGTAAAGGACCAGATAAAACATGCACTTAAGGTACGAGGCGCATTTGCAGGGTTATCTATGGGATATAAGATAAAGGTTTTGATCTTTAGGATAAATCCTGACTTGTATCTAAGGCTCTATGCTAGGCATAAGGGAGTGTGATTTATGGATTTAAACAGACCAATAATTTTATATATGCATGCAGGCAGTAAGAACCACGGCTGTGAGGCAATTGTAAATAGTACAGTCAAGCTGATTGCTGCAAAGCGCAGTGAACAGGGGATTGATACTAAGCTTCCTGTTCTTGTGGTTTCAAACAGCGTTCAGGAGGATCAGCAGTATTCCCTTGGAAGACTGGAAAAAGACGGACTTTGCAAGCTTGTGGAGGACAGGCATATAGATAGGGATTTTCTGGCCCATGTTTTCTACTATGGCTATCGAAAGATAAGTGGAGACAGAGAGTCTTTTCAGAGATACAAATATAAGGATGCATTCAGAGAATACAAAATACTGGTGGAAAACTACAAAAAGGCTAATCCAGGTGTAGCCTTAGAGGAAGAGCCTTTGGCAGTATCAATTGGCGGAGATAACTACTGTTATCCAGAGATGGTGGAAGACCTTATCCTGGCTCACAATGTCTTTAGAAAGAAGGGCTTTGAGACAGTTCTCTGGGGCTGCTCAATTGAGCCTGATTCTCTCAAGGATAAAAAGCTTGTGGCAGATCTTTTGGCCTATTCCAAAATCTATGCAAGAGAATCAATTACCTACAATGCACTTGTGGATGCGGGAATACCTAAGTGTCAGCTTGAACTTAGAAAAGATCCTGCCTTTGAGCTTGAGACTACTAAGGTCTCTATTCCAAAACATTTTCATCCTGGCAAGACAGTAGGAATAAACTTAAGCCCAATGGTTCAGGAAAAAGAGACAGTTCCAGGAATTACCATAGAAAACTATAGGAACTTTATCAAATATCTTTTGGAGGAAACAGACCAGAATATTGCTCTGATCCCCCATGTTGTCTGGGAGAGAAATGACGACAGAAGGCCGCTTGAAGAGCTTTATCTGGAATTTAAGGACACTAAGAGAGTAGTTCTGATTGGCGATGCGCCAGCTTCAGAGCTCAAGGGCTATATTTCCCAGTGCAGCTTTTTTGTAGGAGCAAGGACACATTCCACTATAGCGGCATATAGTAGTGGTGTTCCCACTCTTGTTATAGGCTATTCAGTAAAGAGCAGGGGAATTGCCACAGATCTTTTTGGAAGCTATGATAACTATGTGCTTCCAGTGCAGGATCTAAAAGAGCCTGATGAAATGATAAAGGCTTATAAATGGGTTTTAGAGCATTGAGTTTGTGTGTAAGAGTGTGGGGAGAAAATAAAAAAATCGATATCCTTCGGGATATCAGGTCGGGGGTTATATGATTATTATCAAAATTGCTGGTGGGCTGGGGAACCAAATGCAGCAATATTCCTTGTACAGGAAGCTTCTTAGCCTTGGCAAGGAAGTTAAACTTGATCTTTCCTGGTTTGATCCTAAGATACAGGAGAAGATGCTTGCAAAAAGAGATTTTGAGTTACCTCTTTTTGTGGATATTCCATATGAGGTTGCAGACAAAGCCGAGGTTGATGCTTTTCTTAAGCAGAGCTTTGCTTCAAAGCTTGTTGGAAAAGTTATGAGAAAGCTTGGCAGACAGGCTTCTGATAACAAGAACGTTTTTTTGGAAACACAGATGTACCATCCGGAGATATTTGATCTTGATAACAAATACATCGAGGGCTATTTTGCGTGTCAGAAATACTATGGAGACATTATGGATAAGCTTCAGGAGGCATTTGTTTTTCCTGAGCACTCGATCTCTGATCTTCATCAGAGAAATATGATAATGGCAGCAAGGATGGACAAGGAGAATTCTGTAAGTGTCCACATCAGGAGAGGGGATTACCTTGATCCTGAGAACTTTAAGGTGCTAGGCAACATTGCCACTGAGAAGTACTATGACAGCGCCATGAAGTATTTTAAGGACAAGTATGAGAATGTCCACTTCTATATTTTTACTAGTGACCACGAATACGCGAGGGAGCACTATAGTGACGAATCTCTGTACACTATCATTGACTGGAATACAGGTAAGGACAGCGTGCAGGATCTTATGCTAATGAGCCACTGCAAGGGCAATATCTGTGCTAATTCAACCTTTAGTTTCTGGGGAGCAAGGCTTAATAAACGCCCGGATAAAGAGGTGATAAGAACCTTCACTATGCGTAATAACCAGCAATGTGATCCTGACAAAATGCATGATTACTGGAAAGGCTGGATACTTATGGACAAGGACGGACAAATCGTTTAAATGGGTAGAACTCAGTCTGCAAAAAAGAATATTTTCTTTGGCGTTGTGGGACAGATGTCTACAGTGCTGCTTACATTCATACTAAGGACCCTCTTTGCCAGATATCTGAGTAAGGAACTTTTGGGCGTAAACAGTATCTATAGTAATGTTCTGTCTTTTCTCAACATGGCCGAACTTGGCATAGGAACTGCCCTTAATTTCAGCCTCTATGAGCCTGTGGTCAAGGGTGACAGGGAAAAGATAAAGTCCTATATGCAGATGTACAGAAAGGCCTACCATGTGATTGCTGCAGTTGTGGCTGTCATGGGAATCGGCCTTGCGCCATTCCTTAAGTACATCTTAAAGAACCCTGGCTATACCATCAGGGAACTTACTATTTACTACTTTATTTTCCTCTTCAACACAGTTACCAGTTACTTTGTAACCTACAAGTACAGCCTTGCTAACGCTGAGCAAAAGAACTATATCCAGACCAATATTTTTACCATAACCAAGATTATTGTTACATTTCTGCAGATAATAGTTGTGGCTGTCTTTAAGAACTTCCTTCTGTTCCTTTTGACAGATACTGTGGTTCAGCTTATTCAGAAGATCTTTGCAGCCAGATATCTTGATAAGATGTACCCCTATCTTAGGGAAAAGAATGTTCAAAAACTATCTAAAGAAGAGCATGATACTGTCTGGACCAAGACAAGGGCCCTTATTTTCTTGAAGGTTGGCGATGTAGCCAGACTCCAGACTGACTCAATAATCATTTCTTCTTTTATAGAAGTAGGTTACGCGGGTATTGTTAATAACTACAACCTGGTCATAGATTCTGTGGCTAGCTTTGCCAATATCCTTTTTAACTCAGTCATATCAAGCTTTGGAAATCTCATAGCAACTGAGTCCAAGGATAAACAGTATGGCATGTTTAAGGTTTATAAATTTGTAGAAGCCTGGGTTTATGGCTTTACATCCGTAGGCTTCATGGTTTTATTATCTCCCCTTATCAGGATATGGTTTGGAGATGACTGGGTAATGCCTGCATCAGCAGTATATCTGATCCTTTTTGATTATTATTTTAAGGGAGAGAGAATCATCCTTAGTAACTTCAAGACCGCAGCCGGCGTCTTTGAACAGGATAAGTACATTCCTTTTATTCAAGGAATAGTAAACCTAATTCTGTCAATTGCTCTTGTGCAGACACCACTTGGAATTACAGGTATTTATATTGGAACAATAATTTCAGGCCTTATAGCAAACCTTGTTAAGCCAGTAATTATTTACAGGGTGTGCTTTGACAGAAATGCTGTGGAGTTCTTCCTTGATTCCGCCAAGTATCTGGTGAGCCTTGTTGCGGTATTGGCACTGTGTAACTACATTGGAAGCATAGTTATGGCAGATCTTAATCTCTTTACCTTTGCCCTGATGATCATCATAGTTTCAGTGATCTTCAATGCGGCTTATCTGCTATTGTATTGCAGAACCGAAGAGTTTAAGTACCTTTTTGAAAAAGTTAAGACTGCGGTTAGAAGATAATTGATTATCATGCAGAAGGTGTCTGTTTGGAAATGCTTGTTTTCGTCTTGAAAATCATCATCCTCGTCCGAGAACTGCACATTTCCAAACAGACATTCTTATGCATAGGATATTTATTTACTTTTTTGTTTATAAACATAAAATATGATCTCCGAACATTGACTAGCTGGAGAATTAAAGATTAGTGTTGAAAAAGGACGCCTACCGTGCGGTAGACGCCCTTTTCGCTTAATAGTGAAGAGATATATGTTGAATATATTTTGGTTATCTTGCAGGAACCCAAGTGATTCCGTAGAGCTGTTCCATGAGCTTTCTAAGCTCATTCTTCATGAAGTTGCAGGCAGAAGCTTCATCTACGAAGCTTGTAACGCCGATGCGGTCCTTCTTGTCCTGGAAGAATACAGACCAGCCATTCTCAGTTTTATCTAAACAAATTCTATTCTTGTGATGTCCGCCAATCTTGTAAAGCTTGGCTGGAACAAGGTGTTCTTTGAAATATTTCTGAAGTTCTTTTGATGTCATACCCAAATACCTCCTTGTGGTTATGATATTTACCACACGTAGTTTTGATTACTACATATAATATACCACAGAACTATTTGAGTGACAAGGAGAAAAATGATATTCAAACTAAGGTTAGAATGTTAAACTACTTTCTGTGGATCAAGTTGGGATAAGGAGTCCGAAGAAACTATGAATTTATTTGATAGAAATTCTTTTGATGTTAATGCGTATGGAATTAATACAAATATTATTAGCCTGGTAAAGACCAATAAACTAATTTACAAATTTTACATAGTCATTTTGGGCCTGTTTTTGATAGGTGGAATGATCATCGAATCATCCGCGCAGTATGATGATTCTTTTGCTAGGACAAAAGGATTTCTTTTGGCACTAATACCAGTTGGAATTATATTATTAGTCAGAAGCATAAAAAGAATACAAGATAATAAAAAGATTAAGCTTTTTGGCAATAAAGAGCTATTTGACCTATATTTGTATCAATACCACACAGCTAGAAATATACATAGCCGAATGGCGCAAATTTGTTTAGTGATGATGGCAAAATGTGACATTGAAGTAGGAAATTACGAGCGTGCAGGGAATGCTTTGAGCTTGGTAGAGGTGTCCAGACTTAGTGGATATTATAAAAAGTTGTATTCTCTTTTGGTTTATATTATCAAGCTGTTCTACTTTGGAATGAATGCAGAAGGTTTGGATCAATTGTTTATCAATTATAGGGATTGTGATATATCAGCAGATGGTACTTTTCCTTCTCCAGAAGAGGTATGGAATTGGAAATTCTATTTTGATACTGGGCGAATTTCAAATGTTGTTAACAATATTAAATTCATTAATGATAAGATCACTATACCCGGGGTTACCTTTGAAGTTGCAGTAGTTTTTGTCTGGATTGTTGGATATGGACTTCGAAATTTGGTAGAGGCAGTTCCTATATATGAAGGAAAAGTATTTATTTACTATGTGGGAATGATAATCCTGTCAATACTTCAGTTTGTTGCGGTTGATATGATAAAAAAGAATAGTCGAGAGTATGTAGAAAAGAAAGTTTTACATAAATACAATTATACAAATGTGGTATGTGTGATTGGCTTATTGCGTAGTATTTGGTTATTCTTAGTAAGGTTTGGAGATTATTGGTATTACTGGATGTGATTTTATTTCACAAATAGAAAGAAACTCTTAAATCTATATGAAAAGACGGTAAAACCTCAACTTTTTAATACGTATGCCGATATAATATATGCACCAGTAGTAGGTTTTTATATTAGGAGGAAACAAGGATGTTTATCCGAAAAGGCCAATGGATGGGTATTTGCGCGGCAGCAGTTGTCATGAGCCTGGTTTTTGATCCAGTGTTGACGAGTGCTACAGGAGCTGAAGAGATAACAATTTTCGGCTCTGGTTATAGTGTGCCTGATAATGCTGATGAAAATTTGATCGGCGATGCGCTTGAAGGAAATACCGGAATTGGCGAGATTATAAGCGAAATACAGATTGATGAAGATGAGATCTGGGCTCAGATTGATAGAGATGAGCTGAGGTCTTTTGTGGATGCAGAAGAACTAGGAAAGCTCATAGATAAAGAGGCAATCCTTGATAGCATCGATATAAATGCCATTAGAAGCCAGGTTGATGAAGAAAAAATAATGATTGAGGTGGATAACGATGTTCATCCGGCTGATGTTATCAATGTTCAGCTTCCTATCATTGGAAATGAAAGCCCCTTTGACTTCTTGATAGACCCTCAGAACTTGATCTATTTGACAGATGCTGCCAGATATGGCGGTGGAAAAGTTGAAGAGGGCGCGAGTATTCTTTTTAAGAATACGCAGGGCGATTATGCTTTTTCTAGTAAGAGTGATGAACTGGTTATCACTAACCGCAGTAACATTCCGGTTAGACTTTCCATTCGCGCGGAAGTTTCTAATTTGGGAGGCACAGAATTTGTTGGCAGCAGGTCTGAACTAACAGGTGATACACCATCATTGTTTATGGCTCTTGCAGATAAGGATGGAATCAGGTCAGTTATCACAGAGTATGGCGAAGCTACTATTGATGTGGTATTAGAGGCAGCGCCTGACGGAACCTATGATTTTAAGTGGAATGAGGACCTTGAGAAGTACGAATATAAAGTAGCTAATGAAGAGGCAGATTTTGACTCCTTCTCTTTTTATATAATTGCTGATTGTAATAAGGATGGAGACTGGGGAAGTGTATATGGCAATCCCGTTATCTCTGTATCCTGGATGACTGAGCCAGTAATTCCAGAGCCAGAAGAGATATCTGATGAAGAGCAGGAAATCCTTGGTGAGATAGATGAACTTGTTAGAAAATATCTTGGAATGAGAGATGTGGTCTCTTCTGATACTAGCTCCTATGAGCAGAACAAGGATGATGAGGCAGAAGATGAGACATCAGGAGAAAATGCAGAAGGTGCTAATTTCTCTGAGGATGCAAATGAGTCATCCGGTGAAGCTGTTGATAATTTAGATAATATCTACAGGGAAACAATCCAGGTAGACATTGATCAGGAAGAAATCAGAAATGCTAAGATCAATAACTTGATCAACAAGGAGCTTATCAAGCTTGTAACAGCAGAATATCAGCGTATCTATCAGGAAGAGCTGGATAAACTTATTGAAGCCGAAGTTGACAAGATGGCTCAGGATCTCTTTGAAGAACTTAAGGAAAAAGAGATTGCTCGTATCCTTGAAGAGAAGAAGACTAACGAGAATGAAGATGAGTCTGCTGCTGAGCTTATAAGTGTAGAAGACCAGATTGAAACAGAGCCAGAAGAAATAGATGATACTGTAGTAGATGAAGATACTTCGGGCGAGGATAAAGATACTGAATCAGAAGGTGAAGATAATAAAGATGTGATCATCAATGAGAATATTGAGGATTCAGAGAATAAAGATTCCAGTGGTGAAGCTGACGAAAACACTGGAGGAACTTCTGATGCATCAGATGAAAGTGGTACAGCATCAGATGATAGCTCAGCTGATCAGAGCCAGCCTCGGGAACAAGAGCAAGATAGGGACGGAATCATAATATTCTAAATGAGTAAGATTATTTGCATATTAAATCGATAAATCGGCATTTGTAAGGCCCTTATGTTAGAGAAAGAGCTCGATAACTTCTTGTTTGTTGGGATGAGCATTATACCGGAAGATTATTTTTCCTCAACGAAATAATTCTTGGTTTAAGTTTCAATTCGAACGTAATTTCTTGATGTATTTTAAACCGAGGGTGGGATTTTTTAGTGAAGAAAAAGTGGTAAAAGCCAGTATACATCGCGGTTTGCGGTCATAAAAATGATCGTGAACCGCTTTTATATTGCTGCGGATCAGAAGTTGATGTAAGTGTCATTTTCCATAAAACAAAGATATTATCTAGAAAATGATAGTTGAGTTTTTGAAATGAAAGTGGATCGATTCTCCTAAAAAACAAAATAAATAGGAGAAAGTATCAGCGCCTCTAATAGGGGAAGAAAACTAGAACGATATTCTAAAAAGCATTGACTTTGGCCTCTGATCGCGCTAATCTGAAATTAGAACGATATTCTAATTTTTGGAAGGCAGATAATATGAAGGCTAGAATCTATTATTTCACAGGAACTGGTAATAGTATGCGTGCTGCCAGGGTGATAGCCCAGCGTCTAGGGGATGCAGAGATTGTTTCCATGAGAGCAGATCCGGGTGATTACTCGGCAAAGAACTGCGAAATTGTGGGCTTTGTTTTCCCTGTATATCACTGGACAATGCCTGCGCCAGCTGTTTCTTTTGTTGAGAAATTGGAGATAAATCCTGATGCCTACGTATTTGGGATAGCTATGCCAAGCTTTATTTGTGGTATGGCCTGCGAGAAGCTTGCAGAGATACTTGATAAAAAAGGAGTCAGGTTAAACTACGGCAATCTTGTAAACAGCGTAGCTAACTATGTTATTGTCTACCCGCCATTTCCGTCTCCAAAGCTGCGGGTTCCAAGGACAGAGAAAAAGCTAAAGACAATAGCAGAAGATATATCTGCAAAGAGAGAAAGAGATTATCCGAGAGCCAGCAGGACCATAAGGCAAAGAAGTGAAGGATTTATGACACCTTATCTGGAACTTCAGAAATATGCGGACAATCCCTTCACTATAAGCGAGAATTGCATATCCTGTGGAATGTGCAGCAGAGTGTGTCCATGTCATAACATTGTTCTGGAAGCTGGCAAGCCAACATTCCAGCATCACTGCGCAAACTGCATGGCCTGTGTCGTATCCTGCCCTAAACGCGCAATAGGATATGATATTACTGAGGGAGACAGGAAACTTCTTGATGCTTCTAGTTCCAAGACGAAGCTTGTTAAGATAATGGGGCTTCCTCCAAAGCGTAAATTGTACAGAAATCCTTATATAACAGTTAATGACCTTACAAAGGAAAGTGAGATATGGCCAAAAGAGGAGAAACAAGAGAAGTAATACTTAAAGCCGCCACAAATGTCTTTTTCAAAAATGGATTCGAGAAAACCTCAGTAAAGATGATCCTTAGCGAAGCGAATATCGTTACGGGTAGCTTTTATCATTTTTTTCCGTCAAAAGAGGCATTGTTTGAAGCAGTAGTTGAAGAGTTCCTCAAAGATTACTCGCTTAGGGTGAGAACAATCCTGGAAGATGATACATTGACAATTGAGCAGATAATGGATAGATTTTTTAAGGAGTTTGCGAGGGCCTCAGACACTTATTTTACCGTGCTTCAGGCGGATAAACTTCATTGGACCGTAAAGTGTGCGCTTCATGACATGACTATTGAGGCAATAACAGAGCCTTTGGCGCATGCGCTTTCCAGATTGCTTCAGGAGGGTTCCATAAGAAGTCTGATGGATGTTGATGCCAAAACACTGGCGAGAATCCTGATAAAAGGGTCAGAAGCCATTATACATAGCCAGGATAATAAGGGCGCAAAAAGGTATAGCGCCAAGAAACTTCGAGAGACTCTTGTGCAGTATTGGAAAAAAATCATAGAGTTTTAAAAATATAGTGTTGACCTTATAGTTAACTATAATGATATAACCGTTTTAGAAAGGAGTGGCCGGTATGACAATCAAAGATTTTGCAAAGCTTTGCGGCTGCAATCCTCAGACTCTCAGGTATTATGACCGTTTGAATCTGCTAAAACCGGTTAGGGTAGATGAATGGACAGGATATCGTCACTACGATGAGGAGCAGGCTATCGCCTTTGTAAAGATCAAGAACCTGCAGAAAGCGGGCTTTTCGATTGAGGAAATAGAAAATCTGCTTGATAAGGATGATGCAGAAATCTATTTCGCCTTTGAAAAGAAAATAGAAGAGCAGGAAAAACAATTACAAGAAATCAAAAACATTCAGAAAACATACCAGACCGAAATTACAGATATGAAACAGGCTATTTTAGCTTTACGCGATTCACTTAAAAATGCTATGGAAGAGTATTCACCAGTTGAGGAGTTCGGCATCACA
>JAEEGL010463492.1_pt1 | contig 38105 bp, 34 predicted proteins | sample 9134231 | NCBI WGS metagenome assembly JAEEGL01 (sample SAMN16246548, study PRJNA631951) | gut metagenome | biome: gut microbiome; feature: rumen; material: fiber-attached | host: Bos | place: Iran: Karaj | collected 2018-10
TCGATGTCGTCCGCCTAAAAGTGGAAGGTCAGTTTGAAAGGCCCTAAAAATAAGCGTTTGCGGCGCATATTTTGTCAGCCAAGTTCAGCAAAAAGCGGGCAAAAAATCAGGGGCTTCAGAAACCCTGAAACCCCTGATTTTACTTGGTGATCGTGGCCGGATTCGAACCGGCGGCCTTTCGCTTAGGAGGCGGACGCTCTATCCAGCTGAGCTACACAATCGTGGTTCGCTTTTGGCGCGAGTGTGATTATATCACAATCCCGCGAGACTATAAAGGCATGTCTCGACTATCATGCAGATGAGCGAAGTAAGCACCAGATAGAACGGAAGACCGTCCAGATACCTGGATTTCTTGACGAAGATCAGACGTCTTCTGATGACCGACAAAAGGCCCGTGAGCATGGTGTCCGTAAGGATCGCAAGAATGACCGCGACGATTATGCTGAAGATGTTGGGAATGTGCTCCTGGCGTGCAAGGAAGAACACCGCGAGGAACTGCGCGCCAATGGCGGTCTCACTGACGAAGTAGCGCAGACCGAAGATCGATTTCCTGATGCCGCCTCTTGAGAAAGACAGCAGTGACACGGAAATTATCGTCTGAACGAGCGCTGCCGCGGGCACTGAGATCATCCTCGCGTAAGGGCCTCCGACGATTACCCACAGCGCGAAAAGCATGCCTGCGATGACCACCATGACGATCGAGAACGCCGTCCTTGAGAATAAGAATCTTCTTACCTCCTGATAGTCCGCGACCGGGATGTCCCAGAACTCGGTCAGAGCCCTGGAAGTAAAGAGTCTCGGCGTTCCGGAGATTCTCGACAACGCCCAGGAAAAGACTATGAGGAATGCGATCGCGGCAAGGAGCGTCATGAAGATGTATCTCTTTTCGAACAGGCCGGACGCAAGGAAACCGAACATCGAAGCGCATACCGCGAGCATGAACGGCTTGAATACTTCGTCGGTAAAATCAGGCACCGCGAAATCGTCTTCGTCGTCAATCTTGAACCTGGACAACGACATCATGCCGATCGCCATCGGAATGAACAGCGCGCCTGCTGCGGCAGAGCACCATTCCATTCTGTAGGACGCTTCGGCTGCGGCGGTAAAAAGCATCGCCGTTATTATGAACGACAATGCGGACTGCTTCGGACGGATGAAGAATCTGAGCGTTACGGACCACACCAGCAACACTGCCGCCGCGCATGCGACAGGCCACCATACTGTGACGTCGCCCAATGAATAGAGCATGCACAGCGATATGAGCGTGTAGCCCAGGAAAAGCGCAGACCTCGTCGACATGTAGCCCGTGGCTTTGATGTGCGTAGCCCTGGGTTTGCCTACATGCCTGATGCGGCGTGTATCCTCGTTATCGAACGGCGTGTTGTATTTGTTGCTGAATAAACCCATAGATCACACTCGCCAGTTCAGATATGCCTTGAGGAATTTGTAGCCCGTATTGAATGCCCTGATGGCAAGCCTTGCCTCCGTATACGAATCCGAAGGAGGATAGATATACGTGGCGACTTCGGACATCGGAAGATCGTCGATGCTCTCTGAAAGCGTCAGTTCGTCCTCGCCGCTTCCCTTGTAGTAACCGTCTTCTCCGCCGCCTTCAGGGGTTCTCTTCTCGTTTCTCGGATCGTTGACATCTTCGGGCGGAGGTGTGGGCGTGGGCGTCGCGTTCTTGATCTTCTTGCCGTTCATTTCGGCTTCGATCTCTCTTACGTTCTTGTAGCCGCGGGCCGCACCGGTCTCATCGTAGATCGTGTAGACCTCGGGGGTCTTCTCGAACGAGAAAGCGATATATCCGGCCTTGTTACGTACGCCGTCGGCATCAGGACTCGTACCCATCGTCTCGGTATAGATCCTGTTCAAAGCCGCAAGATACTTGTCTTTCGTGTAGCCTGCGCGCGAGTTGTTGATGCACTCCTTGGAAAGATCGACGAAGCACTGGATGCTGCAGGTAACGCCTTCGATTATGCTCGTCGTGCCGTCCGACTTCATCGCGAGACGGTCGGGATCCTGGAGCTTTAACAGCGCGTGGCAGATGTTGTAAGACTGCACGGCCCAGTCGAGGCCGCTGATCTCGTACGCGCCTGAAAGTGATGCATAGCTTCGGTCTTCGGTCGTCATGTCGAGGTTGAATGCATCCCAGTTGACGCGGGTGATGCGTCCGCCCTTGATCTCCATTTCGACGTAATCGACGAACTTGCTTCGGTCGTCAATAAGTCTCTGTGCATAGTAGATTCCGTCATTCAATCCTTCAACGGGCGAATATGTATCTTCGTCGGAGACAGTCGTATCCGCGCGGCGGAAAGCGATCGGGATCTGCTTGCCCTTGAGCGTGGACTCAATGTATTTGAGTCTTCTGTCAGCCTTCGGGTCTTCGCACATGATGCCCGTGACCCTTGACGTCTCGTAGTCGATTCCGATCCTGAAATCCATCTTTGTATTCTTATCCGAAGGAAGTACTACCGTCATATCGAAAACATAACCCACCGGCGTGCCGTCCTTGTCGTAACCCCTGTAAACGGAGTTGATCTCAGGGAAGTCGTAAAGGACCTTACCCGTCAGCGGAGTATAGGATTCCGCGGGAAGGACCGTGCCGAATTTCTGCTTGTATTCTCTCTGCAGACGCCTGTCTGCCCTGTCGTTGGACCATAAGAATCCGGAGAATATCAATATCGCGCTCAAAACCGCGAGGAGGAGCGCCTCGGTAACGAATACCTTGATCTGGCTGTGAGTCATCATCTGACATCCACCTCCCTCGAGCGAAGATTCTTGCGTGACAGTGTCTTCATCAGGAAGTCCAGAACGAACGACATGAAATTGACTGAAAGGACAGGTGCGATGAGCGCCGTGTCAGGCCTTAAGAATGCGCGCAGGACAAGTGTCAGCAATGCGCACACCATCCCTGCGAAAAATCCCGCCGAGAATCTTGAAGGCATCGTCGTAAGGTCGCCCAGCATGAATACCGCGACGAACACGACGCCGGATGCGAGCATGAACGCAACGTATCCTTCATAGCCGAATCCCTTGCCTCTCTCAAGGACATTGGACAGCGGGAAGAAAACGGTCAGCGTCACAAGATATGCGATCGGCGCATACATTCTTATCGATCCGCGCATGATGAGGAAGAAGCCTCCGAGCAGCACGCAGGTCGCGCAAGCCGCTCCGATCGTGCCCGGGAAGTTGCCAGTGATGAGCTCGGGGAAGCTGCAGTTCGTGTAATCGTGGAACTCGCCGCCCTTGCTTCCGAAGATCAAAGTCCTAAGCGTGAACCATCCTTCCGATCCGCCTTCTGCGTATCCCAAAAGCGATGAAGGCATTACAAGGCTTACAAAGAGCCTGCCCGCGGCGGCCGGATTAACAAGGTTCGATCCGGGACCTCCGAATATCTGTTTCGTGACTATCGAACCGAAAAGCACTGCCGCCAGAGCCGCGACGAGCGAAGTGTCGGGCGGCAGTATGAGTGCCAGCATGAGACCTGATGAAGCAGAGCTCAGGTCGAAATAATCGCCTTTGCCGCCTCTGCCCGAGATGCGCGTAAAGAGCAGGTCTGACAGCGTAAAAGTCACCATGCAGAACAATATGAGTATTATCGCGCGAAGGCCGTAGTAAAAAGCACCGTAGATCGCGCACGGAACCATCGCCGCGATGAGCGTCAGGTAGATGTAGGGCGCGTTCTTCTCGGTATGTATAAACGGCGCAAGGGTCATTTCGTCTTTTCTGCTCATACCTTCTTGCCTCCGTCGAAAGGCAGAACGATCCTGCCTTCATCGTCTCTTCCGTCTTCTTCGGGCGCGCTGCCGTAATCTTCGAGGAGCGATCCTCCGGAGATCTCGGATGCGTCATACAAGAGCTCGCCTTCTGTTGCCGTGTGTCCGCTGTTGTAAAGGAGCGAGTTGACTTCGATGACTCTTCCCTCGCTCGCGAAAAGCGCTATCTTCGCTGTAAGATCAATGCCCGCGGGGCAGATGTAAGAGCAGGAACCGCATGCGATGCAGTCTCTCGCGCCTTCCTCTGAAGCCTTCTGAGTAAGGCCCTGCGTGAGCATCTCATAAACAGTGTTCGGTGACAGTCCCATCGGGCAGCACTCCGAGCAAAGTCCGCAGTGGATGCACGGTGTTTTCGGAACGACCTGTCTTCTTACGATGGATACCGCTGAAGTCAGCTTGATTATCGGCGTGTTCTCAGGATCGCTGATCTCGATTCCGGTAAGGCAGTTGCCCCAGATTATACGTCCGCCGCTCGCCCTGAAATCGCCTACGCTGCTTATTAGTTCTGATACCGGAGTGCCGATCGGAACGAGCATGTTATGTATGCCGGATGCGTCACCGGTGATGGAAACGATGCGGCTCATCATGGGGATGTTGTCCGAGAGGGCCTCCCAGCATGCGAGCATCGTCGAGCAGTTGAAAAGCACCGCACCGCAGGTGCGCTCGAGCGTGTCCTGCGCGCTCAAAGACTTGCCGTAAAGGGCTTTTGCGACGAGCCTGTAATAGCCTTGCGGGAATCTTTCCCTGAAGATCTTAATATCAAAAGTTACGTCCTTGAATCTGTCCTTAAGTCTGGAGACTGAATTCTCCAGGGCCTCGCGCTGTTCTTTTCGCTGCTCGGAGATGAGGAAGTAACATCTTTTCGCGCCGATGCTTCGCGCGCATGCCGCCGCGCCGTTGACAACGTAATCGGGATATTCGGTTATCGCGGTCAGGTCGGAAGTCGAATAAGGCTCGCTCTGAAGGCAGTTTACGAGGAAGTCTCTGACGCCCTCTTTCTTTGCTCTTCTAAGCTTTGCGCCGGTCGGGATTCCCTCGCCGCCCATTCCGCAGATGCCCGCATCGGTGATGATGTTGATGGCCTCTGTGGCGGAGAGCTTCATGAGGGATCTCGGAGTGAGCGAATCGAGCCTTGCGCGCTTCATGTCATTGTGGATGACGACCGCGCGCGTGTTGATTCCGTTGGGAAGCGTGATGGGCTTGATATCTGTGACCGTTCCGGAGATGCCGGTGTGGACCGGAACGGAGAACGTGCCTTTCTCGGGGATTCCGACGCACTGGCCCGCAAGGACCGTGTCGCCTATCTTTACGCAGGGGACTGCCGGAACGCCGTAGTGCATTTTCATCGGCAGGATGACCTTCGTCGGATATACTCTCTCGAGCATGATCTCCCTGACATAATGAGAACGCTTTGAAAAATTCAAAACGTCCCCCGGGAAAAGTCCTTTATAAAACGAATATCTCCTGCGATCCGGCATCAGTGCCCCATACCGCCCCGAAGGCAGCCTGTATTAATCTTAATCGGTGTATCCTTCAAGCTTCTTGGATGAAGACGCACGGGAAAGCTTCCTGATCGCCTTCGCTTCGATCTGTCTGATACGCTCACGGGTAACCCCGAGCTTCTTGCCGACCTGCTCGAGCGTCATGGGAATGCCGTCCTTGAGGCCGAAACGGAGCTCTATTACCTTGCGCTCACGCTCAGTCAGAGAGTTCAGTGCCTTGATAAGATCTTCTTTGAGAAGGATCCTTGCGACTTCCTCTTCAGGTGCCGCAAGCTCGTCGTTCGAAATGAAGTCAACGAGATGGCTGTCCTCTTCCTCACCGACAGGCTTGTCGATGGAGATGGGATCCTGGGAGATCTTCTGGATCTCGCGGATCTTGGCAGGCTCCATGCTCATCTCTTTTGCGAGCTCTTCAGTTGTAGGCTCTCTTCCGAGATCCTGAACGAGCTGCCTCTGTACTCTTGTAAGCTTGTTGATTGTCTCGACCATGTGAACCGGGATACGGATAGTACGCGCCTGGTCTGCGATGGCTCTTGTGATAGCCTGGCGGATCCACCATGTCGCATATGTCGAGAACTTGAATCCCTTTGTGTAGTCGAACTTGTCTACTGCCTTGATGAGGCCGATGTTGCCTTCCTGGATGAGGTCAAGGAGAGACAGTCCTCTATTCATGTACTTTTTCGCGATGGAGACAACGAGTCTCAAGTTGGAGTTGATGAGCATCTCCTTTGCTTCCTCATCGCCGTCTGCCATTTTCTGTGCGATCTCACGCTCCTGGTCAGCGTTGAGAAGTTCGATCTTACCGATCTCCTTGAGGTACATCTTGACTGAGTCGTCTACGACGTTAACGTCTTCGCCGCCTTCGTCGTCGCCCGTATCGTCTGCGTCAAGGTCGGGGTCGTTGATCTTTACACCCGAGTTATCGAGTTCTGCACGCAGCGTGATCATCTCGTCGGGTTCGAGTTTGTAGCTGTCCGAGAGTGACTCGAGATCGGCCTCTGTGATCATGCTGCCGTTTTTGTCTGCAAGCTTCTTTGCGGCCGCCATGGCCTTATCAAAATCTGTCATAAGTAATTACCTCACGAAAAGCTTATTTCGTAGTCTCGGAAGCGGCAGTGGACTCAGTGATGACCACGGTCTCTTGCGCATTCACAGTCACACCCTCGGTTGTTACATGGTAAATGGTATCGGGAGTAAAGATCTCCATCTTTACCGCGCCGGAATCTTTGCCTTCTCTCTTGGAAATGCGGAGCTCGCAGTACTTGCTGTAGTACTTGCCTGCAGTTTCCTTGTCGATGCAGTCAGGCAGAACGATCTTGATGCTGTCGCATGTCAGACCGTAGATGTTGTACTGTCTGCTGAAAGCCTCGTCAGCCTTTGTCTCATCAACGCTGTTGAAAGCCGTATCGATGTCGGCCATTATCGAATCCTTGAGCTTTGTCCTGGACAGATAAAGCGGGAACGATATCAGGAGAATTACTAAGATGATGCCTATCGTTGCGAGGCCGAAAGCGATGACCAGCTTCTTGGGAGCCTTAACGTCGTTGGGCGAGACTTCGAATTCGCTCGGCTTGAGCTTCAGATCGTCTCCCTTGTCAGACACTGCCTCGCGCTGTACTGCCTTCTGAACCGTGTCAGGCATTACGGGGTTGGAATAATAGTGTCTGCTTCCTTCCTGTACTTCGAATTTCTCGTTCTTGAACTCATGTCCATTGGGGTTGTCGAGCAGTGCTACCGCTTCTTCAGACGGGAAAACGCAGTGGCAGAATACGCACTCGCACATATCGTCTCTGTCATCGAAAACAACCAGGGAACCGCAGTTCCTGCACATACCTTGCTTTGTTGCCATTAAAAGACCATCCTTCTTGATAATCTGGTTTGAGCATAAGCAAACAGCCTTAGTAAGTGCCTTAGGGGAAGATCGGTCTCGCGCCGTAAAAACGGCATACCCTATGTCAAGGCATAATTATACTTATAGCAATCAAAAATTTTACTACAGGCCGCCACAATCGTCAATAGAATTTTAAAATATTATTATATGCGCCCGAAAAGGGGTATAATAGCAACATATTGTCTGACAAAATTCTTTTCGCAGGAGGACATCGTCATGAAATGGGAAGAACTGCCTGAGCTCGATTGGGACCGCAAGCTGGCTTATTTTCTTGATCCTGCCAATCAGCCCAAGATCAGCAGAGAAGAACTCCAGGAAGCCCTGGCGATCCTCGCGTCCATGTACTGCGACGAGCATTACAATCTCCGCTACCTCGAGTGCTACATTGAGGAAGAACTGGGTTCCGACAAGCTCGAAGAAGCAATCGAGAACAGCGTTGAATTCGACGCCGTTGTTGACCGCAACGAGTACGTCATGGAGCAGCCGACCGTAGAAGACAGGATGAGAGCAGCGCTCGATTTCGTCAACAGGATCGCCGATGAATACGACGATCTGGCCGGCGATAACGACGACGATTTCTGATCTTTAAGCCATTTTATTGAGCTTTCTTTTTTCCGGCCCGTGACGCAAGCGAACGGACCGGTGTCATCATGAGCCTGATCACCAGCGCGGCAGCAATTCCGAGCGCTATGACGACGACCTCGTAAAGCGCTACGTTCTTAATGTAGTACAGGCTCTTCCTGACGTTGAGCCAGTCGAATCCGAACATCTCGATGAACATGCCGTGGATGAGGTAGAACTCAAGCGATATCATGCCCATGAACTTGAGTATGGGATTGCCGATCTTTACCTTGAGATTTACCATAACGAACACGAACGTGAAGTTGAACGCGCACAGCATCTCCGAAAGCTGTTTGATCCATTTCCTGCCGACGTATTTTGCGAGCAGATCGATCTTCTTGTAGACCATCGGATCGCCTTCCATCTGGTAGGTCGGGAACAGCGCCGAGCATACCGCGGCAAGCACCGCGAGAACCAAAAGCATGATGCCTCCGATGACCATGTAGCGCACATAGTGGCGCTTCAAGTGGTCCGTGATCTTTTTCTCGTTTTTCGCGAAGATCATTCCGATCCAGAAAAGATGGACCGGTCTGTACCACCATTCGCCCTGCATCCACCAGTCGTTGCGTTTCACGAACGTGCCGATCAGCGTGTAGATGAACGTAAAGATTATTATCGCCGCGATCGCCTTGTTCTTGTTCTTGAAAAGCTTGAACGTAAAGTAGAATGCGAAGTAGAAAAGCGCGATCGTGATGGGGTACCAGCCGTTCGGGTTGGCAAGCTTCAAGCCTAAAATGTACACGACCGTGCGGAACGTATCGAGCTTCTCGCCCATCGCCATCCTGACCGGAATGAATATCCAGGCAACGACGGCGGCAGTCAGAGTGACCGGCATGATGCGCCTTACGATAAAGCCCTTGAGGTAGTCTTCCTTGGTAATGTAGCTCTTATAAAGTCCGAATCCCGAGAGGAAAAGGAATACCGCAACGATCATGTAACCCATATCGACAAAGATGTCTAAGCCGTGCCTTATGGTCAGCGGATCGTTCCAGTAAGCGCATGTTTTCTGCGCCGCGTGATGCAGGAAAACGCAGATCGCCATAAGTCCCTGCATGTATTTCGCCTGGCCTAAAGACATGAATTCTTCGTTGAATTTCCTGTGTCCGTGCCATTTCGAGCCGATGAACCATATTGCGAAAAGCAGCGGATAAGTCAGGTAAACAAGATTGTTCGTAATGTTGTTCATTGCCCGATTATACCCGTATTACTTGGATTTGCGAACTAAAAACCACAGTTTTCCCCAATATTTGCTACGAATTTGACTCATTGTTGTCACGAACAATAAACATTCGAGCGGTAGTATAAGTGTGTATATTTCTCTTTGGTTTTTTATCCGGGAGATTTAACAGATGGGATCTAATTTAGAAAGGTGATATTGAGATGAAGAGCTTCAAGATCGACAGGACAAAGATTATTGCTGTTGTGACTGCGTCGACATTATTACTTACACTTGCAGCTGGCTGCGGCAAAAAGAAAGCCGTTGTCACAAGTCTCGCAACCAGGGAGACCACGGAGTTGACGACCGCCACGACAACAGAGGAAGAGACAACGACCGAGGAAGAAACAACCACCGAAGAAGAGACAACAACTGAGGAAACAACCACCGAAGTAACAACGACAGAAGCCACAACGACCGAGGAAGAGACCACTACCAAAAAGAAGAAGGTCGCTACCCCCAAGCCGACAACAGTCATGATCGGCAAGATCAAGGTAACCTCCTTCAGGGCTAAGGTCTATGCCAAGGGCAACATGAACGTAAGATCCGGCCCGGGCACGAACTACAAGATCGTCAAGACACTCTCAAAGGGCGACGGCATCGACGTACGCGGCAAGACCTCCAACGGCTGGTACAAGACCATCAACGGAAATTACGTACTCATCTCCCTTACGGTAAAGACAAAGCCGACTTGATGCTTTTCGAGCATTGGAAAACAAAGGGTGCCCCAATTTGCGGGCGCCCTTTTTCAATGCAAAACTATCGAAAATAACAACCGAAATCTGTCTGACAGAAGTCTTTTAATGTGTTAGAATTGCTTGTCAAAAAGTCCATGCAAAGAAGGTGGCTTCATGTCAGATTCAAAGACATACAGGGTGTTCGTGCTCAATCCCGGCAGCACGTCGACAAAGCTCGAATATTTCGAGAACGAGAAGAGTATCAGGAAAGACAACATTTTCCATGATTCCACGATCCTTAGGAATTTCGATACCATTAACGCCCAGCTGTATTACCGCATGGAATACGTCCGCAAGTGGCTTTCCGAAAACAACATAGACCTCACGGGTATTGACGCGATCGTCGGAAGAGGCGGCGCGTGCTACCCCGTCCCGAGCGGCACATACGAAGTCGACGAGAGGCTCTTAAACGACGTCCGTTCCGCAAAAGGCGGCGTCTATCACTCCTCCATGCTCGGCATCCAGATGGCCAAAGCGCTCCACGACGAATACGGCGGGAGGCTCCTCATGGTCGATCCGATCGTCGTTGACGAACTCCAGGATGTCGCAAGGATCACAGGCGTCAAAGGCCTTTACAGGACTTCCGCGACTCACGCCCTCAACCTCAAGGCAACCGCGCGCGAGCACGCCAAGAGGACCGGCGTCAAGTATAAAGACATGAACTACATTGTCTGCCACATTGACGGCGGCATCACGGTAACGGCTCACCGGAAGGGCCGCATGATAGACGCCAACGACGGATCTGGCGGCGACGGCCCGTTCACTCCCACCCGCATGGGCACGATGGCCGTAACCGACGTAATCAAGTTCCTTTTCGACAAGCCGATCGAAGAAGTCAGAAAGCTCTGCCAATCGACGGGCGGCCTGTCTTCATGGTTCGGCACATCCAATTCAGACACCATCCATGAGCTCGTTGAACAGGGCGACCCCAAAGCAACTCTCATCTGGAATGCCCTGATCTACCAGATCACAAAGCTCATCGGCTCGATGGCGTGCGTCCTGCACGGCAAGGTCGATGCGATAATCCTGACCGGCGGACTGATGCGTTTCGACGACGTTTTGGAAGGCATCAAGGAAGCGTGCGAATGGATCGCGCCCGTATCTTCCTATCCGGGCGAACTCGAGCACGAGGCTATGAGAGACGGCGCTCTCCGCGTCTTAAGAGGCGAGGAGGAAGCTTTGATATATCCCGGCAAGCCTGTTTTCTCGGGCTTCGATTTCGACTGATATTAGGGCCTTTCGGCTGACAATCTAAGGAGGCAAATATGGGTTTCATCGACACGATAAAGGCAAAGGCAAAAGCAGATCTCAAGACTATAGTCCTCCCCGAATCAGAGGATGACAGGACCATCAAGGCTGCGGCAACCGTAGTCAAAGAAGGCTTCGCGCTCCCCATAATCTTAGGCGCTGAAGAAGACGTCAAAGCCTCCGCTGAGCGCCTCGGCGTCTCTCTTGAAGGCGTCAAGATCCTTGACAACACTAAGTCTGCTGACATCGACAGATATGCGGCTTTGCTTGCTGAGATCCGCGCAAAGAAAGGCATGACATTCGAACAGGCAAAAGAGATAATCCTTGGTGACAGACTGACCTTCGGCATCATGATGGTCAAAGCAGGCGACGCTGACGGACTGGTATCAGGCGCTTGCCACACATCAGCCGACATGCTCCGCCCTGCCCTTCAGATAATCAAGACAGCCCCCGGCAGAAAGGTCGCTTCGATTGCTTTCATCTTCGAGCTTCCCACGGCCGAGTTCGGCGAGAACGGCATCCTCCTCTGCGCAGACTGCGCACTGATGCAGGATCCCAACCCCGAAGAGCTTGCCGAGATCGGTGCTGAATCCGCCGCTTCATTCGAGGCGCTCGTTGCACCCGAGGCCCGTGTTGCTTTCCTCTGCCACTCCACAAAGGGCTCTGCAAAACACCCCTTCGTTGATAAGGTAGTTCAGGCAGTAAGCATCGCTAAGGAACGCTATCCTGACGTCCTGCTCGACGGCGAGCTCCAGCTTGACGCGGCCATCATCCCTGAAGTAGGCGCTTCCAAGGCTCCCGGCTCACCCGTTGCGGGCCGCGCAAACGTACTGATCTTCCCTAACCTCGAGGCAGGCAACATCGGCTACAAGCTGATCCAGCGTATCGGCAAAGCCAATGCTTACAGCTTCCTCCAGGGCCTCGCGGCTCCGGTCAATGACCTGTCCAGAGGCTGCAGCGTCGAAGAGATCGTCGGCGTAATCGCAGTCACCGCCGTCCAGGCCCAGCAGATAAAGAAGGCTTAAACGGCAATTACGGGTAAATCTTGAATTTTTTCTGCTTTTACCCGTACGTCCTGAACCTCCGGGCAACATAAAACTAAGTATTTACGGGTAAATCCGGAAAGTTACTTCAGGAACTTTTTCTTGTAGAGAATGCACCTGGAATAGCTCGGGACGTTGTCGTATAGCCACTTGGCGTTTTTGGTCGCGAGCCTGATGCAGCCGTGGGAGTACCTGCCTCCGAGCCTGCCGTCCAGCACGGTCTTTCCGTTATGTCCCTTATAGGTGATGCTGTGTATCCAGAGTTCCTTTTTGAGCCTGACTGCCCAATATACCTGGGATTTGTATGAATAGAATCCCTTGGACTTAACGCCGAGTTCGTGATCACGGTGCCAGTATGTTTTGTAGATGCCCGGCGCACAGATCCAGAACTTGATGAGTTTCCAGTTGTTCTTCTTTCCCTTGAAAATGCCGAGGAAGCAGTACTGGCTGTCAACCAACACCAGGTACTTCGTTTTGCTCTTATATTTCTGGGCCTTCTTGATCATGTAGTTCTTGATCTTGGAAGCGTCCTTGTAATATGAGCCTGTCTTGCTGACGGCGCCGTTGATGTCGCCTATCTTCACGTTGCCTTTTGAACGCTCGACGAGAACGATCTGGATCGCTTCGATTGCTCGGCCGTAGTCTTCATTTCCCGTTACCCAGCCGTCAGAGCACCAGCCGAGCCAGCCGTTCTGCTCAAGGCAGACGCGGTAGAAAACTCTGTATCTTACGAGAAGGCCGCCCGCCAGATAGATCTTGATCCTCTGCATCGGTTTCTTGGCTTTTGCATTGCCCGCGGTCTCGAAATTGCCCGCCTGGCCGGTCCAGCCGAGGCCGTCAATGTATGTGTTGCAGCAGATCTTGCCCTCAATGTCAGACTTGATTCCGATCTCGAGTGCCTCGATGCCAAGTCCCTTGCCGGGCTTGCCGCATACCTTGCCCTGCTCCGTGAACTCCTTGTCCCAGCCCTTGCCGTGCATGTATGCGCGGTATGTAAGCTCAGCTCCTTCGGGGTTCTCATATGTGGTGGTCTTTTTCGCTTCGTCGAGAAGATCGCCTGAGAGGTCAACGGAGTCACTAACGTCAACAGTTTCTTCACTAAGGACGGATGCATCAGATCTCATAGGTGCAATGTCAGCAAACAGCGCAAACATGATGAGCGCTGTCATGAAAGTGCTGAAAACACGCTTGATACGTCCTGACACTTCGTTCCCTCCAACAATATAAAAGTTATATTAGCATACACTTTAAACCGATATATGCAATTCTTGGACCAAACTGCGACATTAAACGCACAGTTCGTGGAGTATACTTGTAGGAGTTATATCTTTTTCGAAAACAATCAAGGAGTGATCACCATGAAGAAGATGCCCGCTAAGATAGTAATGTCAATGCTTCTGGCCGCAGTGCTCGCCGCAGAAGGGTGCGCCGGCACAGGCTACAAGGGACGCAAGGTCGGCAAGGACGCAGAGCTCAAGACCGCGACGCTCGCGGACAACGCGCCCAAGATAGATGAGAAGGACAATCCTCTGGCTCAGGGCAAGAAGATCATCGACATCAATTTCGACAGCGGCGTATCAGGCTTCGATGTTTACAAGGAGGGCGGCGAGTTTGAGCTGTCGAACAAGGACGGCATGCTCGACTGCAAGATCATCAGCGTCGGCAGCAAGGACTATGCAAACCAGGCATTCTGGGACGGTTTCGCACTCGTCGAGGGATGCGAATACACATACAGCTTTGACATCAAGTCAGACATCGAGCGCAAGGTCGAATACCGTCTGCAGATCAACGGCGGCGACTATCACGCTTACCAGGGCGAGTACATCAAGGTCGGCCCCGAGGTCACCAATTTCAGTGTTGATTTTGTAATGAAGGATGCATCGGACGCGACTCCGCGTCTCGTTTTCAATATGGGATTTATGGATGATATGAACAAAGACAGCAAGCCAGGCGAACACCATGTTTACATCGATAACGTCTGCCTCAAGGTCAAGGATTCGAGCAACGCAAAGGCAGCAGCGGTAGAGGCTCTCCCCTCCTACCTCAATGTCGCGATCAATCAGGCGGGCTACAGACTTAATGACGAGAAGACCGTTTTCGTAAAGACGGAGAAGAACAAGGAAGATTTCTACGTCGTCAACGCCGAGACCGGCAAGATCATATGGCAGGGCAAGCTCTCCGATACCGCTGACGATCCGGCTTCCAAGACCAAGGTCGCAAGGGGCGATTTCTCCGAGGTCAACCAGGCGGGCACATACTACATCTACACCGCCGCGGGCGCATCCTACACGTTCAGGATCGCAGATGACGTATATGGCGATCTCTACAAGGACGTTCTCCTGATGCTCTACAGGCAGCGCTGCGGCGTCGCTACTGACAAGGCGATCGCGGGCGAAGAATATGCGCACGACGCATGCCACACCGGCGAAGCCAAGATCTTCGGAACCGATCAGAAGAAGGACGTATCGGGCGGCTGGCACGATGCAGGCGACTACGGAAGATATGTCGTTTCCGGCGCGAAAACCATCGCCGACCTTTTCGCTGCTTACGAAGACTACGGCGTAAAGGCAGATAATTTGGGCCTCCCCGAGAGCGGCAACGGCGTTCCGGATCTTCTGGACGAGGCGCGTTTCGAGCTCGACTGGATGCTCAAGATGCAAGACGATGCAACCGGCGGCGTCTATCACAAAGTCACCGGAATGGCCTTCCCTAACATGGTCACGCCTCCCGAGAAGGAGACCGAAGAGATGATCATAGCTCCAGTCTCAACTACAGCCACGGGCGACTTCGCAGCCGTCATGGCAAAGGCCTCCGTCATCTACAAAGACATCGACAAAGACTTCGCAAATAAGGCATACGGGGCAGCCGTAAAGGCGTGGAATTATATCGCCGACAACAATGACACTACGGGCTTCAAGAACCCTGACGGCATGAACACCGGCGAATATCCCGATGCGAACACCTTAGACGAGAGATACTGGGCAGCCGCAGAGCTCTACCTCGCAACTTCCGCTATGGAAGGCGGCGCAAGGAAGGCTGACCCCTACGCATCATTCATCAAGAAGACGCTTGCGGACACGAACCTCAAGCGCGGTCTCGGCTGGATCGACATGGCAATGTACGCAGAATATGATCTCGCCAAATCGAACACGGAATTCGCCGCAGAGGCCAAGGCAAAGATCCTTGCAGAAGCCGACAAGCTGATCGACGCAGCCGCAACGGACAGATACTATCAGAGCCTCGGAACCAACTATTACTGGGGCAGCAACATGGGCATCGCTTCCAACGGCGAACTGCTCTACATGGCTGCAAAGATCGCCGACGAGAAGTCCGTCGACAAGTACAAGAAGGCCGCTTCCAAGGAGCTCGACTACCTGCTCGGAGCCAACGCGATGGGCTACTGCTTCGTCACGGGTCACGGCACGTTCAGCCCGAAAAACATTCACCACAGACCTTCGGTCATAGCAGGCAAGTCGATGCCCGGCATGCTCGTCGGCGGCTCGGACAATGCCCTCGAGGACGATGTCGCAAAGAAGATGTGCAAGGACGAAGCTCCCTCAATGTGTTACATCGACAACGACATGAGCTACTCGACCAATGAGGTCACGGTCTACTGGAACTCGCCGCTGATCTACATCCTCGCGGCTGAGGGCTCCTGATCCCGCGGGCAAAATTGCGAGTGATATAATTAGCGCTATGAAGATTTGGGTTGTTAATGACGACGGCATAGATTACGAGGGCATCAAGGTCCTCGCGCGCCATGCCAAGAAATTCGGCGAGGTCACGGTGATCGCGCCCGTCGAGCAGTGCTCGGGCATGTCGCAGCGCCTGTCCATGGGGCTTTTCGAGAACGGAAGCGCCAAAAAGCGCATCAAAAAAGTGCCTTTCTCCGTTGAGGGAATTGACGCCTATGCCGTTGACGGCACGCCCACCGACTGCATGATAATCGCGGCGGAGTGTTTGCCCGAGAAGCCCGATATTGTTTTCTCCGGCATCAATCACGGCGAGAACGCGGGCATCGACGTCCTCTACTCGGGTACGATCGGCGCGGCCATGGAAGCTTTGGTGCAGAGAATTCCCGCGATAGCTTTTTCGCTCAAGTGGGAAGCAGACGGCTATGAACTGATCGAGCAGGAGATCGACGGAATAATCGAATCTCTCCTGCCCAAGAAGCTTCCGAGAAACAAGATCTGGAACGTCAATTTCCCCGCGCACAAACCCGATACGTTCAAGGGAATACTCTGGGACCGCGTCCCTTCGCAGAGAAGATACGGCAGCTGCCCGCAGGACCCCGAAGACGTTGAGAATTCGGACAGAGCAGCGCTTGATGAAGGTTATATCTCAATAGGAACTATTACGAACATGGCCCTTAAGCCGTGATCAGTCGACCGTGCCAAATTGCTTTCTTGCAGCTTTGACTTTCTTGGTCATGGGATTTACGATGTCGAAAAGATCTGTCGGGTTGACCTTGTTACCGCTCCACGAATGAAGTCCTGCAGTGACGGAACCGTCCTTTGCGGAGATCCTTACCCAGCCTAATCCCGTGAGGTATGAACCTGCGGAGATCCTCTTGATAGTCTTGCCCGTCGAATCGATTATGTCTTCGCTCTTCAGGTCATGGCTGTAGCCGTCAAAGTATGCGTCGTAGCCGTGCGTGCGGAGCGTGATGCTCATGTAGTTCCAGGGAGCCGCTTCGAGCTCGTTGCCGAGGTGACCCATAAGGATTACGTATTCAGCGCCTTCAGCCCTTGCCTTGTCGATCGACTGCTGGACAGCCTGAGCGACCGCTTCGCCCTTCTCGTCTTCCATGAAGCCGTAGATCTGGTTTCCGTTCTCATCCTGGAAATATTCCGCGGGCTCCTGCGTAAGCGTCTTGGGTGTTGATACGCCGACAAACGCGATCTTCCTGCCGCAGACTTCCTTGATGACGTAGGGCTTGAAGACCGTCTCGCCGTTCTTAACAAAGTTGCAGCTTATGTAATCGTAATTCGCCTTCGATGCGAGCTTCATGAAATTATCCATGCCGTAGTGGAATTCGCGGACGCCCGGGATCGCGAGATCGTATCCGCAGTCGTTCATGAGATCTATTATCGCGTCGCCCTTGGTGTTGTATCCGACGGGGTCGCCCTGGATCGCGTCGCCCGTGTCAACTAACAGGACCGTGTCGCCCTTGAGCTCCATCTGATATCTGACTTCATAGACTCCGCCGTAGCCGAAGCCCTTGTCGATGCCGCTGTGCGTGTCGCCCGTCATGAGAATGACGACGTCGCCGTTGGGCTTAACATCCGGCCTCTCGTGAGTAGGGTTCTTGACCGCTGACTTGAAATCGTAGCCGCCGTCGGGAGTGGTTGCCGCCGTGGTAATGACGGGAGGCTCTGTCGTTGTCTCAGAGCTCGAAGGAACAACATCGCCCTTTGAGCATCCGCCGACAAGGATCGAACAGGTCAGTAAAACACTTGTAATTAATGACTTCTTAATGGCTTTATCCGGCTTTCTGATTTTTTCTGACGACATTATAACATTATTTACTTAAAAGGTAGGTTGAATTAAGGGGCAGTTGCAAAAAGCGCAACTATGCCGCAATTTAATAAAATTTTAAGGTGTTTCCCGCTTTTGATTTAAAGATTTGTTGGGTACTATGTAATCGCAAGGGGGACCTGAGATATGTACAACATTCTGATCTGCGACGATGAGCAGGATATCATCAACGCTCTTAAGATCTATCTTTCCAATCCGGAATACAACTTTTTCGAGGCGACAAACGGCCAAATGGCGCTTGAGACGGTTGAGCAAAATGACATCCACCTGATCCTGATGGACATCATGATGCCCGGAATGGACGGAATCTCCGCAATGGTCAAGATCCGCGAGATCTCCAACGTTCCCGTAATTCTCCTCACGGCGAAAAGCGAGGACGCCGACAAGATCTTAGGTCTTAATTCCGGCGCGGACGATTACATAACCAAGCCCTTCAATCCGAACGAGGTCGTGGCGCGCGTACGCTCGCAGCTGAGGCGCTACACCCAGCTGGGATCAGGCACACCGGTCAGCACAGTGATCACGATCGGCGGGCTTGAGCTCAACGACACGGAAAAGAGCGTCTCATTAGACGGCGAAGCCCTGAATCTGAGACCTAAGGAATACGACATCTTGAAGCTTCTGATGGGGAATCCGGGTAAGGTTTTCTCGACCAAGGAGATCTACAAACTCGTTTGGAAGGATTCCCCTGCCGGAAGCAGCGAGAATACCGTTGCCGTACATATCCGCCACCTGCGCGAAAAGATAGAGATAAACCCCAACGAACCCCGTTACCTAAAGGTCATCTGGGGCCAGGGCTACAAGATTGAAAAGGACAAAGAAAATGGAAGAAAATAAGAATCTGGTTCTATCAACAGAACCCGCGGAGAATGCAGGTAACAACGCATCTTCCGCAGAACCCAAAAAGAAAAAACTCCCGCTGACCCACAGCCTCCCGGCCAAAGTCACCGCATTCATAATCACGGTCATCTCAACCGTAATCGCCCTCGCTACCATTGCGATGGGCTGCATGTTTCTTTCCTCTAATCATCAGGTGTACAACGTCCCGAAGGAGGAGATGAAGCGCGAGCTCCTCGAAAACGAGGCCCTGGACAATGCAATGAACGTAGTATCGGTCCTTTACGAGAACGACCTGTATGCAAACGAATCAGCCAAGGCCATGATCGACCTCAAGAACATCTCTTCGATGAACATCGAATTCTCTGAAGATGTTCCCAACAAGAACTGGTCTTACAACTCAGGCAAAGAACCGGGTGACTATTCATTCACCTTCATGCTCTACAACTTCGGCGCAGGCTACGTTGTAAGGGATTCGTCAGTTGCCATAGGTGCCAGATCAACCGCGAGAGTGACGGTCGTTCTTACCAAGACCTTCACCGCTTCGGACAGGTTTTCGATGCAGTCGGCAATGATCAATTTCATCTACTCGATGCGCTACATGACTTATGTGATAGCGTTCATCTCGACCATAATCACAATCGCCGGATTCGTCTTCCTGATGTGCTCATCAGGAAGACATCAGACTTCTGACAAACCCGAGGCAAGCTTTGCCACGAGGGTCCCGTTCGATGTTCTGGTATTGGGCGCAGGCCTGGTCTGCATGCTCTTCGGTGCGATCATCATCCAGGTCAGGAACCGTGACATTGTGGAAATGATCTTCGCATGTTTCCTCATGGTATTCGCGCTCGCAACCGGCCTCGGCCTCTGCATGAGCCTTGCGACCAGGATCAAGCTCGGCGGCTGGTGGAAAAACACCGTCATCTACAAGATCCTTCGTGCCATCGGCAGATTTTTCAAGCTCTGCATCAAGCTCCTTACAAAGATCCCGCTCGTCTGGAGAACGGTCCTCACGATCTCGGGAATCTGGTTTTTCGAGCTCATAGTGATCGGATTGGGCGACGCGCGCAGCAACATAGCCTACATGTTCCTCAGAGGATTTATCATGCTCCCGATCGCGGTCTATGTCTCGTTCATGCTGAGAAAACTCCTGATCGGAAGCAAGTCCTTAGCTGACGGCCAGCTCGACAAGCAGGTCAACACAAGAGGCATGGTCTTAGACTTGAAGCAGGCCGGCAATAACCTCAACAGCATCGGCAAGGGCATGTCATTGGCAGTCGAGGAGCGCACCAAGAGCGACCGCATGAAGACCGAGCTGATCACCAACGTATCGCACGACATCAAGACGCCTCTGACGTCCATAATCAACTACTCCGACCTGATCTCAAAAGAGCCCGCCGGGAGCGGGAAGATAACCGAATATTCTGAGGTCCTTCACCGCCAGAGCGAGAAGCTCAAGCGCTTGATCGACGACCTTGTCGAGACCTCGAAAGCAACCACAGGCAACCTTGAAGTCGTCCTCGCTCCGTGCTCGGTCAACGAGCTCTTGAGCCAGGCCGAAGGCGAGTACGAACAGAAGATGGAGAACGCCGGCTTAACGCTCGTCTCAAGCATTCCCGAGAAGAACATCTCGATAATGGCGGACGGCAGAAGGCTGTGGAGGGTTTTCGATAATCTGTTAAACAACGCATGCAAATACGCACTCTCCGGAACGCGCGTTTACATGTCGCTCGAAGAGCAGGACAAAGACGCAGTCATCACCTTCAAGAACACATCAAGGGACGCGCTCAACATCTCAAGCGACGAGCTGATGGAGAGGTTCGTCAGAGGCGACAAATCGCGCAACAGCAACACCGAAGGCAACGGTCTGGGCTTGGCGATCGCAAGAAGCCTGACCGAGCTCCAGCAGGGCAAATTAGAACTCTTCATCGACGGCGATCTTTTCAAGGCGGAACTTCGGTTCCCCTTGATCTGATTTTGTAAACAATCCGGCAACGATTACAATTAGTTAAATATTAATGATATAATGACCGCAGTCTTTCCCTAAAGGCTATCCGAGTCACACCGCGAAAGCTATCAGAAGGAGTTATTATGTCAAGCTTACTCAGAATTAAATGTCCCGCATGCCAGACAGTCGTAGATCTTCCGGGCAATGGTCCCTGCAAGAAGTGCGGCGTTAACGTAACGTTCCCTGAGGACGGTGTCATCCAGATCTACCGTATGGGCAACCCCATGGGCTGCGCAGTAGGTTTCGGTGTCTACCTCAACGAGATCCCCATGGGTCACCTCGGCAACACCGAGCAGATCAGGATCCCTGTAACTTATGGTCACTACAAGCTCCACATGACACACGGCATGAGCAGAAAGTGCGTTGACGCAGAGTTCGACGTCACACCCGAAGAGAGGATCATTTACCTCAAGGGCCACCTCAAGATGGGTCTTCTCACCAACACAGTCGTCATCGAGAAGGTCACGGCCGACCAGATGCCCCCTGTCTGATTTTTCGAAAATCGAAAACAAAACAGGACCCAAAGCGGGTCCTGTTTTTTTGCTTTCATTTTGCCTGCGTAAATTATTGCGACCCGGCAATTACGATCTTCGCGCCCCCGGCGATCTCCTCAACATACAGCTGGAATCCCTCGCCGTCTTCTCTGCAGACCGGATACGCCTCATACCAGTGACCGTCGATGCCGACATAGATCCTTGTGTCATCGCCGTAAGTTCCCGCCTTGAGCGTACCTGTTATCATCGTGTATCCGTTTGCCGAAGTCAGCTTATAATCAGCACCTTCAAGCGCCTTCACGTTGACCGGGTTGCCCTTGATCTCGGTGGCAGGCAGCCTGGGCGGATTAGATGCCAGCTGCGGCAGGAATCGCTCCGCCTTTTCCATGATGACCACGTCAGGCTTCATGTTATCGAAGTCCCTTGCCTGCATCGTCAAAGACCTTAAGAACAAAGCATTTCCGTAGGGCTCGGCCATGAACGGCAGCAGCGCGCTTCCGAACGAATCGCGGTACATCAGCAAGGTTTTTGAACCCGTTCCCGTCGTCTTGATCCTGTTGTCGAAATTGCTCTCGACTGCGCCGGCGTACGAGAACTTGGGCGCGTCGTTGTAGTAGATCTCATCTTCCAAAGGCACGAGCGACGGATACATCATGCCGGCAAGATCGCCCTTGAAATCCTTGCGTATCGTATAAGGCGCGTTTGTCCCGTAACGGTCAATGTGTTCAGTTCCTGTCGCGGAATGTATCACATGCGAAGCAAGCGCCGCGCCCTCGTTGTTCCAGTGCGAATCGGTCTTGTGATAAAGCACTTTGCCGCTGCCCGCGAAGGTGTCATAGAGGTCAACATAATTGATGCCGGCTTCCTTTATTTTCGCGCCCAGGAGCACGCGGTTGCCCGGATTGGAAGTGCGCGCATAATAGTACGGCATGTTGTCCGGATAGAGCGAATTCTTGTTCGCTGCGGTCACGAAAACAAACTGCGCGCCGTTCTCTTTGCAGTACCTGTCGATGAGCACGAGCGTCCTGACGCAGTCATTCATCTGCCTTGCGCTCATGACCTCAGAGCCGGAGTAATCGCCCAGCGTGTCGGTGTAGTACATCCACCCGTTCTTTCCGCAGATGACCGACTTCGATGAGCTCGTCCCGAACACCTTCGAAGTGATGGCGGAATACCCCGTGACCATCTCCTGACGCAGTGCGCAGTGGCCTTCGAAATATCCTCCGAGGTCCTTCAGATAACCCTTGTTAAGCTCGCCGTCTTCTTTAACGAGCGCGGGCATTTTCGCTGCGTCATCGCTCTCCGAAGCCGACGGTCCGGTGATGAGCATGCCCGCAAACGGCACCAGCAGCACCGCTATAAAAATCGCCAGATAGATTGTATATTTCCTGCCGTCTTTCATATCAGAACCTGAAGTAAATGAATGGGTTATACGTGCCGCCCGCGAGATTCATTATGCACAGCACGAGCAACACCGGCGTGACGACCCACGAGAGCTTGTCGAGCACCTTGCTGTCCTGCATTTTCGTCTTGATTGGAGCTGATAATATGATCGCGAAAACGATCACCACGATGTTGAGCGGCGTCATCAGAGGCAGCAGCAACTGGGTGTTTGCAGAGGCGATCTCAGGCGTGTTCATGCTGCCTCCCGCGAACATTTCCTTGACCCAGAAAAAGCCCTGCGACAGCGTGTTCGCGCGGAAGAAAACGAATCCCACCATGACGACCAATATCGCATAAAAGTGACCAAGACAGCGTAAAACAGGATTCGGTTTATAATCGGGTCTTGTGCCGTCACTTCTGAGCCCCTTCGGCTCCTTAAAAAACACCGGCCTCAAGTATTCCTCCAACATCTGGAAAACCCCGTGATACAAGCCCCAGAAGATGAACGTCCAGTTTGCGCCGTGCCAGATTCCCGTCGCCAGGAACACAATGAACTTGTTGATGACAGTCCTCGCCCTGCCCTTGCGGTTGCCGCCGAGCGGGATGTACAGGTATTCCTTGAACCACGTCGACAGCGAGATGTGCCACCTTCTCCAGAACTCCCTGATCGACGTCGAGATGTACGGATAGTTGAAGTTCTCCCTGAAGTGGAAACCGAACATCAGGCCCAGACCGACCGCCATGTCCGAGTATGCGGAGAAATCGAAATAGATCTGCAGCATATAAGCTATCGCGCCCACCCAAGCGCTCAGCACGCCTATCTCCGACTGCGGCGCGTCAAACAAAGCGTCCGCTATTACAGCAACGTAGTTTGCTATGAAAACCTTTTTCGCGAGGCCGCAAATGAAGCGTCTCACGCCCTTTGCAGTCTCCTCCGGCGTCTCTTTCCGGTTGGTTATCTCAAGCTCAATGTCGTGATATTTGACGATCGGGCCCGCAACGAGCTGCGGGAAAAACGACACATACAGCATTACGTTGAACGGGTTCTTCTGCACCTTGCAGTCCTTGCGGTAAACGTCGATGACATAGCTCATCGCCTGGAACGTAAAGAACGAGATGCCGATCGGCATCACGAGACCCGTCGGCCTGATCGTGCAACCAAACCACCCGTTGATCGTCCCCGTCACGAAGTCAGCGTACTTGTACAGTCCCAGCACGCCCAGATTCTGAATGACGCTGATTGCGATGACCAGCTTGGCAAGGCCCGTCTTCCCCTTATCCTGGCACTTCCCTATCAGCACCGCCCAAACGTAGTTGAGAAGGCACGACGCGATCATGAGGAAAACGCAGACCGGCTCGCCGTACGCGTAGAAGATCAGGCTCGCGATGAGCAGCAGCACATTGCGCGTGCGAACGCCCGGCAGGACCCTGTCCAAAATCAGGATCACCGGCAGGAAAACGCACAGGAATGTAAGCGAGCTGAATACCATGAATAATACCTTCCGAAGCTATTGTAACATTGTTATATTTCTAAATAATCACAATGTTACCTTCTGTTTGTGGCAAGTTTGTGCTTAAACGTTTTTAGTGTTTAAGGGCGGTTGCCTTAAGACATCTTACACATTCCTCTCATACGCGCTCATCACGGCATCGTTGATGAAAAATGCGATCTTGCGCTTCAGCGATTCCTGCGTGGGGATCCAGTTTTTCGTGCCGCTGATCACGATCAGATCGCGGTTCAGCAAAATACCGTTCCGCATGTACTCATCGAGCTTCAGATAGTTGCCGTCGATATAATCTTCATCATCGGTCATGCCCATAAACTCAATGAAAAAGCACCGGTCAATGATCCTCACCGGAAACGAATAGTCAGGATTCTTCTTACGACCGCCCCTCAGCTGAATCGTCGGCTCGTATTTCGCCTCAAGCCCCAGCTCCTTCAGCGCGTTCCCCACCATCATCTCGCCCCTCGACCTGACATTGAACCCAAAATCGTCATAGTACTCCGTCTTCACCTCCCGCGGATTCGAGCACGCCTCATACTGCTCCCATGCCTTGAAGTTGAATTCAGAGAGATCTCTCATAAACGAGAAGTTAATAGGTACAGCTAAATGCCGCCGCTTAATTTCCGCACCGTATTCAGCCTTGGTACTTATACGCTTTTCATACAGCTCAAGTTTCTTCTGCATTTCAGCGTAATTGTTTCCGCTAATATGCGTGTCTTGCCTGCTTCTGTCGCACCCAATACCTGAATACTTGCGAATAACCGGAGCTCCTTTATGAGTTCCGGCTTTATACCTAGGCAATCTTTCCAATTCGCACTTTAAGCGAAGGAATTCGGCAATGATATATGTGTCACAGAATAGCGATAGATCCATGTCCAAATACTACTCTGCTTATCCGCCGGAAAAACACCAAAAAACCGACAAAAACCGACAATGGGATAGAGCTCGTTCTCTATTACTTCTTCCATTCCTATTAAAAGTGAAGAACTAATGGGGAATAGAACACAAAATGAGTGTCCATTCCCACTTTCTTCTTCCATTTCAGTTCAAACGGAAGAAGTAATGGGTAACAGACTGCAAAATGAATACTCATTCCCACTTTGTTCTTCCATTTCTATTCAAATGGAAGAAGCAATGGGTAATGGATGGGATTCAGACTCACAAACCGTCAGAATTGCCGCTATCGGAAAGCATCTTTCTGCCGTGGCCCAGTTTCTCGAAGTCCGTGGCGCCGTCATCGTCAAATTCCTCGGCCTCGGGCTTGGCGGTCATAAAGTCGAAGTAGTTCTTCTCGCCGTAGTTCCAGCCGGAATCCAGACGCACGAAGTCGAATGTGGTCTCGTAGGCCTCCATGGAATAAGTCGTATCGAAATACGCCAAGACGTTCTGTTCCTTGTCCAGCTCGTGCGAACCGGTCTTTTCAAGGTTTTCAAGCTGGTTTTTTGCATGGCCCCGGAGGATCTTCGGAACAAGCCTCGTCAGGAAGATCACGCAAAGGATCGCCAGAGCCAGGCCTGTAAAGGCTTCCAACGGCTGCTCGAACGGGTAGTTCATAAAGTACATCATCGCGGACAGATACTTAGATTCAGGTGAAGTTAAGTACTGAACAAGCGGGAGGATAATAAGCACGGCCATAGGAATGGTGCACAGAAGTGCGCGCAAACCGATATTCCAGACCGCCGCCCTGATCTTCGCGCGCCTTTTTGCCGTCTCGATCGTCTCCCAGCCTTTTGAATACGGGAAGTCACCTGAGACCTTGCCCGTCTGGCCGTTCACTATGTAATGGTATCTCAGGCCCTTATATTCAAGCGTCAGGAACCAGATCGGAAGAAGCGCGTATTTGACGGTCTGATTGGTGTATCGGGTCTGGCTGTGGTCTGCTTGCGGCACAAATGCATCGTAGCCGAAATTGACTTTGCGGCACATTTCAAGAGCGTACTTGTCCAGGCGCTTATAGATCTTGTCCGTCATATCCAGCGGCTGCTCATCGTATTTCTCGGCAAAGAATCCCTGCAGATACTCAGATCTGAACGGCACAAGCTCAGAATAGTCGAAAGGCTCGGCGGCAGACATAAGCCTGTCGGGGAGCTTGACCTCGCCGTCAAAAGGCACATCCTTGAGTCTCATTTTGACCACGCCGAAAATACGCTGACTGTAGCTCTCGGCCGTCGCATAGGTACCGTCATGAACAGGCTTGTCCGGACTGCCCTTGAACGCCACGCCGGTAGCATGCACCTCGACCTCCGAGCTGACGATCCACGTCGGAACGTAAAGGCCCGTCATCTTTGCCAGAACTTCGTCGTTGATATAATTCTTGGGCAGATGCGGGATCTCCGCGCAACGCTCTTTGAAAAGGCTCACCGCCTTGGCTTTATCGAACGCAAAAGGAATGATGTAATCGGGCTTGAACTCACGCGTAAGCCTCCTGGTAACGAGCGCGGGCGAACCGCAGAACGCACAGAAAGTCGCGGCGGTGTTCTCATCGGCAATGATCTGCGCGCCGCACGAATTGCAGACGATCTCGTGGCGCCTCTTGTCGTCGTCGCTCATCTCGATCTTGCCGTCGTAATCCTGCTCAGGATTGGAAAGCGCGAACGAACCCACGCTGCCCAGCGTATCAGGATCAAAGACCCCGCCGCAGTTGCCGCACATCATTGCGTTATGTTCTACATCAAAAAACAGATTCGCACCGCAGTTAGGACACTTCTTGGAGTCCGCCGAAAACGTCGCCGGATCTGTTGTGTCGAATCTGCCCGAATTCTTAGACTCGTCCCAAATCGCCATAATCTTTCCCCCGGGGCAAACCCCTAAATGTTATTCCTCCATTAATATACCACGCGGGATAGTGTTCGTTCTACGGGTTGATCTCCATATCGAGATAAATGACCTTGCCGTTGTAGCTCCTGCAGATGATCTTCACCGGCTTAGACTGATATTTAAGCTTATACGCCTTTTTGACGATGACATCTCCGCCGGGCGCCGTCTTCTGTATCTCGGTATCAGGCTGGCCGCTCTCTTTAGCGATGTTGGCTCTCGAGAGCGTTCTGTCGTCCTGAGTCGCCTCGTCGTAAACGGATGAGAGGTAAGTTATCTCATCATTCGTGCCGTTATGAAGCTTCAACGTAAGCACCAGTGCGGGCTCGCCGTCGGTGTCCATGGTATGGGTGACTGCCTGACAGGTGACCTCGATCTTATTCAAGCGGTTGTTGCTCGCAATGATGTTGGCCACGGTGAATCCCAGGATAACAAGCGCGCAGATCCAAGTGATGAGGAGCGTGAGCCAGTTTTTCTTGTGCTTGTCTTTGGCCTTGATTGCCTTGATCGCATAGATCGTCGCTACGATCGCGAAAACAATATACGCAGCCAGCGTGGAATATATAAAGGCATTGACCATCATGCCCCAGGCCATCGCCTGGCCGATATAATCGAGGCCTTTCGCACCGTTATATTCATAAGGATAGAATTCGCTCGCGATATGAACGATTCCGCTAAACAAAGAGATGAACGCAAGGATCCTCGCGACCCGCGCCGGATTCTTCGTTTTCCTAAGCTTAATGCCGATCAAGATTGCGGCAATGCACATACTAACCGCCGCCAGAATCGCCGTAAACATCGTTAGCTCCTTAACTTTTTAAAGTCATTATAATTCACTTTTTGACAGCGTCTCAAGCAAATGAGGTATGTCATCTTTCAATGTATCAAAAACAACACTCATATCAACATTCCCGTAATCATGAACAATGCGGTTCCTAAGACCGTAAATAGCAGTCCAGGGAATTGACTGACGCGTGTTTTTATATTCTTCGCTCAAACGTTTTGCATTTTCAGAAATCTGAATCAAACGGAACAACATCGAATCAAGAAGCACTTCATTGTTCTGCAATTGCTCAATGCTTATATCAGTTGTGTGTTTGACTATGAATGCCATATCTTCGCGAAGCTTTGAGGCAAAGTAATTGTCACCCTTGCTGTTATCCATAAACCTTGATTCCTTCTTTCAAGACTTCGTCTAACAGCTCGGCATTCTTGAGTACTTGATTAAGATCCAGCAGATCGACTTTCTTATGAAGAGCCTGCCTGAGACTCTCCACAAGTTCATAATACTTCAGGCCGGTAACCTTGCCTGAAATCAAAAAATCAATGTCGCTTTTCGCAGTGGCTTTACCCTTCGCATACGAGCCGAAAAGATAACAATAATCAACATCATATTGCGAAAAGATCTTGCTGCAGATCTCAATGATTACTTCCCTTGATAAGACCCCGTGTTCTTCATCGACCGGGTCAATACTCTCCATCTCGTGAATAAGAAACTTGTACTTGGAAGTGTTCACCTTGGATTCATCGTTCTCATAAGTGATATACGATCTCAATGACACACCGATCCTGGCAGCAGCCTCCTGCTGCGTCATGTTTTTCTTTATTCTCAATGATTTCAGCTCATTCATTGCATATTCCTCCGCACTATAATTATGCAATTTTTGCATATTACTTTCAAGGCAAATGTGCAAAATTTGCATATTAATTCGCTTTCGAATATGCAACACTATCACATTACCCCAAAAAGAAAACGGGGCGCCCTTTGACAGGCGCCCGGAACACTTGGGACAAAATATATTAAGGATTTACTTAATAGTTTTCATTATCTTCATCTGACGGGTACTGCTCGCCGTTGCCGGAATCCGAGCCTCTGCCGGGGAACCCCGGGAAGCCATTGCCGCCGCCCTGACTTCCGGAACCGCCCTGACTGTTTCCATTACGATCACCCGGGTACTCCTGATCATCTGAAGAGGAATCCTTGTCGGGCAACGCTGCCTGCTGCCGCACGCCCAGCGTCACTTTGATCTTCATGGTCTCGCCGTCGCGAGTTATTGTTAATGTAATCACATCGCCCTTTTTCGCATCGAGCATGAACGAAGTAATATCTGTTGCCTGAGAGACTTTCTCGCCGTTGAGTTCGGTGATGATGTCGCCCTCCTGGATCCCTGCCTCTGCGGCGGGACTGTCCTTATCTACGCTTTCAACGGTCACGCCCTGAGCCTGACTTGCAGACCCTGAATCCTGGCTTCCGGTTCTTCTCCTGGAGCGGGAATTTCCGGAACTCTCACTCTGCGTGGAAACCGTTATACCGATGTACACCTTCTCGATGTAACCCTTTTCGATGATGGATGTAATGACATCGCGTACCAAATTCATCGGGATCGCGAAACCGATGTTGTCAATCGAGGCGCTGGAAGCATTGCCGTATGAGGAGTACTTTGCGTTGGTGATGCCTATGACTTCGCCATGCGAATTAAAGAGTGCGCCGCCGGAATTGCCGGAGTTGATAGCGCAGTCGGTCTGAATGAGATTCATCGCTGTGTTACTGATCGTAACTTTGCGGTTCAATGCGCTGACCGAACCAGCCGTAAGCGAGAATGTCAGCTCGCCTAAGGGGTTGCCGATCGCGACGACGCTGTCTCCGACGTTCATGTTGTCGGAGTCCCCGATTGTAACGGGTGTCAGATCCTTCGCGTCAATTTTCAATACCGCAATGTCATTGCTCTCATCGTAACCGACAAGTTCCGCATCGTAAGAGTTGTTGTCGTAGGTCGTAACCCGGATACTTTCAGCGCCCTCGATGACATGGTAGTTTGTGACGATATAACCGTCTGTTGTAAGAATGAAGCCTGAGCCGGAAGCCGCCGCCTGCGTCTGATATCCGAAATAGTTCGTCGTGACCGAGGTCTTGATGCCGACCGTCGAATTGACGTTTGCGGCATAGATCTCCGCTGCGGTCATGACTTTGTTGGTATCAACGGAGACCGTCTTGATCTTCGTGTCTTCACGCTCTCCGATCTTCATCGTCGCATCGTCCGCTTCTGCTTCATACTCAGCGTTATTTATGTTTGCGTTGCCTGCTCGAAAATACTCATAAGCGGCAAAGCCTCCTGCTCCCATGGCTCCTCCGACAAGCGAGCAGCAAAGCGCCAGTGCGATGACCTTTGCTGCGCCGCCTGTCTTTTTGGGGATGGGAATTTGGGTAGTTGGCCGGTAACCGTAGGGTGCATACTGCATGCCCTGATATATGTTGTTGTTAGAATTGTTTTCCATAATGCGCGATCCTTTCGCTGTCATCTTTTAAGCTCATTATGGAGACCCAACTTGAAAAGAACTTTAAACCAACTAGGGCAAAAATGAGGTTAACTCCAGGCACGAAAAAGCCCGGACACAACCGGGCTCAAACGCTTATATATTATATATACCAACCTTATCTTTTCTTCATCTTCTCGTCAGTCATCTTCATCGCTTCCTGAAGAGTCGCGGCCTTGTCAAACTTTAAAAGCCTGACGATGTTGCACAAAGCGTCGTAGTTTCTGTATTTACCCGGCAGCATCCCCAGATCCTTTTCAAGGCTGCGTTTCTTCTCCTCGAGCTGCTGCTTCTCGGCAGCCGTCACTTCCTTGCTCTTAGCTTTTCTCCGCCTGCTGTCGGCATAAGCATAGACCGCATTGTTTGCCGAATCCTGCTTGTTCCTCGCGACCCCGATGCCCACGAATACGAGCGTCAGCGTGACTATGATCGCAAGTATCAGACCGATCTTCAGAACGTTCATGCTGAGCGTATGGACGGCCAAACGGGCCATGAATATATATACTATCCAGAACGCGAAAAACGCCCCTACAAGAAACGGCCAGTAAAACCTCATGAAAGTATAGTACCTGACCGGCTCGTCATAAGCCTCGGAAGCAAAAGTCGAAGTCGCCTCAGCGTTAGCTTTTTCCAAGTCCCTGATCACGTCCCTGTAGCGCTGCAGAACCTGCAAGAGTTCGTTTTTGTTCTGAATCCCGGGCTGCGCATTATAAGTCGCCGGCTGCGCTGTGTATGCACTCTGCTGCGTTCCGTAAGTCGCCTGCTGCGCGCCCTGCACGCCGAAACTCCTGTTCACCGATGACGGTGTCTCAACTCCGGCCGAAGGGATAGTTGACGCTACACTCGCACCGCACTTAGAGCAAAATGCATCATCTTCAGCCATCACCGCGCCGCATTTCCTGCAAAAAGCCATCTCCTTCAACCTCCCGCCTTAATCTTCCCCCATATTATACTCAACCATTCCCTGTAACTGTCCCACTTTTATTCAAATCTGAGACACTTTATGGGAATTAAGACGTTTTTTGCTTCGTCTCTGGCGATCGCAGAGGGAATCGAACCCCCACTTTCCGGTTCGTAGCCGAACGGTCTGTCCGTTAGCCTATGCAATCTTGTTGCTTCCGCTGAGACTCGAACTCAGATATAGGGGAATGGCCCTTACGCCGGCCGACGGCGCCGGAAGCATTTTTGGTGGGCAGAGAGAGGATCGAACTCCCCGAGACCTATGTCGCCGGTTTTACAGACCGGCCCGCTGCCTTCTACGGAATATCTGCCCATGTTGGGTGGAACACAGAGACTTGAACTCTAACTTGCAGTGCCACAAACTGCCGTGCTGCCGTTACACTATAAACCACATTTTGGTGTCTGATCAGGGACTCGAACCCTGAAGAAGCTGGTTTTGAATCAGCCACGTCTGCCAATTGCATCAATCAGACATATGGCACTCCCACAGCGAATCGAACGCTGATCCACGGTTTAGAAGACCGTTGCACTCTCCGTTGTGCTATAGGAGTATTTGGTGTCCGAGGCGGGAGTCGAACCCGCAAAACCTGCGTCCTTAGCGCAGTACCTGTGCCAATTCGGTTACACGGACGAATTGGTCTCCCGAGCGGGAATCGAACCCGCAAGACCCGCGTTTTAAGTGCGTCTCGTATGCCAGTTCCGACACCGGGAGAAGTTATGGTGTCCCTACCCGGATTCGAACCGGGAGTCCGGCGGTTCTGAGCCGCCTGCGTATGCCAGTTCCGCCATAGAGACATTTGGTGGATGTGACAGGCATCGAACCTGCGACCTTCAGATTAAGAGTCTGCTACTCTGCCAGCTGAGTTACACATCCATTGGTGGACCTGGAGGGACTTGAACCCTCATCTCACGGATTAAAGGTCCGGTCTGTTACCGTTACACTACAGATCCAAATGGTGGGAAGATCTGGTGTCGATCCAGACTCTTCAGGGCTTCAACCTGACGCTTTCACCGGATTAGCTTTCTTCCCATTTCGAGGTGACTTCAAGGAAGTGCCTTTCCCAAAAGCCGCCCCGGAGACACTCGCAAAAGTGCCTTTTTGCAGTGTCTTTTTGGCACCCCCGAAAGGACTCGAACCTTCAATCTCCCGGTTAACAGCCGGTTGCTCAACCAGTTGAGCTGCAAGGGTGTATAAGAGTTAAGTTGTCAAGCTGCGTGAACGAATAAAAAAGGATCGTCCGAATTCATTTTCCGGGCGATCCTTTAAGTCATTCATCTATGTTTGTGCCTAAACAAAAGAAGGATTAACATCGTAATCGCCCATCAGTTCCATAATTGCGCTTATAGTTGTTATCGCTGTTCGAAAACGATTTCAGGCCAAAAGAGCATACGGAACCAAGCGTTCTGTGTGTGAACGTTTTGCGGAGATTTAGGCTTTTTCTCAAAACACAAGTTGCCATGTTCTTTTGTCCTTTCATCAAAAATAAAAAAAGAAGCCCTGTACGATCCGGCTCGTTTTTTGAGCTGAATGTCGGACAGGCACTTCCTTCATCAGCGATACCTTAACACATCGTTTTTCAATGTGCAACCCCTAATTTTTCAACATCTTCCAATCTTTCAGGCCTCCCCTACTTCTTATTTTCTTAATGCACAAGAGCGAAAAATTTTATCATCCGCCCAGAATTCAACCACCGGTTGAATTCATGTGTTAAACTCAATTCATCAGTTATTGTTTATGCCTATGCCGCGCGGTTACCATAAAAGAAAAACCCGGAGGTACCCCAATGATAGACAGCAAAAAGATGGGACGCTTCATCCTCGGTAAGCGAAAAGAACTCGGCCTGACACAGCAGCAATTAGCCGAGAAGCTCAACGTATCTTTTCAGGCGATATCCAAGTGGGAGACCGGCACGGCATTCCCCAACATCGAGATCTTGAAAGAGCTCGCAGCCGTACTCGAGGTAACAACGGACGAGATCCTCACGGGCAGCGAAAAGGAAGAAGACGGCCTGTCTTACAGCAAGGCCGGAATCGATATCGCATACACTGATTCGATCAAGAAAGAGATGGAGAAAAGCCTCGAGACACAGGACAAGCGCGTCCTCAACGGCCTCGGTCCCTTCGCCTCACTCTACGACATCAACTTCAAAGACATCAAAGAACCCGTCCTCGTTTTGAAGTCCGAAGAACCGGGTTCAAAGCAGAAGCTCGCCATGGAATACGGCTACACAGAATCGATCTGTCATGACATGATCAACCACCTGGTAAACGACATAATCGTGATGGGCGCAAAGCCCCTGGCGGCGCTTGATACGATCGTCTGCGGCAACGCAGAAAAAGACACGATCAAGACCCTGGTCAAAGGCGTTTCAGACGCCTGCAAAGAAAACGACTGCTCGCTGGTCGGCGGAGAGACTTCGATCCAGCCCTTAGTCGTTGACCACGGCGTTTACATCCTGACTTCAAGCATCGCAGGCATCGTCGAAAAGTCCAAAGTCATCGACGGTTCCGCGATCGAAGAAGGCGATACCATCCTTGCAGTAGCCTCCAACGGCCTCCACACCAACGGCTATTCGCTTGTCAGACTCCTCATGGAAAAGAAGCCCCAGATCAAGATGGATAAGATCGACGGAATCACTTTCATAGAGCAGATAATGAAGCCTCACACACCCTACTACAAGGCAGTCAAAGGCCTCTTCAGGGGCAGCCAGATCCGCGGCATGGCCCACATCACCGGCGGCGGCATCGAAGGTAACCTCTGCCGCATAATCCCAGATGGTCTGAGTGCGAAAATTGACCTTTCCAAGCTCCGTATCCTCAACCTCTTCAAGTACATCCGCGACAACGGCAACATCAGCGATGACGAGATGCTCCGCACCTTCAACTGCGGCGTGGGACTAATCTTAGTCACCTCCCAGAAGGACAAGAAAGAAGTCATCAGATACGCTTCCAGTTGTTTCTGATGTGCTTTCGTAAGGATCTGAGGCTTTGCTCTGGACGGTTTTGTCACTGTTAGCCTGGGAAACTTGATGTTCGAAGGGCAGGTGCCATTCTCGGATGCAAAGATATAAACACTCTTAATAAGAGACCATATATCCCTGATTGTTTTGTCTGATAATCCACCTTTTCCTGAAGTCTTTCCGCTGGTCTTGAGTTTGCTTATGTAATCTCCAGCGGCATTTCCGGTCAGATTCTCAAACTGGATCCTTCCTACATAAGGATGGATGTAGTTTTCTGCGAGCTCCGAATAGTGGGCGTATGTGGATTCCTTAAGGAAAGGCCTTCTGGATGCCAGATACTTCTTTGTCAGGCAGCCAATATTGTGTTTACTACGCATTTTCGCACCTCGTGACTGTATTAAGCATTTGTAAAAAAACTTCGAGACTTTGTAAATTCACTTGCAGTTTCGTTGAATCGCTTAACGCCAAAGCGTATAGTGAAAATGTGTTTGGAGCACAAATTACTTTACTTTGTGATGCTTTTCTTCCCATGGTTAACAACCCCTTTCATATAAAAATCGACCGCACCCAAAGGTGCGGCCGTTCTATTAGAGGAGAAGATTTATTTGCGAATTTACGGGCGGATCTTCAGAACTTCAAATACAGAAAACAGCAAAATGGAAAGCCCCATCGAAACAGTGCAGAACACTTCGATTTTCCCAAATGGCATGGGTATTATGCCTGAAGGGCCAAATCTGCTGTGTTTCTTATGAACAAAAAACAAGATGCCTGATGCCAGCATAAACACGGCTGATAAGATGAACAGATACATGCCAAGTCCCGGATTCACACTAAGATATCCTGTTGTTTCCCAACACATAAACCCGGCCCAGATTGCGGCAAACAAACCGTTCAGGATCTGTGGAACCGCATAGCCAAAAAGCGAAAACACAGCGCCCATCATAATCAGTCCGAACGCGTTCATCACTTTAACATCCATATATTCCAGCAGACTGACGGATGAATTCCCGGTTGCCGGAGCCGTAAGTGAACAGCACATTACCGCGCATCCTGCTATGCCCAGCGTCATTGCAATCAACCTTAATGTTTTAAGATTCTTTACGTGCATATTTACTCCTTTCAGATACAAATCGACCGCACCCGGAAGAGCGGTCCTTCAATATATGAAAACAATTTTCTGCGAGATCTGGTTTAGCCCGAAGCTGTCAAACGACAGTCAGGATATCGTCGGGGTTTACACCGGGTCCGGGTATCTCTGTCCAATATCTGACACCATGAAGCCGGAAACAACGCGGAGGTCTGCCGCTGCCAAGATCATCGAGTATGTAAAACCCGTCTTTATCAATCCTAAAATCATGCGGTGTGCCATCGGAATCATGAATCGTAATCTTGGCTCCTTTTTCAAACCAATACGTTAACCTCATTTCCCAAACTGAGGCTGTATTTTTCTCTGATTCAAAACAGACCAGATACTGGTGACTCTCTTCAAGTCCCTCAACCCTGTCCTCATTGTCTACGTAATGCCAAATGTAGCTTCCTGTTAACTTCTGCATAATCTGCTCCCTTCTTTTTTGCTTGATTCTTTTTCGTCTCATTTTCCGGTGAGTTTTTTTTGCGAGATTGGCCTCTCATTATATGAAGAGATTATTTTGCGAATTAAAAACCGGCCCGAAGGAGGCAGGCTGGTTCTGTGGAGGTAAAAAAAAGAAAATTCCTATTTGTTACACCCTTAATGTACCATGGTGATTAATTGGTTTGCAGGACAATAATGGGACTATTCAACTCTCACGAAAAAAGCCTGACTGCAAAAACGTCAGGCCGCTTTCAGATTAAACATAATTGTTCGAATTCAATCTCTGTCGCTTTACTTCCTAACCTTCACCTTCCTGCCGGAGTTGGACTTCTTGAAGTACTTCTTGTATTTCTTAACCTTGGATTTCTTGACTTTGACTGTCTTGATCGAGGAGCCCTTGAGGGACTTCTTGACTCCGGACTTGGTGAGCTTGGTGGTCTTTTTGATGTAAAGGGTTTTAAGTTTGCCGGTCTTGTAGAATGCACACGCTCCGATCTTTTTGAGCACGCGGGATGTGATCGATACCGATCTGAGCTTCGGGCAGTATGAGAAGGCGTACTTGCCGATGGTCTTGATTTTCGAACCGCCGGAAACCTTCGTAAGAGAGGAACAGGCGTAGAAGGCATAATCTCCGATCGAGGTCACACTCGAGGGAATAATGACGGTTTTGAGTCTGGTACACCATTCAAACGCGTGTTTACCGATCGAGGTTACGGTGTTGGGTATGGACACGCTGACCAGGCCAGTGCATGATTCAAAAGCGTAGTCGCCGATCTTAGTCACTCCGGAAGGAATAGCAATGCTCGTTACATTTACAAGCCCGCCGAAAGCATCTTCGCCTATGTAAGTTACAGTACCCGAGAAAGTTACTGTCTTGATATCCATGGCATAGCCATACCAAGGCGTACTATCCGGGAAGTCATACATTTTGCCCGTGCCTGATCCGGTAGAGTATATCTTCAAATCGCCATTGTTATACTGCCATTTCAGACCGTCACCACATCCGCCTCCGGGAAGGGCGGCAAGCGAGGTGAAGGCGGGGAAAAGGCTGACGCACAGACACATCGAAACAAAAACAACTAAAATCTTCATTGTCTTACGCATATCATCACCTCCGGTGTTTGATACACCGATGTTAGCATGGATAAGACCTCAAAAGGCTGTTTTCACAGTTGTTTTACAAAATGTTTCTACGATTACGGCAAATAGTTCATTCCTTCGTCTTCGGCTCGACGATGCCCAGTTCTTTGAAGATATACGCGGCGAAGCCGGCGCTGGCTGGGTCGTAGACGGTGCAGGTAATGACCAGGACTGTGTTGCCCTTGAAGTAGGCGCCGGCCTTGAGATAGGCGTCGGTGCCGTACTCGTCGTAGAGGGTCATGACGGTGTATCTGTAGCCGTTCTTTTCGCCCGAAGCATTGTCGTAATAGTCGTGATCGGTGCCCGTATTATTGCGGATCCTGGATTCATAGAAGGATTCCGCGTCGCTGCTGTTTTCGAAAACGGCCAAAATGATGCTAGTGCTGCTGTAGGTAAGATAATTGTTGTCCGTATCGGCATCGACAGCGATGAGGGCCTTTTTGATCTTGCTGCTCTCAGTATCCGGAACTTCGTAATTCTCGTTGAAAAGCGTTTTCTGAACGTCTTCATCGTCTTTCGAGACATAAAAGCCCGAAATCGACCTGCCCATGACAAAGCGGTTCAGCTCCTGGTAATCATCGACTTCTTCCATCCCGTATTTTCGTAACGCCGCGGCGAGCCCGTCGGGATCGAAAGCCTTGCTCTTCATGCAGCCCGTAAGGCAGGTAACTACCATAACAGCCGCCATCAATGCGGCAAACGCTTTTCGCATATATGACCTCTTCAGTACTTGTCATGCATCGTGCAGTAATCGCCCAAGCCGCAGCCCCAGCAAGAGGATTTGCGGCCGGTCTTGGCACGCTCGCAGTTGGGACTGTCCATATAGTTGCGCTTGCGGTTCTCGGTCATTTTGTTGCCCAGGGCAACGCCGGCTGCTGTTCTCAGAACGCTGCTCAGGAAGCCGGGGCCGGCATTTGAATTACCGTAGTCCTCAACTTCGTTCTGGTAGCCGCCTTCGTAGCCGCCATAGGCCTCTTGGATGGCCTCGGCCGGACAGCCGCAGGACGGGCACGCTGCCGCCCTGTCAGACACCATATTTCCGCAATCCGGACACTGAATCAGACCCATAACGTACCTCCCGCAAGCCTTGATTACCCTAACTTTAACATTTTATGTGGCCGCTGTAACCACCTGCTTATATGTTCGCGCGTGCCCGGGAGTGATACAATTACTTCAAGGAAATTTGAGGAGGGAAATCATGGGTAAGTTAAAAAGGTTAATTTCACTGCTCGTTGTGATCTGTTTAGTATTTTCGCTTGCAGGCTGCGGCTCGAAAAGCATTTCGATGGACGATCTTTCCGTTGACACGGTAAGGGATATCCTTGAGAAGAAATTAGGCGCCAAGGAGTACGACTATTCGTACAATGGCGGCAAATTGAAGTATACCGACTATGAATACTTCAAGGATGGCTAGTTACATACAGGTAGCAGACATGTTGAACAAGGCATTCAACAAATTCGATGACCTTAGCAATCTCACATTCCACTCAGACCAAGGTTGGCAATACCAGATGTACCAATACCACAAGGCACTAAAAGAA
>JAEEGL013618993.1_pt1 | contig 38104 bp, 26 predicted proteins | sample 9134231 | NCBI WGS metagenome assembly JAEEGL01 (sample SAMN16246548, study PRJNA631951) | gut metagenome | biome: gut microbiome; feature: rumen; material: fiber-attached | host: Bos | place: Iran: Karaj | collected 2018-10
GCTGTATCCCTTTGCTTCAACGCAGGCTCTCTGGGCGATGGAATCAATTCCCAGAGCCATTCCGCTGATCACCTGTATCCCTTTTTCCGCAAGCTGTCTGCCGTATTCCGCGGCGATCTTTTCACCGTAAACTGAGCAGGCTCTTGCACCCACAATGGCTACGGAGGGGGTGTTGTCATCCGGAAGGGCGCCGTAGTGGTAAAGGCAGAGGGGAGGGCTGCCGATGTCTTTAAGCCTTTCCGGATACTCCGGGTCCGTGATGGGTGTGATCCTGATCCCCTTTTCGATAATGCCTTCGTACAGCCTGTGAGGGCTGACAGACTGCTTTGCTTCGGACAGGGATCCCGTTTCCTCCGGAGTGATCTGCGGCAAAGCCTTCTTCATCTCATCGGTGCTCATCCTGAATGCGTCCCCGGGGCTCCCCGCATATCTTATGAGGTTTAGTATCGTGGATTTCCGGAGTTTTTCAACGGAATTGAACCAGTTGATGTATATTTTGTCTTCTTCGGTAATGATATTTTGCTCATCCATGTTCGGGTCTCCTTTTTATTTACAGTGATCTGATTTCGCAGAGGGATCGGCGCACCCGGTGACGGGCTTTGGGAATGCTCGGGGAAGTGTGCGCTTTCACAAGATCACCCGGGCCTTGGCATTCCCTCTGCCGGGATTTGGAAACACAGGGGGGTTATGACCGGATCCGACCCGGCCGCAGGGGGCTCACATAGTTCGGTATCTCAGGTCGTTCATCCTGTAGCAGACCGCTTCTGCAAGGTGTTCTTCCTTTATCTCTTCGGAGGCGTCAAGATCCGCTATGGTCCTGGCCACTTTCAGTATCCTGTGGTAGGCTCTTGCCGACAGGTCCATCCCGGAAAAAACATCCTGCATGAACGCGTCTTCCCTGTGGCCGAGACGGCAGTATTTCCTGACATCGGAGGGCTTCATGTCTGAGTTGAACCTGAGACCGGTCCCTCTGAACCTGTATTCCTGACGCTCTCTTGATGACAGGACCCGCTCCCTGATGGAACTGCTGCTTTCGCCCTTATCATCATTATTCAGGTCTGCTATATCCACCCGGGGCGCCTCGGTGTATATATCTATCCGGTCAAGCAATGGGCCGGATACCTTCGACAGATATCTCCGGACGTCGTTTTCTGTGCACCTGCACCTGCTCCTGTCAGGATAATATCCGCATTTGCAGGGGTTCATGGCGCATACCAGCATAAAATCGGAAGGGTAGGTGTAGTTGCCTGCGCTCCTTGAGATGTGGACCTCCCTGTCTTCAATGGGCTGCCTTAATATGTCGAGTGTGGATCTGTTGAATTCAGGCAGCTCGTCCAAAAACAGTACCCCTCTGTGGGCAAGGGATACGACTCCCGGATGGGGGATGCTGCCTCCTCCGGCCAGGGCCTGTTCCGAAATGGTGTGGTGGGGAGACAGGAAGGGACGCTTTGTGATAAGAGGTATGCCCTTGGGCAGCAGTCCCGCCACCGAGTAGATCTCGGTGACTTCAAGACTCTCTTCCATGGACAGGGGAGGGAGTATGGACGGTATCCTTTTGGCAGCCATGGTCTTCCCGGAACCCGGGGGACCTATGAAGAGAAGGTTGTGAAATCCCGAAGCCGCGACTTCGGCGGCTCTCTTGACTGCCTCCTGACCGTTGATATCCCTGAAGTCCTCCGTCCCTTTTTCCGAAGCGCTTCGGAAGATCTCCTCAGCATCGACTCTGCAGGGCGGTATCAGGTATTGAGGATCTTCCCCGGAGAGGGTGAGATAATCGCACACCTCGGTGAGGGTCCGGACTCCTATCACGTCTATTCCGCCGGTGACTGCCCCTTCTCCCGCATTTTCCGCAGGGACTATGCATTTTTTGAAACCGTTTTCCCTTGCGCATCTGACGATGGGCATTGCTCCGCGTATGGGCTTCACCGAACCGTCAAGTCCCAGCTCTCCCAGGATCAGCATCCCCTCCAGCTTTTCCTGAGGGATGTGACCCAGGGCTGAGATCACCCCTATGGCGATGGGAAGATCGAAGAGGGTTCCCGTCTTTTTCACATCTGCAGGGGACAGATTTATGTTTATGCTGGAAGGGGGCATGTGAAACCCCGCATTTCTGATGGCAACCCTGACCCTGTCCGAGGATTCCCTTACCTCGCTGGACAAAAGCCCGACCATCTGGAAACAGGGCAGCCCCGTTCCTGCGTCCACCTCAACCTTTACAATGAAGCTGCGCAGACCGTCCACAGCTCCCGAAAACACATAACTGTACATAAAATGACTCCAATCTGCCTGTTCACAGGCCTGATGCGGAAAACCGCAACAAAAAAGCACAGATTCAGGTCATCCCTGCGGATAATACGGTGAAGATCTGCCGACAGGCAGCTGAAATAAGATGAACAGGAAAATTAGAACACGGCGAAGTTTTTTTGTCAATACCTCTTTTATTATTATATGAGTTATGGTATAAAGATAATTCGGGCAAGAGAGACTGCCCGGAGCAATCGATACAGTGAGTTTCAGGAATGAGTCGGCATCCGCGGCGACGGATGTCACGTGACCGGCGTACCTGCCGGACAAGGGAGGATGATAATGAAAAAAGCAATTTCCGCGATCGCAGCAGCGGCACTTTCAATGGCAGTCCTGGCGGGCTGCGGCGGCAGTGTCTCGCCCAATTCCGTTTTCAGTGTTGACGATCTGTCCGGAAAGACCATCGGAGTCCAGATGGGGACCACGGGCGATATCTATGTGTCCGATTATGAATCGGACGGTTCCGGCACCAAGGTGGAACGCTACAATAAGGGCGCCGATGCCGTTCAGGCTCTCAAGCAGGGAAAGGTGGATGCGGTGGTCATCGACGAGCAGCCCGCAAAGAAATTTGTCGAAAAGAACAGTGATCTTCAGATACTCGACGATATTTTTGCGGACGAGGAATACGCCATATGCCTTGCAAAGGGTTCCGAGATGACGGCCCAGTTCAATGACGCGCTTGCAACACTCAGAAATGACGGCACTCTCCAGAAGATTATCGACAATTACATCGGTGATGAGACCATGGGATCTTTCCAGTACAAGTCTCCGGATGGGGTCGATCGCTCCAAGGGAAAGCTTGTGATGGCCACAAATGCCGCCTTTGAACCTTATGAATACTATGTGGGCGACAAGGTCACAGGTATTGACGCCGATATCGCTCAGGCGATCTGCGACATTCTCGGATACGAACTCAAGATCGAAGATATGGAGTTTGACGCGATCATAACCGCTGTTTCCACAGGCAAGGCTGATTTCGGCGCTGCGGGAATGACCGTTACGGAGGACAGGCTTAAGAACATAGATTTCACCGAGCCCTATACCACATCCAGACAGGTCATCATTACCAGGAGCAAGTGATAGATGTCTTTTTCCGATAAGTTTATACAGAACTTTGTGGAGGGGGAAAGGTACCTGTACCTGCTGAAAGGTCTGGGGAATACCCTGATCATCACCGTATTTGCGCTTATCATAGGTCTTGTGCTTGGGTTTTTGGTGGCGGTGGTGAGGTCCCTTCACGACAAGACGGGGAGCCTTAAGATACTGAATCTGATCTGCAGGGCTTACCTCACTGTGTGGCGGGGCACTCCCACGGTGGTCCAGGTTTTGATAATGTACTACGTGATCTTTGTGTCCGTGAACAACAAGGTGCTGGTGGCAGTCATTGCCTTTGGTCTCAACTCGGCGGCGTACGTTGCGGAGATCGTCAGAGGCGGCATCATGGCCGTGAACCAGGGTCAGTATGAGGCCGGACTGTCCCTTGGCGCCGACAACACAAGGATCATGTTCGAGATCATCATCCCCCAGGCCATGAAGGCCTGCCTGCCGGCGCTTTCAAACGAGTCCATCACCCTCCTGAAGGAGACTTCCGTTTCGGGTTATATAGGACTGATGGATCTGACCAAAGGAGCGGACATCATCAGAAGCCAGACTTATGAGGCCATGATCCCGCTTTTGGGCTGCGCTTTTATTTACCTCGTGCTGGTCATGGGGCTCACTTCCCTGACAAAGAGGCTTGAGGAGAGGCTCAGGCGGGATGAAAGGTGAACCTCCGGTGGCGTGAAGGCGGACCCGGGTGCGATGAATGTCAGGCAGTCTATGCCTGAGGTCAGGATCAGACCGGACGAAAGTCCGGGAACCGGTCCCGGGATCAGACATGAGGATGTATGAATCCTGTCGGAGAATACGAAAACGGAAATGGAAGAAAAAACTTTGTCAATTGATAATATGAACGGGGGATCCGAAGCGGGAACCGGCAGGAAGCCTGTGATCACAGTGAATGAACTGGTTAAATCCTTCGGGAATCTGGAGATACTCAAGGGGATCCACATGGAGATCGAAGAGGGGAGCGTTGTGTCCATCATAGGACCTTCGGGCTCGGGAAAGTCGACCCTTCTGAGGTGCCTGAACGCTCTTGAAACCCCCGATGGCGGGGAAATAGAGTATCGAGGGCAGAAGCTTTCCCTTATGAAGGATATGACCTTCTTAAGATCGAATGTGGGTATGGTGTTCCAGCACTTTAACCTTTTTCCCCACATGAATGTGTTGAAGAACATCACCTGGGCGCCTGTCAAGCTGAAAAAGATATCCAAAAAAGAGGCTGAAGCCGACGCTATGAGGCTTCTCAGACAGGTTGGTCTTGAGGATAAGGTACACGCTTACCCGGCGCAGCTTTCCGGCGGACAGCAGCAGAGAGTGGCCATAGCCAGAGCCCTCGCCATGAAGCCCGACGTGCTGCTTCTGGATGAACCAACGTCAGCGCTTGACCCTGAAATGATAGGAGAGGTCCTGAACGTTATAAAGGACCTGGCTGGAACCGGCATCACCATGGCCATAGTGACCCATGAGATGCATTTTGCGAGGGAAGTGTCGGACACGGTTTTCTTCATGGATTCGGGAGTCATCATGGAAAGCGGCTCACCGGAGGACATTTTTGAGAATAACGACAATCCGAAGATAATGTCTTTCCTGAGAAAGGTGGATACGTGAGCAAAAACTTCAGGGGCGTGCTGCTCCTTACGGGGGCGGCGATCATATGGGGATTTGCTTTTGTGGCGCAGAGACAGGGGGCGGAGGACATTCCGCCCTTTACTTTTACTGCGGTGAGGGGATCTCTGGGCGCGCTTGTGCTTACGGTCACCTGGCTCGTAAAAAGCGGCATTGAGAAGAAAAAAGGCAGCTTCAGCAGGGAAAAGACCGCCGCCTCTCTGAAGGGAGGACTTATCGCGGGAAGCTTCATGTGCGCTGCCACCAACCTTCAGCAGATCGCTCTCGGGACCGTGAGCGCCGGAAAATCCGGCTTTCTTACGGCGCTGTACATAGTGATCGTGCCGGTCCTCGGCTTTATCTTCATGAAGAGACGGGTGAAACTGAAGGTGTGGCTTGCGGTGCTGATCGCCCTGGCCTCGCTGTATCTGATCACCGGCGCAGACCTTTCGGGGATGGAAAGCGGGGATATCTTCCTGATCGGATGCGCTTTTATGTTTGCGCTGCAGATACTGACGCTTTCTGTTGTGTCTCCCGGAGCCGATCCGGTGCTGATCACAGCGGTTGAGTTCGTGCTGACATCAGCAGTATCGTCCGTCCCCGCGCTTCTGTTTGAATCTGTTTCTCCCGGCGCTTTTTCGGAGGCTCTCATCCCGATCCTGTACACGGGTATCCTTTCAAGCGCCGTTGCGTACGGCCTGCAGACTGCGGGGCAGGCCCTTGCGGAACCTGAGCCCGCGTCCATCGCCATGAGTCTTGAATCGGTCTTTGCCGCCATCGGCGGGGCGCTGATCCTGGGCGAATCCATGACCGTGACGGAACTTGCGGGCTGCGCGCTCATGTTCCTTGCTGTACTTCTGTCCGGCTGACGTGGTGTCCGGCTTCGGAGCGCCGCCGACCCGATAAAAAAGGCAAAAAGCGCGATTTTATCGGTAGGAAGGCCACACGAGCCGGCCCCTGACCCGAAAAATTAAAATGCTTGCATTTGTTTTCGACCTGGTGTAAAGTATTAGGGAACTATTCTTGAAAGTGAGCTCTCGCAGCTCACTTTCGTTGTGTATGACAACGGGCAAAGGGCCCGGATTGATATGGCAAAGAAAGCGGATATCGAAAACAGAACAGAGGAACTTCTCGGGCCCGTGGCCGAGGAATGCGGCGTCCGGATCTACGATGTCGAATATGTGAAGGAGGGACAGGATCATTTCCTCCGGGCGTATATAGACAAAGAGGGCGGAGTGAACATCGGCGACTGCGAGTCCGTGAGCAGGGCTCTTTCGGATATCCTGGACAGGGAGGATTACATCGGAGAAGCCTATATCCTTGAGGTGAGCAGTCCCGGTCTCGGGAGAAAGCTCACCAAGGACAGGCATTTTCAGAATTCCCTGGGTGAGGAAGTGGAGATATCCTATTTCGGAAAGGCGGATGCGGACAGGGTGACCGAAGGAGTCCTTGTCTCCGCAGACAAAGACAGTTTCACGGTTGAGAAGGATGGGGTACAGAGCCGGATAGTGAAGAAAGACACAAAGACTGTGCGGCTTAAGATAGATTTCTGAGGAGGATCACGGAAAATGAATAACGATCTCAAGCAGGCATTACTGGATATCGAAAGAGAAAAGAACATCAGCCTTGATGTGATGGTGGACGCCATAGAGAATTCTCTTATCGCCGCGTGCAGGAACAGCTTCAAGTCCGACAATATATTCGCGGCCATCGACAGAGAGACTTTTGAGTTCAGATGCTGGGCGGAAAAGGTGGTGACGGAGGATTCAGAGATCACGGATCCAAAAAAGCAGATCTCCCTGGCGGATGCGGTGAAGATAGCGCCGGACGTAGAGATCGGTTCCACCGTACAGGTGCCTGTCGATTCTAAAAAGGAACTGAGCCGTATAGCCACTCTGAACGCGAAGAACGTTATCTTCCAGAAGATCAGAGAGGAAGAGCGCATCTCGGTGTTCAACCAGTATTCCGAAAAGGAGCATCAGGTGGTCAGCTGCACGGTTCAGAGATATGTGGGCCATAACGTGGCGGTGAACCTCGGCAAGACGGAGGCTCTGCTCATGGAGAAGGAGATGATCCGGAACGAGAGCTACGTGAACGGAATGAGGATGAAGGTTTACGTGCTGGAGGTGAGAAATTCGAACCGCACCTCCAAGATACTTGTGAGCCGCACCCATCCCGAGCTGGTGAAGAAACTGTTTGAAGAGGAAGTGGCGGAGATCCAGGACGGCACGGTGGAGATCAGAAGTATTGCGAGAGAGCCCGGAAGCCGGACAAAGATAGCGGTCTGGAGCAACAATCCCGATGTGGACCCCGTGGGTGCCTGCGTCGGAATGAACGGGGCGAGGGTCAACGCCATCGTGGAGGAACTGGGAGAGGAAAAGATAGACGTCGTTTCCTGGGATCCCAACCCCGGAAACTTCATTCAGAACGCCCTTTCTCCCGCAAAGATAGTGGTGGTGTTCGCAGATCCCGACGATCTGAGCGCCAAGGTGGTGGTGCCGGATTATCAGCTGTCCCTTGCCATCGGCAGAGAGGGGCAGAATGCCAGGCTTGCGGCGAAGCTTACAGGATACAAGATCGATATCAAGTCGGAGACTCAGGCCAAGGATACTCCCGGCTTCAGATATGAAGATTATGAAGAAGTGATGGGTGAAGAAGAGTACGAGGACTATGAGTCCGGTCTTGGATATGAAGGCGAGGAAGCTCAGGACGGGCCTTCGGATTATCCTGAGGACGCCGGATACGAAGAAGAAACGGTAAATGAAGAGACGGACGGAGCCGATGCAGGAGAAGAGGAAGATTGAGAGGACCTGTATAGCCTGCAGGGAGAAGAGACCGAAGAACGAGCTTGAGAGATATGTGCTCAGCGCTGGCGGAAAGGTGATCAGGGATCCTGAAAAGGATCTGCCGGGCAGGGGCGCATATCTGTGCGGAAATGAAGACTGCCTGAAGGCTGCGATCAAAAGAAACCCTTTTTCGAGGGCCTTCAGGGGAAGGGCAGACATAAGCGCTTTGAGAGCAGAGAATGGATGAAAGAAAAGCACTCGGGATCCTCGGAATAGGAAAAAAGGCCGGAAAGATAGCGGACGGCGCATTTCTTTCCGAAAAGTCCGTGAAGGCGGGCAGGTCGTGGCTGGTACTGGTATCCACGGATTGTTCCCAGGGAACCTACGACAGGTTTGCGGGGATGTGCGAGTCCAGAGATCTGCCTTTGATAAGACATTTTGATATGGATACGCTGGGACATATCCTCGGTAAGGGGGACAGATCGGTTATATCCGTTGAAGACCGCGTTTTTTCAGAAAAGCTTAAGGGTTTTCTGGCGGAGTGATCAGGAGGAACGTGATGGCAAAAATACGAATCTATGCTTTGGGTAAGGAATTGGGAGTGGGAAACCCCGAAATAATCGATTATCTGGGTAAGCAGGGGATCGAAGTGAAATCCGCTTCCAGCAGTGTGGAGGAGGACGTTGCGGACAGGGTGCGTAAAGCCTTCGGCAAGACTTCATCCGCCGCGACAGAGCCTGAGCGGTCCTCGGAGCCGGAGAAACCCGCAAAGCCTGAACAGCCGGAGAAACCTGCCAGGCAGGAAAGCCCTGCAGAGCCGGAGAAACCCGCAAAGCAGGATCACCCGGAGAAACCCGTGAAGCAGGAGGAGCCGGCGAAAGCGGAAAAAACCGTGAAACAGGATGAACCCGCGAAGCCGGAGACACAGGGAAAGCCCTCTGAAAACAGCGCTCAGGCAGCGCCTGCGAAGCCTGCGGCTGGGAGGCCTCAGGATCAGAAGAAGGTTCAGGTGAAACCCAGAGCCGGACAGCCGGGAGCGGGCGGAGCCGGACAGCAGGGGACTCAGGGAGCCGGAAACCAGCCCAGGAAAACAAAGATAATAATGGTCTCCAATCCGGGTAACTCACAGACAGGAAGAGGCCCTGCCACTGCGTACGTTTCCGGCAGAAGGGGCGGCAGTTACGGCAGCGATTACGGGAATTCCACCGGTCAGCGCCAGTTTATCCGTCCCAGGGTCAAGCCCACGAGAGTATCCGGAGACGCGGATCTCGAGGAGAGGATCAGACAGCAGAGGGAGCGCAAGGAAGCGGAGAGAGCCCGGATAAGGGAAGAAGAGAGGAAGAGAGAGGAGGCCGCCGCGGCGGAGAAAGCCGCGAAGGAACAGGCCGTGGAAGCCCGGAATGATGAAGCAGCTTCCGCTCCCGCAAAGGATGCGGTTTCTCCCAAACAGGGCGCAAAGCCTTCGGGAGGCCTCATAAACAACCTTAAGAAAAAGAATTCGGAGCCTTCCGTGGAGAGCTTCGTCAATGTTACGAGGAAGAGCGGCGTGACTCCCGCCGCCCCCGGAGCGAAGCCTGCAGCGTCGGCTTCAGGCGGTCATTACACAAAGAACCTGCAGTCCGGCGGCGGACGTGTTCAAGCCGGGACCGGCGGATTCTCCGGCTCCAATTCCGGAAGAAGACCCGGCAAAAGACCCGGAAAACCCGGGAGCGCCGGAGCGTTCGGCAACGGCCCCGAGAGATCATCCCGTAAGTCCATGCAGGACGGCGGGAAGCGCCTGAAGAAGCCCGATCAGATGATTGGTGACGACGACGGGCGCGTAAAGCCCAGAAAGGCCGGAAGCTTTATCAAGCCCGAAAAAGCTCCCGAACCCGAGGAGGAGAAGATCAAGGTCATCACCCTTCCCGAGAGGCTTACGATCAAGGAACTGTCCGACAAGATGAAGCTTCAGCCTTCCGTTATCATTAAGAAACTCTTCATGAACGGACAGCTGGTGACGGTGAACAGCGAGCTTCCCTACGAAGAGGCGGAAAATATCGCCGCGGATTATGATATCCTCTGCGAAAAAGAAGAAAAAGTCGACGTTATCGAGGAGCTACTCAGGGAAGACGAGGAAGATCCCTCTAAGCTCAAAAAGAGACCTCCCGTTGTGGTCGTCATGGGACACGTCGATCACGGAAAGACTTCGCTCCTGGACGCTATCAGGAATACGAGAGTGACCACCGGTGAAGCCGGCGGCATCACCCAGGCCATAGGCGCTTATACCGTCGAGTCAAACGGCCAGCCCATTACTTTCCTGGATACGCCTGGACATGAAGCGTTTACCGCGATGCGTATGAGGGGAGCGAACTCGACGGATATCGCGGTCCTCGTGGTGGCTGCGGACGACGGCGTCATGCCTCAGACCGTGGAAGCCATAAATCACGCAAAGGCTGCGGGAATAGAGATAATCGTAGCCATAAATAAGATCGATAAGCCCAACGCAAATCCCGAAAAGGTCAAGCAGGAGCTGACGGAATATGACCTTGTTCCCACGGGATGGGGCGGGACCACCGAATTTGTGAATGTGTCCGCAAAGTCGGGAGAGGGCATCGACACGCTGCTTGAGACCATACTTCTCACGGCGGATATACTTGAGCTCAAGGCCAATCCCAACAGAAACGCCAGAGGCGTGGTCATTGAAGCCAGGCTTGACAAGGGAAGAGGCCCGGTCGCCACTGTCCTCGTGCAGAAGGGAACCTTGAGGGTCGGAAACTTCATTTCCGCGGGAGCCTGTCACGGCAGGATCAGGGCTATGATCAGCGACAGTCATGAAAATGTCCAGGAAGCGGGTCCTTCCGTTCCCGTGGCGGTCCTGGGGCTGAATGACGTGCCGGAGGCCGGTGAGACCTTTGTGGTCCATGAAAATGAAAAGACTGCCCGGTCCTTCGCCCAGACCTATATGGATCAGCACAAGGAAGAACTGGTGGCGGATACGAAGCAGAGAATGTCTCTGGATGAGCTTTCCAGGATGATAAAGGAAGGCGACGCCAAGGAACTGGATATCATAATAAAGGCGGATGTGCAGGGCTCGGTGGAGGCCCTCAGGGATTCCCTCCTGAAGCTCTCAAACGAAGAGGTGATAGTCAAGGTCATTCACGGCGGCGTGGGAACCATAAACGAGTCGGACGTGATACTGGCTTCCGCTTCAAACGCGGTCATCATAGGCTTCAACGTGCGTACGGACGCCACTGCCAAATCCACTGCGGAGAGGGAGAAGGTCGATATCAGGCTTTACAAGGTGATCTATCAGGCCATTGAGGACGTGGAAGCCGCCATGAAGGGCATGCTTGAACCCGTGTACGAGGAAAGGGTTACCGGCCACGCGGAGGTCAGACAGATATTCAAGGCTTCCGCAGTCGGAAATATCGCCGGCTCCTTCGTGACCGACGGAGTGGTGAAGAAGGATTCCTTTGCCAGGATATTCCGCGACGAGGAACAGGTATTCCAGGGCAAGCTGGCGTCCCTTAAGAGGTTCAAGGACGACGTAAAGGAAGTGAAGGAAGGTTACGAATGCGGTCTGGTGTTTGAAGACTTTGATTCCTTCAATGAGGGCGACCGGATCGAATTCTATGAAATGGTAGAGGTCTCGAGGGCATAAATGCGTAAGAACAGCATCAAGAACAACCGCATAAACGGTGAATACAGGCGTGAGATCTCCGAGCTCATCAGAAACGATGTGAAGGATCCCAGGATCGCTCCCATGACCACCGTGACAAATGTAGAGGTGGCCCCGGATCTTAAGACCTGCAAGGTCTATATCAGCGTTTTCGGGGACGATGACAGTCTTGATGAGACCGTTGAGGGACTCCGGCAGGCTGCGGGATTTATCAGGCATGAACTGGCTAAGAGAGTGAATCTGAGAAACACTCCCGCCCTTACCTTCATTCCTGACCGGTCCATCGAGTACGGGGTCAGGATGACGAAGCTGATAGACGACGTCGTGTCCGACGACAGAGCGCGTTCGGTGCAGGATGATATCGATCCCGCTGACGGAGCGGAAGATGAAGATCCTTGACGAAGTAAGCGGGGCTTCGAGGATCGCGATCGGAGGTCATATACGGCCTGACGGCGATTGCCTCGGCTCCTGTCTTGCGATGTATAACTATCTTAAAAAGTCGCTTCCTGACTGTGAGACAGAGGTGTTTCTTGAGAAGCCTCCCGCGATCTTCAGCGTTCTGAAGGGCTTTGACTCGGTCAGGTCGGAGATCCCGCAGGGAGATGCTTTCGACGTCTTTATCTGTCTGGACTGCGGCATCGACAGGCTTAGATTTTCGGAGCCTCTTTTCAACAAGGCAAAGAAGAGGATCAATATCGATCATCACGTGAGCAACCCGGGCTGCGGTCATGTGAATTATATCTTTCCGGAGGCAAGCTCCACCGCGGAACTTGTTTACGAGGTCATGGACAGGGAACTTCTTGATGAGGATATCGCAGTTGCCCTGTACACGGGCATAATCCATGATACCGGAGTGCTCAAGTATTCGAACACATCTCCCAAAACCCTCAGGACCGTAGCCGATCTTATATCCTTTGGTTTTGATTTCACGAAGCTTGTGGACGAGACCTTTTATGAAAAGACCTATGTCCAAAGCCAGCTGCTCGGCAGGGCTCTGGTGGAGAGCCGCGTGTTCATGGAGGGGAAGTGCGCCGTCGCCCAGGTATCAAAGAAATACATGGACTTTTACGGGGCGCTGTCCTCGGACCTTGAAGGCATAGTGAACCAGCTTTTGTTCATAAAGGGCGTGGAATGCGCCATTTTCATGAATGAATACGCCGATAAGGAGTTTAAGGCGAGCCTGAGATCCCGCAATATCGTGGACGTGGCCGTGATCGCCCAGCATTTTGGCGGTGGAGGACATGTAAGGGCTGCCGGATGTGTTTTGAAGGGCACCTATGAGGAATGCGTGAAGGCCCTGGCTGAGGAGATCGGAAAGCAGCTTTGACCGGCCTGGAAAGGGTTTTGATGTGAACACCGGAAAGCAGTTGAACGGCGTGATCTGCATAAATAAGGACGAGGGCTACACCTCCCAGGATGTGGTTTCCGTGGTCAGGGGGATCCTCAGGGTGAAAAAGGCCGGACACACCGGGACCCTGGATCCGATGGCCCGTGGGGTCCTTCCCGTCTGCATAGGCGCAGCCACAAAGGCTGCTTCTTTTATTTCTGCGGACAGAAAGACGTATGAAGCGGTCATGAGGCTGGGAGTCACCACCGACACCTACGATATGACCGGCAATATCACCGGACAGTCCGGGGATATACCGGATGAAAAAACGGTGAGGGAGACCGTGATGTCCTTCAGAGGCGAACTGAGTCAGAGACCGCCTTTATTTTCCGCAGTCCACATAAACGGGAAAAGGGCTTACGAGCTTGCGCGGCGAGGGGAAAAGGCGGATATGCCGGTGAGAAGGGTGACGGTCTTTGCGATCGAGATCCTGTCTGCCGATCTGCCGGGCCTGTCATTTTCCGTGACCTGTTCCGCGGGAACTTATATCAGATCCCTGATAAACGACATCGGGCAGGCGCTCGGATGCGGCGCTGCAATGGAGGCCCTCACCCGGACCGCATGCGGCGGGTTCACGATAGACAGATCCTACACCCTCGGGGAACTGGAGAAACTCAGGGACGAGGACAGGACAGGGGAAGCGCTTTTGCCCCTGGGGGACGTGTTTGCCGGGCTGAAGAGGTTTGAATTGTCTTCCGCGGAGTACAGGATCAAAGCCATGAACGGAAATCCGCTGCCGCTTCCTCCGAATCTCAGAAACGGAGAGCTTATCTTCGTACACGACGGGGAAGGCTTTTTCTACGGGATTTACAGAGCGGACGCAGGAAGCGGGAGGCTTATGCCTGAGAAGATGTTCCTCGCGGAAGGATTTTGACCTGAAACGGAAAAACCATTATGCAGATAATATCCGGCACCACAGAATTCCATATCGATGAGCCGACTGCCCTCTCCATAGGAAAGTTTGACGGCGTGCACCTCGGACACAGGAAGATACTGTCCCTGGTCGCGGAACAGAAATCCCGCGGCCTGGTCCCTTCGGTCTTCACATTTGACCCTTCCCCGGATGAACTGTTCACGGGCGTTTCAGCGGGGAGTCTCCTTACGAAAGAAGAAAAGGAGGAGACTCTGTCCATGCTCGGCGTGGAAATACTGGTGGAGTATCCCATGAACAGGGAGACGGCTGCCATTTTGCCGGAGGAGTTCCTCCGGAATGTCCTGAGGGACAGGCTGAATACACGGTATGTCGCAGCCGGCGACGATCTCTCCTTCGGGAGAGGGGGAGAGGGCGACGCAGCGTTTTTGAAGGCGGAAGCTCCGGTCATGGGCATGGAAGCGGAGATAGTGGAAAAGGTTGTGAAACGGGGCGAGGTGGTGAGTTCCACTCTGATCCGTTCTTATTTGCGGAAAGGGGATATGGAAAGGGTGGCTGAGCTTATGGCGGCCCCTTATTACGTTGAGGGAATTGTGGAGGACGGCGACCACAGGGGGAGAAGCCTTGGATTTCCCACCATTAACGTCCGTCCTTCACCCCTGAAGCTCCTCCCCCCCAGGGGAGTGTACCGGTCCGGAGTCATCCTGGAGGACAGGTTTTACGCAGGGATCACGAATATCGGCGTGAAGCCTACCTTCGGGGATCACAATCCCTGCGTCACGGAGACCTATCTGTATGATTTTGACGGCGACGCCTACGGAAAAAAGGCGAGGGTGGAACTGCACTCATTTATGAGGGGCGAGAAGAGATTCTCGTCACCCGGGGAACTTAAAGCACAGGTTGACCGGGATCTCCTTGCGGGGGCGCCGTAAACCGTACGAATTTTTTTCCTTACATTGAATATTCCCGAGAAAGGGTGTATCATACCACTCGTATGAATATGAACATCCTGTTACCGCTCATGGGAGGCCTCGGCTTCTTCCTCTTCGGGATGAGGAACATGAGCGAGGGAATTGAAAAGGCTGCGGGCGCCAGGCTCAGAAGGATCCTCGAAAGGCTTACCACGAACACCTTCACGGGGATCATCGTGGGCGCGGCATTTACTGCTCTCATTCAATCATCATCAGCCTGTACGGCTATGGTGGTGAGTTTCGTGAACGCCGGCCTCATGACCCTGAACCAGGCGGCCGGGATCATCTTCGGCGCCAACATCGGTACCACCATCACGGCTCTCCTTGTCTCCTTCAAACTGGAAAAGGCCGCTCCCGTCATACTCCTGACAGGTGTCGTGCTGATGATCGGCTCACAGAAGAACAGCTTCCTGAACAAACTGGGAGAGGTCATCACCGGATTCGGAACGCTTTTCATGGGACTGTCCATGATGTCGGACGCCATGGCCGGAATGAAGGACTCCCCCGCCGTCATTTCCATATTTTCGTCATTGAACAATCCTCTGCTGGCCACTCTCATCGGCCTTGTCATCACCGCCGTAGTGCAGAGCTCCTCCGTAACCGTATCCATCATGGTGCTTTTGGCAAATCAGGGCCTCATAGGTCTGGATATGATCATCTACACCATACTGGGGTGCAATATCGGCGCCTGTATGACTGCCATCCTGGCTTCCCATGGCGGCCACAAGGACGCAAAGAGAACGGCGGCGATCCATTTCCTTTTCAACTTCCTGGGTTCCGCCGTGATCTATGTGTTGCTCCTGCTCTTTGGGGACAGGATCGTGGCCGGACTCGAAAAGGCGGCTCTGGGGGACGCGGGACGAGCCGTTGCATATGCGCACATGGGTATCAAGATATTCCAGGTCATCCTTTTCACACCCTTCATCAATCAGATCGTGAAGCTCACTTATGTGTTGGTGCCCGGCGACGACAGCCGTGTGGGCTACAGGGATGAGTACAAGCTTAAATACATCGGCGACAAGGTGGTCTTCAATCCCGCTACGGCGGTGATAGAGGTCATAAAGGAGATAGACCGCATGGCCAGCCTTGCAAATGAGAACCTGAACCGCGCAATGAACGCCCTCATCACTCTGGACGAGGAGGACATAGCCGAAGTATACGAGGTTGAGAACAATATCGACTTCCTGAACGACGCCATAACGAATTATCTCGTGAGGATAAACAAACTCCCTCTTCCTATCGACGATCTGACCAGCATAGGCGCTCTTTTCCATGTGGTGAACGATATAGAGAGGATAGGGGATCACGCCAAGGATATCGCGGACTTTGCCCAGCAGAGAAAGGACACGGGCTCCGAGTTCTCGAAGGTGGCCATCTCCGAGCTGGGACAGATGATGGAGCAGGTCAATAAGGTCCTTCAGTACGCTACGGTGACTTTCGTCGAGGGCACCGATGAATACGTGGACGAGATAGAAAAGATCGAGGATAAGCTTGACGATATGGACAGGGAGTTCCAGATGCACCATATCCAGAGGCTTTCCAGAGGCGAGTGCACCCCCGAAGCCGGAATGATCTTTTCCGACGTGATCTCGGGCCTCGAGAGGGTGGGAGACCACGCGGTCAATATAGCCTTTGCCATCAGCGAGGCTGAAGCCGCCACGGCCTGATCGTTTGCGGCACGAAGTGATCCGGTGATCTTTCGGCATTGAATATGGGATTGAAAGTGTTATAATATTCTGCGTCTGATTTTTGTTCTGAACCGGAGACACAGGTATCCGGGACGGAACAGAAAAAAATAATAAAGGAGGAAAAGAAAAGACATGAAAAAGGTATTTAAAAAGATCCTGGCAGTATCATTGGCAGCTGTGATGTCAGCTTCTCTTGCAGCCTGCGGATCAAGCCCCGCTCCTGCAGCGGAAGCTCCTGCGGCTGACAACGGAGCGGCAGCTCCCGCAGCGGCAGCACCTGCGGCAGACGGCGACATCAAGATAGGTGTTTCCATCTGGTCTTCGACCGACGTCCTCGGCTCTCAGTGCAAGCGCATCCTGGATGAGGCCGCAAAGGCTCTTGGCGTTCAGGTGCAGTATGTGGATCAGGGCCACGTATCCGAGCAGGTCACCGCTTCCGTCGAGCAGCTTTGCGCGGCAGGATGCCAGGGCATCATCATCTGCAATTCCGCAGATACCGAGATGACCTCTGCCATCAAGACCTGTAACGACAACGGAGTATATCTGGCACAGTTCTTCCGTATCATCAGCGAGCAGAACTCTCCCGACATCTACAAGGCCGCTGTTGATTCCCCCTACTATGTGGGTGCAGTGCATGAGAATGAGCCTGAAAACGGCGAAAAGCTCGTGAACATCCTGCTTGACAAGGGCGACAGGAACATCGGACTTATCGGATGGGAGCAGGGCGACGCCACCTGGCTTGGAAGACTGGAAGGCTACACAAAGGGCGTAGAAGCATGGAATGCCGCTCATCCCGATGATCAGGCAAAGCTTTCCGAGCCCCAGTATGCCGGAACCTCATCTGAAGGCGGTTCCAAGGCTGCCGAAGCTCTCATGGCCGCAGATCCCGATCTTGATGCTCTGATCCCTGCCGGAGGCGGCGGAGATCCCCTTCAGGGCGCGATCGCTGCTGTTGAGCGCGCCGGAAAGACCGGTCAGATCGACATAGTTTCCACCGACTTCCTTCCCGACCTTAAGGAAAGGCTTGAGAACGGCTCCATGGCCGCTGAGTCCGGCGGACACTACTGCGATCCTCTGTTTGCATTCATGATGGTCTACAACGCTATCAAGGGCAATTACACCGGCATCGAGGGCAATTTCATCAACATGAACTTCCCTTACCTCTACGTCGCATCTCCCGAAGATTACGGCGATTATGAGAAGTATTTTGTTGATCAGCTTCCCTACACAGATGACGAACTGGTTGAGATGGCCGGCTTGAGCGTGGATGATCTTTCCAAGAAGTGCGCCGCGCTTTCCATCGAAGACGCTGCTGCAAGATCAAAATAAGGCTTGCTGAATGAATTCCTGGCCGGTACCGCCTGTCGGTACCGGCCAGTTATTTGGAAAAGGGGAATGACATGAAAAAACTTTCAGGCAGTTTGAGAGGATATCTGATCCTTTTGCTATTGGTGGTGGTCTCGTGGCTGTTTTTCAAGGTGATCACCCCTCATAATTTCGGATCGCCTGAAAATATGGTCAAGTATTTTGAGGCAGGACTGATCGCGGCTACCGGAGCCGTGGGATTTTATTTCGTCATGGTCATGGGGATGTTCGACTTTTCCATCGGTGCGAACATCATGCTGTCAGCCATCATAGGCTGCGTCTTCGCTTCCAGGTTCGGCCTGGGATATTTCGGCCTTGTTTTCGGATGCGTGCTCTCCGGGCTGTGCGTGGGGCTTATTAACGGCATTTTCTATATCAAGCTCCGCATACCCTCAATGATAGTCACAACGGGCCTCGCTCTTATTTACGAAGCCCTTGCCAATTTCATAGGAGGCGCCGTCGCTCAGACGCTTCCATCCGATCTGAGAGGCTTCGGCCAGATGCCGGGTGATATCATCCTGGCCTTCGTTGCTTTCGCTCTGGCCTACATCATTTTGAACTATACCAAGATAGGAACATACACCTATGCTATCGGCTCCAACGAGTTTGTGGCCAAGAACATGGGTATAAACGTAAATAAATACAAGGTCCTCGCCTTTGTCATAAGCGGAGGCTTTCTGGGCCTTATGTCCATACTCACCATAAGCTACGGCTCCTCGATGGTGGCTGTGACCGGAATGCAGTCCATGAGCCGGAACTTCGTCCCCACCATGGGATGCTTCTTCGGTCTTGCCTTCAAAAAATACGGCATGCCGATCCAGGCCATAGTCATAGGCGAGTTCGTCATCAATATAATATTCTTCGGATTCATCGCCCTGGGCGCGCCTACCGCCATACAGGAGGTCATAACAGGGCTTGCGCTGCTGATAATCATAACCCTTACCTCGAAACCGGTTAAGGGCGAGATAGTGAAGTAAGAAGGGAGCGGACAATGAGTGATAATGTAAGACTTGAGATCATCGGCGCCTGCAAGACCTTCGGCATCACCAAGGCAGTGCAGGACGTGTCATTTAACGTAAATAAGGGCGAGGTCCACGCTCTGATCGGGGAGAACTGATCAGGGAAATCCACCCTGACCAATATGCTCACCGGGATCTATTCCATAGAGTCCGGAAAGTTCATTCTGGACGGGAAAGAGGTGCATCCCAGAAATCAGGTGGAAGCCAATAATGAGGGCATTTCCATCATCGTTCAGGAGCTGGGCACCCTGTCTGGTCTGACCGTGGCAGAGAACATCTTCCTCGGGCATGAGGACAGGTTCGTGAAGTTCGGGATCAAGGATACCCGGGCCATGAACAAACTGGCCACGGAGCTTCTTGAAAAATACGGATTTGACCACATCAAGGCTTCGGATATGATCGATCACTACAACTTCGAGGACCGCAAGCTTGTGGAGATCGTGAAAGCCACGTATTTCGATCCGAAGATCGTGGTCGTGGACGAGACTACCACAGCCCTGTCACAGGAAGGGCGTGAGGAACTGTACAAGCACATGAACCGCATCAGGGAGGAGGGGAATTCCGTCATATTCATTTCCCACGATCTCCCTGAGGTCCTGGACAAGTCCGATACCATCACGGTACTGAGGGACGGCATTTACATCGACACCGTGAAGTCCGCGGATGTAAATGAAGACGACCTGAAAAAGCTCATGGTGGGCAGAGAGGTCGTCGGCAATTATTACCGCGAGGATTACGGGGAGAAGGTGTCCGATGAGGTGGTCCTGTCGGTGAGGAACGTGACGGTTCCCGGGCAGATACATGATGTGAACTTTGATCTTCACAAGGGCGAGATCCTGGGCTTCGGAGGACTGTCGGAGTCCGGCATGCACGAGGTGGGGAAGGCGGTGTTCGGCGCTTCCTACGACAGAGAGGGCAGTGTTACGCTCTCCGACGGCACACAGATAAACAGCATACCCACGGCCATTAAGCACAGCATGGCCTACACGTCCAAGGACAGGGACAATGAATCGGTTGTAATGAATCAGAGTATCGGCGATAACATCTGCCTGCCGTCTCTCGACGATCTTGCAAATAAGGTCCATCTCCTGAACGGGAAAAAGCTTAAGAGCTTTGCGCAGGAGTACGCCCACGAAATGTCGGTGAAGATGGTGAACACCGATCAGTTCGTATCCGAACTTTCCGGCGGCAATAAGCAGAAGGTGGTGCTGGCCCGCTGGATCGGAAAGGATTCCGACATTCTGGTCCTCGACAGCCCGACCCGCGGAATAGATATCGGGGTCAAGCAGGATATCTACCAGCTTATGGACCAGATGCGTAAGAACGGGAAATCGATAATCATGATATCAGAGGAATTGATGGAGCTCATGCATATGTGCGACCGCATCATCATAATGAAAGATGGAGCCGTCAACGGAGAGCTTATGCGCGATCCTGAAATGACCGAGAATTCCCTGATCTCGATGATGGTATAGGGAGGAGATGCTAAATGGCTGAGAAAACTACTAATAAAGTGGAATCAACCCATGAGGAGACCGAACTGAAGAAGGTCTCCACCATGGCTTCCATACGCGCGGTGCTCCCTTTAGCCGGACTCGTGGCGGTGTTCATCCTGTTCAACGTTCTCACAAAGGGTAGGATGGTGAGCAACCTCTCCCTGGCTCTGAGCTCCGTTTATGTGATCATGATAGCATCCATGGGAGTGTTCTTTATTATGACCATGGGAGGACTTGATTTCTCCCAGGGCTCCATCCTCGGACTGTCCTCCATAGTGATCTGCTACCTTTCGAAGTACAGCATCCCTCTGGCGATAGTGTGCGGGATACTTACGGGGGCGGCTATAGGGGCCGTCAACGGATTCTTCTATGTGAACAGAAAGATCAGATCCTTCATCGTCACGATATGTACGATGTTCCTTTTGAGGGGACTGATAAAGTACCTGACAGCGGATGCGCCTGTGGCGGGCAGTATGGATCTCATCAATCTTGATTCCAACGCCCTGAAGACCACCCTTACAGTGGTCATGCTGGCTATAGGCTTTGTGGTCTTTACCTTCACAAAGTTCGGCACATGCCTGAAGGCCATCGGCGCCGGTGAAAAAGCGGCCATGTTTGCCGGAATACGCACCGACAGGATGAAGTTCCTCATGTACGTTCTTTCCGGCGCCATCACAGGCGTGGCGGCCTTTGTGAACTCCATCAAGGTGGGTTCGGTGACTTCTTCCGGCGGAAACCAGCTGGAGACACAGATACTCATAGCCCTGGTCCTGGGAGGAATGCCCATATCCGGCGGCGCAAAGGTAAGGTTCCTGAATGTGATAGTGGGATCCCTTCTTTACACTATACTCCAGTCCGGCCTGACCATGATGGGACTCACTCCTCAGGCCATGCAGCTCATACAGGGCGTGGTGTTCCTGGTGTTCGTGGCTGTGTTCGCGGACAGGGAGAGCCTGCAGGTCATAAAGTAAGGCCGGGATCATTTAATGAATCTGAGGACCGGCCGCAAACGCTTACGCGTTTTCCGCCGGTCCTCTTGCATATTTTTATCCCGGTGGTATAATGGTTCAGTATGTTTGTTTGCCCTGCCTGCGGTTTGCGGCTGCTCCGGCCCTTACCCCGGACAGAGGCGTATTCAGAAAAGGAGAACAGATATGATCACAAAGGAAAAGAAAGCGGAACTTATCGAAAAGTACGGCAGAAAGCCCGGCGACACGGGTTCTACCGAGGTTCAGGTAGCCATTCTCACTGAGAGGATCAGAGAGCTTACCGAGCATCTCAGAGCCAATCCCAAGGATCACCATTCAAGGCGCGGACTTCTCATGATGGTCGGTCAGAGAAGAGGACTGCTGGATTATCTGAAGAAGAACGATATAGGACGCTATCGTTCCATCATCGAGAAACTCGGCATAAGAAAGTGATGATCATTCCCGTTTTACGGGCGTGATACCCGGTGCCGCGTGACGCGGAAACGCGTTAGAGGGCATCATGCGGGGAAGGGCCGGTTTCCGAAACAGGCGCGTCCCCGTAAGGATGATAAAGAAGACGAAGAAGAGAAGGAAGGAAAAGAAAAAAGATGTACAAAACTTATGAGTATGAACTGGCCGGACGCACGCTTAAGGTGGATATCGGCAGAGTGGGAAAACAGGCCAACGGATGCGCATTTATGCATTACGGGGACACCACGGTCCTCTGTACAGCAACGGCTTCCAAGAAGCCCAGGGACGGGATCGATTTCTTCCCCTGCAGCGTGGAGTATGAGGAAAAGTATTATTCTGTCGGCAAGATGCCGGGCGGGTTCAATAAGAGAGAGGGCAAGCCTTCGGAGAACGCCATCCTCACCAGCCGCGTCATAGACAGGCCCATGAGACCCCTGTTTCCCAAGGATTACAGGAATGACGTGACACTCAACAACCTTGTGATGAGCGTGGATCCCCAGTGCAGGCCCGAGCTTGTGGCCATGATCGGCACATCCATCGCCACCACCATTTCGGACATTCCCTTCGACGGCCCCTGCGCCATGACCCAGATAGGTCTTGTGGACGGTGAGTTTATTGTGAACCCCTCCCAGGAGCAGTGGGACAAGGGAGATCTGAGGCTTACGGTGGCTTCCACCGGTCAGAAGGTGATAATGATAGAGGCCGGCGCCAATATCATTCCCGAAGCGAAGATGCTCGAAGCGATCTACATGGCTCACGATGTGAACCTTAAGCTCATCGATTTCATAAACGGCATCGTGGCGGAATGCGGAAAGGAAAAGCACGAATACGAGAGCGCTGCCGTTCCGCAGGAGCTCATGGATGAGATCATGAGGATCGTTCCTCCCGAAGAGATGGAAAAGGCTGTGTTCACCGACGACAAGCAGCAGAGAGAGGACAATGTGGCTGAGCTGACCGAGAGGATCAATGAAGCCCTCGCGGAAAAGGAAGAACTGCTTCCCCTGGTGGGAGACGCGGTTTACCAGTACGAAAAGAAGACCGTCAGGAAAATGATACTTAAGGATCATAAGAGACCCGACGGCAGGAAGATCGAAGAGATCAGACCTCTTGCAGCAGAGGTGGATCTGATCCCCAGAGTGCACGGATCGGCCATGTTCACCAGAGGCCAGACGCAGATCTGCGATGTCTGTACTCTTGCGCCACTTTCGGACGCCCAGAGAGTTGAGGGCCTCGACCCCAACATCACAAAGAAGAGATACCTTCATCAGTACAATTTCCCTTCATATTCAGTAGGCGAGACCAAGGTTTCAAGAGGTCCGGGACGCCGCGAGATAGGTCATGGAGCCCTTGCGGAGAGAGCGCTTCTTCCCGTGCTTCCCACGGAAGAGGAATTCCCTTATTCCATCAGGTGCGTGTCCGAGACCTTTGAGAGCAACGGATCCACATCCATGGCCTCCACCTGCGCCTCCTGCATGTCCCTTATGGCTGCCGGAGTCCCGCTGAAGAGCATGGTGGCCGGTATTTCCTGCGGACTTGTGACGGGGGATACGGATGATGATTATGTGGTCCTCACCGATATCCAGGGTCTCGAAGATTTCTTCGGGGATATGGATTTTAAGGTGACCGGCACCACGGAAGGCATCACCGCCATTCAGATGGATATCAAGATCCACGGTCTCACCCGGCCCATAGTGGAGGAAGCAATAAGCCGCGCGAGAGAGGCAAGGCTCTTCATAATGGACGAGTGCATGAAGAAGGCCATAGCAGAGCCCAGGAAGGAAGTGGGCGAGTATGCTCCCAAGATCATCTTCATGTCCATCGATCCCGAGAAGATCGGAGAAGTTGTGGGTCAGAGAGGAAAGACCATCAACGAGATCATAAGCCGCACAGGCTGCCAGATAGACATAGAGGACGACGGTTCCGTATCCATCTGCGGAATGGATCAGGAGCAGATGGCCAATGCGAAGAATATGATCGAGATCATAGTCACAGAGTTTGAAGAGGGACAGATCCTGAACGGAAAGGTGGTCTCCATAAAGGAATTCGGAGCATTCGTGGAATTTGCCCCCGGAAAGGAAGGTCTGGTACACATATCCAGGATCGCCAAGAGACGTATCGCAAAGGTTGAGGATGTACTGAACCTGGGTGATGAGGTTACGGTGATATGCCTCGGAAAGGACCGGATGGGCAGGCTCAGCTTCAGCATGAAGGACGTGCCCGTAAACTAAATCTTGTGGTCAGAAAAGGCAGGGGAATTTTGTCCCCTGCCTTTTTCATATCTGAAAAAATGAAAAAAAGTCAAAAATATTTGAAATTGAATTGAAAGTGTTGTGGAAAAAATGAAAAAAGATGCGTAATTATGAAAAATGATCATGTTCAGTAATATATTTAATGACACCACAATAAATTGATTTACAGACTGACACGGTCAACGAAAGGAATGAAGCCTTGACCCGCCTGGTCAGAGACTGATCCGGGCTTATTATTTTTATGATCGATCCTGTTGTTAAGTGATTGATGAATTATTTTAAAAGTATTCATCACCGGAGGTGGAGTATGGGTAAGAAGTGGACTCTTCATATGAAAAAGGCTGATTTTCAGGGGATCGCTCGGAAATACGGCATAGATCAGGTATCAGCCCGGATCCTCAGGAACCGGGATATCACGGAGGATGAAGATATCAGGAAATTTCTCAGGGGCACCATGGCTGATATCGAGTCTCCCTATGTCCTCAAATATGCCGAATCCGCTGCCCAGTCCCTCATGGATGCCGTCGGTGACGGCATCAGCATCAGGATAATAGGCGATTACGATGCGGACGGGGTGTGCGCTTCCTTCATTTATCTGACAGCCCTTACCGCCGTGGGAGCCGAGTGCTCCGTCAGCATACCTCACAGGATGAAGGACGGGTATGGGATAAATGAAGCTCTCATAGATGAAGCCCTGGAAGACGGGTGCGGTCTGATACTCACCTGCGACAACGGGATCGCGGCTTATGACCAGGTCCGGCACGCAAAGGATCTCGGGATGTATGTGATAATTACGGATCACCATGAAGTCCCGTTTTCGGAGGACGAGGAGGGAAATATAACCTACAGGCTTCCTCCCGCCGACATAGTCGTGGACCCCAAAAGAGAGGATGACGAAAGCGCATTCAAGGAGATCTGCGGCGCTGTGGTGGCTCTCAAGGTATCCGATATCCTCCTGACCGAGTGCGGGCTTTCCGATGAAGAAAAGAAGGAGCTGATGGAACCCATGCTGGAAGCGGCGGCTATCGCCACGGTCTGCGATGTCATGCCCCTTATCTCCGACAACAGGATCATAGTGAAGGAAGGGCTGAAGCTGATAAACAATACGAAGAACACCGGACTTAAGGCGCTCATCAATGCCTGCTCACTGACTGACAAGACTGTAAACGCCCATACTCTGGGCTTTGTCATAGGCCCATGCATAAACGCTTCCGGAAGGCTCGAAACCGCTTCCGAAGCCCTTGATCTTTTGACGTGCGACGACGGGGAAGAGGCCGGGGAAATGGCCATTCATCTGAAAGAACTGAATGATGAGAGGAAAGCACTGACCGAAAGAGGAGTGGAGGATTCCATAAGCATCATAGAAGAACAGGGGCTTTCAGACGACAGTGTCCTCTGCGTGTACGTGCAGGGGCTTCACGAATCCATTGCCGGCATTATCGCCGGAAAAGTCAGGGAACGGTACTGTAAGCCCGTCTTCGTGTTTACGGATTCGGAGGATGAAGGAATCATAAAGGGTTCGGGCAGGAGCATAGAGGCTTATAATATGTACGAGGGACTTACCGCGGCAGGACATCTCCTGACGAAATTCGGCGGGCACAAAATGGCGGCGGGCCTTTCCATGAAGAAGGAGAATTTCCCTGAATTCAGAAAGCTGATAAATGAAGGGGCGGGGCTTTCCGAAGAAGATTTCGTGGAAAAGGTATATATCGACGTGCCTCTTCCTGTTTCTTACGTGAATATCTCCCTCATCAGGGAATTTGAAAGCCTTGCTCCCTTTGGAGTGGCCAATCCCCAGCCCTTATTTGCCCAGAAGGATGTGGAAGTGAAATTCGTGAAATTCATGGGAAAAGATGGTAAAATGGGATTGTACACCGTATCCGACGGAAAGGGCAGCATAAGCATGAAGTGCTTTATGGATGCTCATGAATTCAACGCATTTCTGGCTGAACGCGGGAACAGGTGCAGCATCCTTTATACGGCCCAGGTGAACGAGTGGAACGGGCGGGAGAGTGCGGAGATCACCCTGAGGGATTATCAGTGACTGCAGATACCTGCAATGAACGAGGAGGATGAAACATGAGATTATCAGAGCTGCTGGATGGATTTGAGTATGATGTGACAAGGGGGTACGGTGATCCCGTGGTGAGCGGCATCGTCTATGACTCCCGCAAGGTAGTGCCGGGATGCGTCTTTGTCTGTGTTCACGGAGACAGGGTGAATTCCCATGACTTCGTGTCCTCCGCCATAGAAGGGGGCGCCAGGGTCATCGTGTATTCCGAAGAGCTGAACCTGTACGATACCTCGGTACATTATGTGAGGACTCCCGACACCAGAAAGGCCCTCGCTTATATCTCCGCGGCCTGGTTCGGGCATCCGGCGGATAAGCTCACTGTGATAGGCGTCACGGGGACAAAAGGAAAGACCACTACTACCTATCTGATACGGGGCATGCTTGAAAAGGCCGGCTACAACACCGGTATCATCGGTACTGTGGGCTGCGTGATAGGAGATGAGGTGCTTCACACCCCGAATACGACCCCCGAGTCATTTATCCTGCAGGAGTATTTCTCAAAGATGGTTGAGAAGGGCATAACTCATGTGGTGATGGAGGCGTCGTCCCAGGGCTTTCTGCTCCACAGGACAGACGGATTCGTCTTCGATTACGGCATCCTGACGAATCTGTCGCCGGATCATATCGGCCCCGGGGAACACAGGGATATGAACGATTACATTGCCTGCAAGAGCACGCTTTTCAAACAGTGCAGGATTGGCATAGTGAACGCGGACTCCGATTACCTGACAGAGGTTCTTAAGGATCATACCTGCGAACTTGTGAAATATTCCATAAATGAGCCTTCCGATCTGCAGGCTTCCGATATCCGCTTTGTGAAGAAGGACAGGGAACTGGGCATGGAGTTTGCCCTCAAGGGGCTTCTGGATATGGAAGCCTATGTGTGCTCGCCGGGACTCTTCAGCGTATATAACGCCCTTGCTGCCTGCGCCCTCGGTGCGGCCATGCATATAGGCCCTGACAACATTCTTGCCGCTTTGAAGGAAGTTCGTGTAAAGGGCAGGATCGAGCCGGTGCAGGTATCCGACAGATTCCATGTCCTGATCGATTACGCCCATAACGCCATGGCTCTCGAGAATCTTTTGATCACACTCAGGGAATATGAGCCGAAAAGACTTGTGTGTCTTTTCGGATGCGGAGGGAATCGGTCAAGACAGAGGAGATTTGAAATGGGTGAGGTCAGCGGAAAATATGCGGATCTCACGGTCATCACTTCCGACAATCCCCGGTTTGAGGATCCTGCCGATATCATCAACGACATAAAGAAAGGGATAATGAAGACCAGCGGCCGACATGTGGATATCGACGACAGGCGCGAGGCCATAGACTGGGTGCTTAAGAACGCTGAGGACGGAGACGTGATAGTCCTTGCGGGAAAGGGGCATGAGGATTATCAGGAGATAAAGGGCAAGCGCTATCCCATGGATGAGAGAGTGATCATACAGGAACTCCTGGAAAAAGCGGGGAAATAATGGCGCTTTACGCAGACGTCATCATCGATCTGTCCAGCTTCAGGCTGGACAGATGTTTTCAGTACAGAGTTCCCGATGAATACAGGGATTCCATAGAGGAAGGCTCCGCCGTCACCGTGCCCTTCGGAAAAGGTGACCGCCGGATACGCGGTTATGTGCTCTCCCTGACGGATACTCCGGCGCTGGAGGAATCCCGGATAAAGGATATTTCAGGGCCTGATACCGATGCCGTTTCCCCTGACGATATCCTGATCAGGCTTGCGGGCTGGATCAGAAGGAATTACGGCGGCACCATGATCCAGGCTCTGAGGACCGTGCTTCCCGTAAAGGCGAGGTCCGGCGTAAGGGTCAGAAAGCTTGTTTCTCTCAGGGTCTCACAGGAAGAGTGCAAAGAAAAGCTTTCGGAATGTGAAAAAAAGAACTGGCACGGAAAAGCAAGGGCTCTTTCGGCCCTTCTCGAGAATCCCTCCGTTCCTTATGAGATGCTCACGGGAAAGCTTCATGTCTCATCCAATACGATCCAGAGCCTGAAAAGGTCCGGGATCGTGGAGGTGTCCGAAAAAACCGGATCAGATCCCGGCTTTCTGGATCGGGTTGGGGAAAAGGAAAGGCCTGCTCTCAGTCCCGAACAGGAAGAGATAATTTCCGGGATCTCCGACGCCACCGTTTCGGGAGAGCCCGGCAGATACCTGATCCACGGGATCACGGGAAGCGGAAAGACCGAAGTCTATCTTGGGATCGCGGAAAACCTTGACAGGGCAGGGCTTCAGACCATTATGCTCATACCGGAGATCGCCCTTACCTTTCAGACGCTTATCAGATTCTACAGGAGGTTCGGTGACAGGGTCATTGTGCTCAATTCCTCCATGACACCCGGAGAGCGCTTTGCGGGAATGGAAAAGGCCAGATCCGGGGATGCCGCTGTCGTGATAGGCCCGAGATCCGCGCTTTTTACGCCTTTTCCGAAACTCGGCGCTGTGATAATAGACGAGGAGCATGAGACCAGCTACAAGAGCCAGTCTCCCCCGAGATACCACACCAGGGAAACCGCGGCAGAGCTTTGCAGGATGAGAGGAGCCTCCCTGGTCCTTGGAAGCGCGACCCCGTCAATGGAGGCCGGGTATGGGGTTGAAAAGGGGGAATACCGGTATCTGTCCCTTAAAAGACGCCTCACCGGCGGCACTCTTCCGGACGTGACCGTTGCGGATATGAGGGAGGAACTGAAGAACGGAAATTATTCTCCTTTCAGCAAGGTCCTTCAGGAGAGGATGAGGACTGTGCTCGAAAGGAATGAACAGGGAATGCTCTTCCTGAACAGGAGAGGAGTGGCCGGCTTTGTGTCCTGCAGAGCCTGCGGATATGTGTATAAATGTCCTCACTGCGACGTCAGCCTGACACAGCACGGCGAAAAAACCATGCGATGCCACTACTGTGGTCATTCGGAGATGAAACCCGACAGATGTCCAAAGTGCGGGTCTAAGTATCTCATGGGCTTTAAAGCGGGCACAGAGTCCATAGAGAAAAAGGTCAGGGAGTTTCTGCCGGGGTGTACCACCATAAGGATGGACGGCGACACCACCTCCAGAAAGGGCGATTACGAGAGGATACTTCAGAAATTTGCCGATCATGAAGCGGATTTTCTCATAGGGACACAGATGATCGTGAAAGGCCATGATTTTCCGGACGTCACTCTCATGGGTATCCTGGCCGCTGATATGTCCCTTTATACCGGAGATTTCAGAGGGGGCGAGAGGACCTTTGATCTCCTGACACAGGCGGCGGGGAGGGCAGGCCGCGGAAAGAACCCGGGAAGCGTGGTGATCCAGACCTACAGTCCGGATAATTATGCCATAATGAACGCTGCCTCCCAGGATTATTCCGGCTTCTATGAGGAAGAGATCAAGTACAGAAGTCTGATGTCCTATCCTCCCGTGGGACATATGCTGGCAGTGCTGGTGGTCTCGGGGAGCAGGGAGCGCTCAGGTGAGATATCAAAGGAACTGGCCGCGGCTGCGGCCGGGGATGGGATAAACATTGTGGGACCCGCACCCGCAGGAATATCCTATATAAATGACAGGTTCAGATATACGCTTTACATAAAGAGCCCGGACTACCGGAAGCTCACAGAAGCGAGAGACCGCTGCGAGAGCAGGTCATTTGGCCTCGACCTCCGGGATACCGAGATTCAATACGATTTCGATCCCGTGGGAGGGTGGTAGGATTACCTTTTTTATCAAATGTAAAATATTTCTGTGGTGATGCTGACTCTTTTGACGGATACCCGCATTAATGGTACAATTCCAATGTTGTCAGCCTTCCTCGCATTGCCTTGATCAAACAAAACAGATAATTGTGTTAAAGAAAGTAGAGGACAGCTAATAATTGGCACACTTAAACAAGCAATTGAGCAATAGCTTGTTTGACAAGGTTGATAGATAAAACTTGCTACGAGGCGAGCAGGGATTCTTCAAGGATCCCTTCAGCAATTAGAAGCTTCTTGGCCTGTTTGATAGCTTTCTCCTTCTGCTTTTCCTAGAGGGGGCTAGGCACATCAATTTTGTAAAGATCGGTGGGATTCCACACCTCGCCTGTAGACAACATTTGATAGGTGGCAGTAAGGATCATCCTGGCGATCGCAATGTTGGCACGTTTTTAACCACGGCGTTTCGTGATGCGTTCATATTTTGCCTTGTAGGACTTAACGAAGTATTGATTTTACTGAAAAAACACTTGACTATATGGAGAGGAGAATTGTTGGATTTCACGGCTGTCTTTACGACTCCTCCTGTGCTTTGTAGTATAGCATCTCGCTTTTATTATAGGTATCGTAAACGAAAAAAATTTCGTTTATGATATCGTCGCTCGCAGAATAATTGCGGCCTTGAGCAAGATTAATCCGCAATTGCTTTGCTCGCTTACTATACAATATGGAAGGCGGTCGATACTTTCATCACTATTTGTGCCGCCAGCCGAAGGCGGCGGAATGGAGATTAACATGTACTGTTCAATATATAAAACCATCATACCGTGTATTCTCAGTTTGATCCTTTTCACCCAATACCCTCTAACCACCCTTGCTAACATAAATGCAGTCAACCCGGACACTTTAGCCGTTTCTGCCGAGGGAGACGTTGAAACTGTTACAGCGCTTTCGGAAGAGGATTCTGATTACGCTCCCGGAACTCTTTCTTCCGATTCCCTGACAAGGGAGATCACCTCAGCCCGTACGGAAAATACTCTGACCTATGAACGGAGTGACCACAGCAACACCACTTTTATCTACGCGGATCCGGTGAACTATCTCACTGATGAAGGATACTTCAGGCTGATAGACAACAGGCTTCATTACACTCCTAAGGATGAGGACAGCGGCTTTGAGGGATATACCAATACAGCTGCCTCTTATGATGTGCGGTTTGCAAAGGAAGCCAATGAAGACAGGCTGCTCTCCCTGAAAGAGGGCAGATACGGGCTTGTACTCGCCTATGTCCCTTCTGAGAAAGCAGGTATGGAACCCGATACCGGAAAAACTTCAGTCTATTATTCCCGAAATGATGAGCCCGGAAATGCTCCCGCAACCCGATGGATTCGGAAAATAACTCTGGTGGAACCGGATGAGACCGTGATGTCATCCCTTTCTCCTGCGGGTGAAACAGTTCCTTCAGAAGCCGACGGCCTGTACCCCGAGATTCCCAGACCCCAGACCGTGTTCTACGAAGGGATCGAGGACGGGGCAGATCTCCGTTATGAGCTCACGCCTGACGGGATAAAGGAGACCATAATCCTTTCAAAAGCCTCAGCTCCCGCATCCTATACATTTTCCTTTGACCTGCAGGGATTGAAAGCGGAAAAGGCTTCAGATGGCGGAGTCCTGCTTTATAAGAAAAGCGGCGATGACACCTCTGTAACCTCTGGGATCCCTGAAGAAAAAGAAGGGATCGGATGTGATCCCGCTTTTGTGATCCCAGCACCGATGGTGACGGATGCGGAGGGGAACGACGACTGCGAAGCTTCGTATGAGATCAGTCGGACAGGTGACGGGAAACTTATTCTCAAGGTGGCTGCTGATGAAAAGTGGCTCCGTGAAAAAGACCGCGCATTCCCCGTAGAGATAGATCCTACCATAAAGAAGTACAGGAGGTACGATTCCCTGAAAGGCCTTGGGGACTTTGTCTCTGTAAATAAAAAGGGAAAAAGGGACAGTGAAACCCTATACGTAGGGGAAAGGGTCGATGGCAAAGGAGAAGCCGTCTGGCGCACCTTCATAAATCCAAATCTTCCCGACATACCAAAGGGTAGTATTGTGACAGAAGCTCTTTTGAGGATTAATGCAAGCGATTCCGACACCCCTGTCCTGTGCATTCCCATGACAGCACCCTGGAGTCCGGACAGGGTAAGCTTCAAAAGCATAACAGACAAGGATAAACTGTCAAATGTAACCGACTTTGGCAAGAAGGGACTCATAAGGCTCGATATTACGAAGGATGTGAAGCGGACATTGGAGGGAGGCACAGCGTCCTATGGCTGGTGCCTTCTTTCCGCTTTCGAAAACAAGCCGGAATCTGGAAGGATTGTCCGGCCTCATAAGGGTATGGACTATCCGTTCCTCGAGATCACCTACAGCGACTTCACAGGGACTGAGGAGTACTACAGTTCCCATACCCAGACCGTCGGAAATGCAGGTGTCGGCTATATTAACGACTACACGGGGAGACTGTCCTTTACCCATCCGGATGCCAAAAGCGCAGGGGAGAGGATGCCCTTTTCTGTATCCCATATCCATGACATGGTCTTCGGTGAGCGCTCCATAGAAAAAAAGTGGCAGAAATCCGGAACCGCCGGGGGACATTACGGGGAGCATATGAGACTGTCCACAGAAGCAAGATTGCTCGTACCAGCAGGGGAGACCGATGTGGGCAGATACCCTTATGTGTACATAGACCCTGACGGAACGAAGCATTATTTCAAAAAGGCTGATGTAAGCTATTACACAAATAATGCAAAGCAGTATGCGGACAAGGGAAACGCCGAGTATCCGGGAGCGAAGGACGAGGACGGGCTCGGACTCTTTGTGGTTCCGGTAAAGAACAAAAGCCTAAAGGAGAAATACCCCCTAAAAATAGTGAATAAGAGCGGATCTACGTCCATGTACTTCGACACCGACGGCTACCTGTCAATGATAAGGGATTCGAACCAGAGAGAAGACGGTGACAATAAAAGTAAAAAGGATGAAAACAGTATTACAATAAGTTATGAGAGCGAAGATACAGACAGCAGCAAGGAACGTGAAAGCCTTCTGAAGATCAGGGATGAGATAAAGAATGCCTATGATGAAAATGAACTCCCGGAGAAACGATCTGAAAGGGCGGCATCTTTCATCGAAGAAATAGAGATATTTGAAGGTGAGTCCCTGAACGTGTCCGTGAATTACAAAATGGCGTACAACCTTCAGAAGGCTAAGGAATCCCTGCAGAAGATCACAGAGAGGGACACGAACCACAAAAGTGATCTGAATAACGCGGCGGGTTTGATAGACAAGGCGCTGGAAGGGGATTTCAGGGCAACAGTAAAGAGAACCGTAGCAGTAACGGATGCCTCAGGTGAGACAGCAGAATTCATCTATGAAGGAGACAGACTATCGTCCATGACCGATCCCTTTGAGGGTGGAAGACCCATCAACTACAGATATGACGATAAAGGCAGGCTCATAAGCATAAGTCATCCTGACGGAACCTGTGCCGAATACGCATATGATAAAGAGGGACATCCTGTGCGTGTCACTGACGAGAGAGGCTACAGCATAAGCTATGATTATAAGGCGAGGATCAATGACGGGATCGTGACCACGGACCAGGTCACAGGGATTACTGAATACTATGGGAAGACCGTCGGTCAGACCGTACTTGTGGATCACAGCGGATTTAACACTACGGTCTATACCTTTTCCGGAAGGGACGACAAGCTGCGGTCGAACAATAATACCAAAAACAGGAAAGATGGAAAGGACGACATAGAGAACGTATATTGCTTCGATCATAAGGGACGTACCGTATGCACCTACAGCAGGGGCAGGGCAGACAAAAAAGTGATGGGCGCGGTCATCAGGAACTATACGGAGGATAATGAGGATAGGGACGATGAAAACAGGATAAAGGAGACAGCCGGAACCGGCTCAATAGTGATCAACCTCCTGACAGATTCAAGCTTTGAGAAGGGATCTGATGCATGGGACATTTCAGATCCCGAAACTATGATAAAGGGGGATGCCGTAAAGAGGGATACGAAAGAAAAATACATGGGATCCGGATCTGCCCTTGTAAACCTTGCCCCTGGAGGCCCAGGAAGAGAGGGCAGCTTCAGACAGTCTGTAAAGGTTCCGGAGAGCGGGAATTATACCGCATCTGTGTATATTCATGCGAAAGATCTTGACAGTACATCAAGAGTCTCCCTCAAACTGTCAACTAAAAAGAAAATCTCGGAAACCGGCGACAGCCGTGACAGCGAGAAGAGCACAGGGGAGACGGTGGATGGAGACTCTGAACCCGTTTATGAGGGAGAGGGAGATACCCCTGAGGAAGAGGAAAGCGGAGACGATGGATCAGGGACTTCAGAGGAAGGCTTTGCAGATCCGGAAACCCAGCCTGACATAAATTACGGTTGGAAGAGACTTGAGACCACAGTCAGTGCCGATAAGAATGACGAAGTCACAATAACCCTGAGCCTTTCAGGTATCTCCGGGAGCGTGTGGTTTGACTGCGCTCAGCTTGAGAAGGGTGACCTCGCAAATCAGTACAACCTCCTTCCAAACTCCGGTTTTGAGGGAGAGTTCAGGAAGAACCCGAGCCTCACAGACTTGCCTTCCGGCTGGTCATTTGGGGCTGATGCTGTATCGGAAGACGAATCCCTTACAGGGGATGACTCGGAAGTGGATAGCGGTGTAGACGTGGACGGACTCCCTGACGCAGGAACAGAAGCGGAACCGACAGGCAGTAAAGCTGTGCCTGACATGGATGCCGTGAAGGTGGTTGACATTTCCGAGGCAGGGAATGGAATTATTGAAGGCAGTAAAGTCCTCATGATAAAGGGCTCACCGATAAAATGCAGGCATGTGGTGATAAATCCAAACTTTGGAGATGAAAAGACCTCTTATACATTTTCCTGCTATGTGAAGGCGGAATGTGCCCCGTTGTCAGACAGATATACAAAGCGCAGATGCGGGATCTACGTCCGTGGGAGCGATTCCTCATACGATGAAGACAGCGCGACGGGAATATACAATGGACTGGGCGGAGGCAACGGCACATACACTCAGATCAATACTCAGTATGACGGCTGGCAGTATGTGACCCTGGCTCTGCCTGTAAAAAAATGGAAGGGGAAGCTCATAGAGATCCGGTTTGACAATGAGATGGGCAACCTCTTCATAGATGGGTGCATGCTGACCGGAAGTGAAGTACAGACAAAGACCTACACCGCAAGCGGGAAGCTGAAGACTAGCCAGAAGGGTGAACGAACCACAGCCTACGCTACGGATGGGAGAGACAGAAGGCGAAAGGAGACCGAGCCCGGTGGAGCGACCACGTCATACGCCTATGACAGTGTCACAAATGATCTGAAAACAGAGACTCATATCTTCAGGCACCCCGGAGGCCAGCCCCACACGCTTACCACCAGGTATTCCTACGACAGATTTGGGAACCAAACCGGAGTGGATGAAAAGCAGAGCGGATCCTCCAAAGCTATTGTCACGGAGACGGGATACGATGCTGACGGCAGATTCCCCATAACCGAGACCGACAGCCGGGGAAATGTGACTTCGAAAGAGTATGATCAGGATACAGGGCTTGTGCTGAAGACGACAGATCCGGACGGGACAGAGACTGCATACTCCTATGATACATATCAGCATCCGAAGAGTGTCGGATCATCTTCAGTGGGAGTCCGGTTTGAGTATGGGAGGATCGTCAAGGGACTTGACAGGAAAAAGCATTCTGTTCATGACCTGCTTACAGCCATAAGCGTAGAACCTGAAGTGATCGCTGCAGGAAAGACAGGGGATCAGGGAAAAGATCCCCGTATCGATCACAGCCTGGACTACGATCCTTATTTCAATGTAAAGAGAATAAGGCAGCTTGTACCCGGGAACAAAGGGAAGAAAACAAAAAACCAGCTTGTGGAGTATACATACGGGAAGAATAATGGAAAGCTCCAGGGCATCGTCTATGGCGGCGAAAAAAATGGGATCACCTTTAAATACAATGATCTGGAACAGCTTGTATCGGAAAAATGGAAAGACGGGGCTTCTGTAGAGTATGAATACGACAACCGCGGAAACAGAGCCCGGGTCACTGATACCGGGAATCACCTGAAGTACAGATATTTCTACGACGAAAAGGGCAGGGTCACAACTGCTGAGATCAGTAAATATGATAAAGACAGGACAGAAAGCCAGATCTCCTTCCAGAACATTTACGATAAGGCTGGACGGCAGTCTGTATTTGCCTGGTACACCGGGAACAGGGCTTACCGTACGGAGTACGGATATACCTCAGACGACAAGGTGAGCAATGTTAAGCTCCCTACAGGAGGCGTGTTCAGGAGAACCTATGACGGCTTTGATAGGATCGTGAAGGATGTATTCACGCCGCAGGAAAAGGCAGAGACCGAAGAGGAGAAGAAGTCCAGGGAAACCGGAAAGACAGTCACCACAACCTATGGATTCATTAGCAGCATACGGGATCCGGAAAAGGAAACAGAGAAAGACATAACCGATCCCAAGTCCCCCTATACCACAAGGCTCCTTTCAACGCTTGAAACGATCGTAGGGACTGGCAGCGGCAAGAGGACGGCAATATCTGAAGAACTGCGCTATGACTCACTTGGACGGATAGAGAGCTACAGGATAAACGGCGGAGACTGCTATATAAGCCCCGAAACCGATGCAGCATCCGAATACAGCTATACCTATGATGAATTGGGAAGGCTGACCATAGTGGAGGACACGGGCAAGGGCCGGAAATGGGAGTATGTCTATGACCCAATCGGAAACCTTACGGACAGCACGTACAGCGTCATAACCGAAGAGAATGACGGATATCAGACGGTCAAAGAGGAACACTATGATTACCGCAGCGATAACCTGACCGGTATTACTGAAAGGACAGGATCGGGAGAGGAGATTACAGCCGAAACGGATGACTACGCCGGCGGGAATCCCAAAACATATCTGAACAACAGCCTGACCTGGTTTCACGGAAGACAGCTTAAGAGGGTAGACCCTCCCGATGACAAAAAGAAAATAAACGGATACTCGGTAGAAAAGCCCGTCTCGTTCACCTATGCTTATGACGGATCCCGGCTGTCGAAGACAGTAGGCGGCGGAAAAAAGGAACCCGGTATCACTACGGAGTATGTACTTAACGGCTCCATGATCCTCTCCGAAAAGACGGGAGATGAGAGGATGAACTTCTATTATTCTGCCGATGGCAGGCTCCTTGAGATCGGATATCAGCAGGGAACTAAACCCGAAACACATTACACGGTGATCAGAAATGCCCTTGGGGATGTGACTGCGCTTTACACTGCCTCTGGAACACTGGTCGGCACCTATGAGTACGACCCTTACGGCCTTCTCCTGTCGGAAACCCCTGCATCAGAAACCAGCGACCCTGAAGGCATCCTCCGCAAGAACCCCTTCAGGTATCGCGGCTACTACTACGACGAAGAGACAGGTTGGTACTATCTCCAGAGCAGATATTACGATCCAAAGGTCAAGCGCTTCATCAATGCCGACTCCACTGATTTGCTTACAACTGATTGCACGAACATTATGCAGTATAATCTCTTTATGTACTGCAACGGTGACCCGGTGAATGGATATGATCCGAGTGGAAAAGAGGTTGTTTTAGTTGCAACCGGTGCAGTTGTTGCTGCAGCAGATGTGCTTATTATTATTGAGCAGGTAATCATTAGTGCAGTTGTTATTTATGCGGCCTATGAGGCGTCAAAAAAAATATCTCAGGATCTTAATGGATTAAAAAATAAAGAAAGCAAGGACATTGAAGACGAATGGCTAGATGATGAATCTCCTACAAAAGAAAAGATTGGTAAGAATAATGGTAATTCTCCTAGAAGCAATGAAGCGCAAAATAAACAGTTTAGAGATGTGTTAAAGAATAATGGTATCACAAGAAAAAGTGATAAAGCCAGATCATTTCATGATTATATTTCAAAGCAAGGATTTAATCACAAAGAATTATCTGAAGAGAGAGATGCTTTTTTTGGGCATAGATAAAATTGGTTGTTTGCAGGAGATAACTAATGGAATATTATGAGCACAATAATGTAATTGAATCTTTTTGTAGCAAATTACTTGGATTGAAAATCTCTCACTTTCTTTGTGAGGTAAATTTGCTGGAGTTTGTTTTTTTTAATTCGCCACTTATTCTTCATGTTTGCGGCTTTGGTAGAGTGATAAGAAATGGTGATATTATTGTTACAACGTATGATTATCTATCATGGGATGGTGTTGATGAAAATAATAATGATGAATGGTTTAATGTAGTGAAATTCAATAATGAAGTTGTGGGAGGCGTTGTCGAATCTGTAGAAACAAAAAA
>JAEEGL010292939.1_pt1 | contig 38103 bp, 42 predicted proteins | sample 9134231 | NCBI WGS metagenome assembly JAEEGL01 (sample SAMN16246548, study PRJNA631951) | gut metagenome | biome: gut microbiome; feature: rumen; material: fiber-attached | host: Bos | place: Iran: Karaj | collected 2018-10
CCATTTCTTATCAGTTCTCGCATCCATAAGCCATATTCTTTGTAAACGCAATTATATGGCTGTTGCACCATTCACCATCCGGTGAACGTCGTCATAGGAGAAAAGTAATCTGCCGCCAGCCTTGTGATAACTGAGTTTGCCATCCCTCTTCCATTTCCAGAGGGCAGGGTATTTAACCCCCAAAAGGGCTTCTACCTGTTGGCAGGAAAGATACTTTTTCCCTCCAAACATAAAGGGTGTGATGGACTCGCCGTTCGGAGCGATATCCGATGGCATTTGAGACTTTTTTGCTGCAGCAAACATTTGTTCTGCAAGCACTCGGGCACGTGACTCTATCTCGCGCTCGATGAGACTAAGAAGTTCATTTGACATATAAATACCTACCCCTGACCGCATGTTATACGCAATATTGCACCGCCCTTAAGCTTTAAGGGCAGAAGAAATAATCTTGCGTACTGCGATCAAGATACGGCCAGGGATAAGTATCTGAACTATTCGCGGTAGTAGAACTCACTTACTTACGGCTTTGCTTTGAAAGCCATCCGGATTCACCGACAGTGAATATTATGTATGTTATTAAAGCTTCAGCTAATAAAATGTAACATACATAGACATCAGTCTTGGATGCAAAGATAGACATTTATTATTAATTCTCAAAATTTTTTTGGAAAAATCATCCTAAAAATTTTGCAAGCAGCTCTTTCATCTCCTCTTTGGAGAGATTATCCAGGTCTATCTTTGGTGTATTGTCATCCGTCTTTAATAGTTTGCCATTGTTACGGAAACGGATTTCCAAAGGGTATTTATCCATGTAACCGGCAGTCACATCGTTGCCGTGGGAGTGTCCCATACTCTCAGCAATATATTCCTCTTCCACTCCAGCCAATTTCAGGTTAGTGGCGAATGAGTGACGCGCCCAGGTTCCCGACACAATCTTATCCCAGTGCATCACTTCCCGGCAGATTCTCTGCAATCTGTCGCGAACGTTGGTGTTTTCCTGTCGCTGTATCTTCCGTCGCCTTGCCTCGTCAGTGACACCATCGAACAGGAACGGAAACACATAAGAACCCTTTACTGGAGGTGCAGCTATCTCATCGAGAATCTTCTGAAGGGGAGGAATGATTGGCACTATTACAACAGACATGTCGTTACTTCGTGCTGCCGTCTTCTTTCGCATGAACTCAAAAGCCCTACCACCTTCTTTCCAGTAAGTGTTGTTATACTCCAGACGTGCTGCATCGGCGAGATTGAAACCATTGCAAAGATATTGTGCCAGAAAAATACCTAAAGACTGATGCGCACGCTGAATATAGAAAGGCCCCCAGGCATCAGGGTATCTCTTTTCGATGAACACATTATATAATTGCGTCATCTCGTCAACGCTAAGGTATGACTGTTGACGCAGTTTTCCCCGGGGAATTGATATAAGCGAATTGTTCTTGTTGCTGAATGGGTATTGCACATCGGTGAGAAACCCTTGTCGTGTACACTCATTCCATATTACTCTACACGCACGTAGGTACATGCCACGTGTGGCATCTGATACCTTCCCTATTAGTTCGCTATCATGCAGCACTCCGTTCTTCATGCCGTCGTTCCATTTTTCGATGATGGCCTTGTTGACATCAAATCCCTCGATATCTCCAATGATTTTCCTGAAGGAAGAAAGTGCCCAGCCATAGTTCTCAGCCGTGCCCGCACTACCACCCTCTTGTTTCTTGGCTATAACCTCTTTCCATACGCCCAAGAATGACTTAGACGACTCACCACTGCTATCTATCCCAGAGAGAGCAGTACGGATCAGTGACATCGTGAGTCGCTGTTGCTTGGCAATCTTCACTAATTTGTCACGGTAGTCTTCCATGATTGCTTCCCATTTCTTTCGGATAGGAAGTAAGGCACTCCGAGAGGCAGTCACGCCACATACTTCGCTAAAATATTTCTCAGTGAAGTATTCGCCCAGATGGTGGTAATACCTTTTTTGCTTTCCATCTTCCAATACATTGAAGCAAAGGGAAAGTGGGTATTCCTTAGTTTCCTTCCTGGTCCTTTTGTCAAGAACAAGGGTGATTGTGCAATCATCCACTCTGTGAGTTGCAAGAGATGTCTTTCTTTGTGCCATAGAATAATCGTGCGAACTAAATGCGAACTAATAGAAGCCTTAATAGGCCTTTTTATGCCTCAATATGACTTTATCACTAAATGTGCTGCAAAGTTACAAAATAACTGATATTCAAGCAAATAAGACATATAAATATTAATCTTTATTAATATACGGGAATAGGACTTTGACAGACTGTTAATCAGGGGGTCGTTGGTTCAAGCCCATCCTGAAGCGCAAGGCTAAAGCACTGGAAATGAGAGAGTTAGACGAAAGTTTGACTCTCTTTTTTTGTTTTCAATTTGTTCAGACGGAAAAGAAAAAGGCGTTGCGATTCCTCGTAACTCCTTGATTTTTAAGGTGCTTCAGGATGGGCTTGAACCAACGACCCCCTGATTAACAGTCTCTATCCCATCTATTCCTAGAGTATTCATTATCAGCTTGTTACAGAACTCTCAGTAATCTTGGGGTCAACTATAGGTCAACAATCCCTTGAATTACGGCACAAATTTACTCTATTTCTTCGAGAATCCATCATCAAACGATAGAAAATTTGAGATGGCCGTGCATATAATTAAAAATTCTCGTTTCCTTAGTAATGGCGGATTCTTTATTTCCGAATTTATATAAAAAAGAGAAGTGGCACACCACCTAGAATTGCTTCTAGTATGGTGTACCACCTATCATTTATGGTACTCTCCACTCTGTATCATCAGCTTCTGTTAAATCCAAGTTGGATTCTTTACTGAAATATCTAATGAAGTTCAAGTATGGTGTATCTTTATATTCGTTGACTATCGCTTTGTGTGCCTGATTACTCCTTCTGATAAAATAATCTTCTAGCGAACCTTCTGTCTCAATTCTATAGTAACTTAACCAAATTCGTGCTATTTCCTTATTCCAAACACACCATTCGCCATAGTGATAAAGTTCAGGAGGAATAAGTTCGTGGATATCTTTTTCTGTAACAATATCTCCTCCACGTAAATCCAGAATCTAAAAAGATGGATTATGGGTAAGATACGTCCTCATTCTTGTAAGAAGAGCTTTCTTGTCTCTAGAGTAACCTACTTTACAGTAGTTTCCGCTTTTTATAAAGTATAGCATATAAATCAGAGTTTAAAGTCAAATAACATATCTCCAAAAAGGTAGCCATTTACTTTCTTACCATTTAAGTTTTGGCTGCTACGTTTTACTTTGTATAAACTGCACTCTTTTATCAGCGTGGCTTTAGGGGACAATAATATATCAAGTTTCTTAAACTATTCTGCGAGTTCCAATTTCAAGTCCTTGTCACTAATGAACTCTCCTTTATGGTAGATAGCCTTAAAAGCTTGTTGGAGCTTCTTTTTATCTTGTACAGCCCTTATCATCTTGTCTTTGTTCCATCTGAGACTATTCATTTCTGTCTCTTTAAGATATAATCTGAAATCTTTGAACTCTGGATATTCGATTTCGTATTGTTCTGATGGATGATCAAGATAATCCTTTAATAGTTGCTCGTATGAGACAGTCAGAGCCTTATTCATTATTATATCGAAATCGTCTATTAGCTGTTGGTTCTCTGGTACAAACTTTTCAGATTTTTCAAACTGCATCCGTAGATGGATTCCATCCTTATAGGCTTTCCGAAGATTGTGTTTGAAGATGAACGACTGCCTTTTCTGTTCATTGTAAACAAGCCTGCCATCTTTTTCAGATAACAGTGTACTTTCAAGATTCATGTGTTTTATCCATACTTTTGGTGAACCTTTTTTCATATCATTTTGTGAAGAAAGTAACTCTTTTGCTTCCTGCTCTTTCTCATCCATCAATCCCCAGAACTCTTCATCTGACATAATTTTCTTATTTGTGGTGAAGATATGTACTAAAACATTTCTAAAAACATTTTGGAAATTTTCATTAATCCTGATTCTTCCCGCTATTTGTTCCATTGTAGTCGCTATGTCAACAAGTGTGTTTTGTCTATATCCATCGCTAGCCACTATAACCAATCCATTATTTGAGAACAGATTACAGCCTTGAAAGCATTTCTTGGTGAAAAAGTTAATTCGTTTGTTAGGTGTACTCACCGTTTCTATCTCGTATTTATCTAGAAGAAGTTTATTTCGTGGTCTTTCTGCACAGCAGATTTTTACCTCAGCATTATCTAATTCTAGAGTTGAAACGATTTGTTGTATGCTCGTTACAGAATTTAAAAAGATAAAGAGCTGTTCTACTTGTCTCACTTCGCCGTTAATATCGGTAAGTCTTAGTCCGTCCTTTCTAAAAACATCAATAAGCTTTGTTAGACCCGCTACTACTTTGGTGGCTTTAAACCTCTTTACTTCTATTTTTTGTAATCCATTCCATTCAACCGTGTAATGCGGCAGATTCTTGAAGAAAGGGATCTCATAATCTTCGTCTATTGGCGTGGCAGAAAGGAATGTATAATGCTTGAACTTCTGAACAGAATAAAGCAAATCACTGATGGCTTTCTCACGAAAATCCATATCTTCAAGTATGATGTGGTACTCATCCACCAGAATCTTCCATCCATCTGTTTTTTCATTCATCCACCGTAAGAGTTTGGGTAAACTGTCATAGGTAACAGCGATCTTGTGTGTTTGATGCTCACTTATGTACTTTCTAAATTGATGCTCTCTTACTACACCGTAACACTTAAAGACATCATATTTGTTGTTCCTATCTGCTGCAATGCTATCCACCAAGTCTCTGAACGGACACACGATGATATAGTTAGATCTACAGTTAGCGGCAACGTATGTACCACCAACATCTGTTTTTGTTTTGTTGACTATCCCATGAGGTAATCCATCTCGAAATTCTGGAAGCTCGCTAAGGTATCGGGCTTCACCACCATTGATAATTTGAATTTTCTAGTTCATAATTCATTCTTTTGTTAATTCATTATTAAGGTATCTAGGGTAATAAAGAAAATCTGGGACTAAAGAATGGTTTTCATAGACAGAAACTTTTTCCTGACTTTATAGGAATGCTCTGAAAAAAAACTTTCCATGCCAGCACAAAATAATGAGGTGCATTTCTACACCTCAGGAAATGAATTAATCAATCTGAACTATGAATCTTTCTTTATTTAAATATAACGATCCAAGTCTAGATTTCCAAGTTAAAAAAACATAATGCTTATTTTGGGACTCTAAGCCCTTCTAAAGTCAAAATTTTGGGGTGAGAGTGACATTTTCCGAAAACGGCATATAAAACAGTTTATTTCTAAAAAATGTCACTCCTTCATCCTGAGATCATCTAAAGATCCATTTAAGTGGTTACAGTCAACTCCACCTATGAAACCATCCATTGGGGTAATCCTAAACTGAACGATCTTAGCTGTAGCAAAGGGTATAATATCCAAATGAGGTCTGGTAATTCCACTCCAGCGATAGCATTTCCAAAAATCAGGCAGATTAATCAGTCTGAGACATATTGAATACGGGCTCAGATATAAAACAGGATAGACGCCATAGTAATCATGGCACTCTTTGATCCATCCACCAACCAGCGATTTAAGACTGTCGTTAGAAATTGGTAACTCACCCTCAACGTCTAGCATTGGAATCAACGTAGTGCTACCTTTTGGTACTACGTTCTTGAAGTTCTGGAATTGTTTTTTAGCAGAAACATCGGTACTGAGGAAGTGGTAAGCGCCAAATGGAATGTCACGTTTAATAGCATTACGTCTGAATCTCACAAACTTAGTATCTCTGTGGCTCTTACCTTCAGTAGCTTTAGCATAGATGAATCCAACATTTACTTTGTTCCAATCTCTCACTACGTTATGATGAGATATGTCGATTCCATCTACCCTGTGTTCTGAGAACATCGGCATTACTATTTTGCCAATGATAATGAGTACCATTATGAGTAGTGAAATGACAATAGCTTTCTTCATCTTCTATGTTGGATCCATAATGACGAACTTACCTTCTCTTTTTTAAAAAAGCTAGGCTTAAGAAAAAAATAAAGGCTGCTCCCAATATGATTACTCCCACAAGATTATCTTGTCTACTACCTCTTGTATGAAAGAAATCATATTTATAGCCACCAACTAAAACTGCTAAAAAGTAAATGCAGGGAACGAAAACTACCAGCGACAACACTAAATATTTAATTGATTTATCTGGAAATATCTCGTTTTTATTATTTGTTGTTTTAATACTATTATTAGAAGATTTTTCAGAATCGGTGGGAAGAAAGCCTATTTTGCTCCCACAATAATTGCAGAACTTTGAATTGTCAGGAATCTGCTTACCACAATTATTACAGTACATAAATTAAGGATTTGTCATTATAAGTAATTTCTTCGAAATATTAACTAGCGTGCGAGCACTCGTATAGGACAAAACAAACAATCATAACGATTATTCCTATTCCACCAAAACCATTAAAAATAGATTCTGCTGTTTCTTCACTCATTTTTTCTTTTCTGAATGAATTAATAATATAAACAACAATACCGCCAATAATTAAAAAGACGATGATGCCAAACTGAGAGCCCAAAAAGTGTGTCATAAGTTATTCAATAATATATACTCCATTTAAATCAACCTTGTTTATTTTGATAATTGCATCAGCACATCCTTTAAACAATGATTGAACATATGTATCAACGTCAATAACTTGTCCTCGTCTTCCTTTTCTTCCGTTTTTATCATATTGAATGCCCATAGCTTTTACTGTAACTTGACGTTGTATGTTTCCGTAAGAATCGAAATAGGCTCGATTATTAAATAGGGCTTCAAGATGTCCATTAAGAGAATCAAAATAATCTTTACGTAAATCATTTCGTAAGTTCATGTAATCTGCATAAGGATTCGCTTTTTGGGATAACAACTTGTTTAGAGATTCTTTTGAAATATAGTAACCTCTATATATAACCGCATATGATTTATCAGAATGAACATCTAATAAAATTAGCTTCCCATCTTGTAATGAAACCTTTCCTAGTTTTTGTATAGCAGACTGACCAAACAATAATGGGCTTGAAAGGCTTGAGGATATAACAGCATTTACATCCTTAATATGAATGCCTGCTACTTCAACGTCTCTCAAATTTATGATAGCATTATCAACAATACGACCATCAGCTACTTGTGACTGACCAAAGCCCCTGAAATCACTATCTGTAATATAATCATTCTGATAAAGGTATTGGGCTGTGGATAAAGATATTACGACAGATGATGCTCCTGTGTCAAAGATCATCTTTAGTTTGGCTCCATTTACATGGCACGGTAACTTATAAACGCCATTGGAATACTCCATCTGTATTACCTTCTGAGAAAAAACATTAGAAGACAGGAACCCAATCAAAAAGATTACTATAAATTTTCTCATACCCTTACATCTTAAATTTCATTTTTAGCCTATTGAATAGATTTGTCATTAAACATCTTAAAGAACGTATTAACACTCCCTTCTATTGATTGTATGTATTTAACGATGGCTGCCTTGTAATTGTTACTATCCAAATATAATCCTTCAATCGTGAAATCCAATATCCTCATATCATCATTAACCATCAAAAAAGCTTTGGTAAATTCGGAACTGCTATTTGTGTAATTTAATAAAGCGAATAAACGTGAATACTCTGATGAATCTAAAGACGTCATATTGAAATCAATATAGATGGAAATAAAAAATGGATTATTGGAGCTTTCATCAAGACTAATTTTATAAGTTAGTTGATTAGAAACGAGATTAATCTCTCCAGATTCTGAATTGTAAGACACATTATAGCCATTAGTATTCAGAAAAATGTATATGTCGTTTATGAATTTCTCCTGTATAGGATTGTAAGGACTTGCTTTACAAAATGAACCCATGGTGAGGAAGCATGTTATTAACAACAGATAAATAGATTTACGCTCCATAATTAAAATATTTATGCCAACCAGATTCCCAGACATCAGCGGTTAATAATAAAAGGCGTGGGAACTTTAACTCACTACGCTGTTCGGCTCTGGACTGCCTCCGTATGTAATAAGCAAAGCCCACGCCAAACGATATAATGATCCCTTTCGGGACAAAATATCATCTGCGTGGGCGTTCTTGCTCATTATCCATACGAAGTTTGAATTGTCCAGATTCAACAGCGGATAATTTCGCTAAACGCCCTGTCGCAGCTAACTCCTAAGAGTCGCGTTGACCTTACAAAAGTAGTAAAAAGACGCTTAACAGCACAAGAACTTGCTTATTATTTAACTTTTATTCATTAAATCAGAATGTTAGGCAGTCGTATGTCTCTAGGATTTCCTCTTGTCTCAGCCCTAAATAGCGTTTTGTAATAGAGACGGAACTGTGATTAAATAGCTCCATCAGCTTTACTAATGCCAACTCTGAATTATCGCTGTTCATATTATAGACTTGTCTTCCAAATGTCTTTCTAAGGGAGTGACAGCTAAAGTGGTTAATCTTTAATCGGTACTTCTGTTTCAGTTCCTTCAAGATCATGTTGATCCGTTGGACGCTGAACGTAGTCCCCTTCTGACTTACCAATATAGGTGATTCCACTCCGATAGGATGGATATGCTCATAACAGTCTGTAATATGACGCTGCAATTCTGGATTCAGCCTGATTGTTCTACGCTTACCTGTTTTCTTCTCAGTGATGGTAAACTCAGAAACACCTAGAATCTGTTTCCATCTTAAAGAGAGAATATCAGAGATTCGCAGTCCTGTAAAACAACCGATGGCTATTAAAAGTGATATTTTGTAGTTCCCATCCTTTACAAGTTTACGGATTAAATTCATAGCGTCAGACCAAACGAGATAGTCTGCCGTTGTTGTACTGTATTTCTGTGACATAGAAAAGTTCAATTTAGTGATTAAAAAGATAAAAGTGAACGTTGTCTGATACAGAGTTTTTCTAACTCATTGATTATCAGTACAACATTCACTTCTGGCATTAGTGAATATTTCCGTAGAAGATTCGGAGGTAGCAGCACTTACAAAGTCCATGATGATGAAGAGCGAAATCTATGGATATGGAATTTCCACAGTATTCACAATTCTTGTACTCCTTACGTTTTCTCATACCGATTACCATTTAAAAGAGGGCACCATCGCTGATGCCCTCCATAGGATTAACCAAGAAACCAAGAATAACGATCATCAAAACCGTGCATTGTGTTGTGCAGACCTGTAGCCACCTCAGTAGCATTCACGCCACGCTGTAGATAGGTATCGATGTAGCTAGACTTGTTCGATTCAGTAAGAAGGTTGTGGAAATCGAACAGAGAAAGTCCGTTATCCTTCGTGCCGAAGTCCTCGTTATGATAGTAACCACGACAAACACTGTTTATCTGACTATCAGTAATCAAGAGACGTGGAATCTTACGGCTAATGCTCTGAGGTAAAGCCTGAGCCATTCTCATGCGACCTACGACCTGAGCAAACTGAGTTTCGCTAAGGTAGGTGTTAGACAGAGTCTGCATCAAGTGAATGTCTTTAGCAGGAATGAACTGATGAAACAGATCCATCACGTTCTTGTAAAGCTCGCCAAGACTCATGACCTCCATAGAGAGCTTGACACCCTGACCTGAAAGGATCTGGTTACTGCATACTACGACACGCCATCCAACGAAGACAGAGAATTTCTCAACTCCTTTTGTCTGACGATAGAGATTCAGATCTGAGTAGTTACGAACTCCACCCACACAAAGCTCCATTCTATGCCCGTCTATAGTCTCATAGATCGTTGGGATGGTGAAAGCGAAGGCTAAACGCTGATAAAACTGCGTCTTTTCACATTCCAACAGTTCCGATGCCCTCTTTCCAAGAGCATTAGGAGTCCTACCCCTTACGATATGGGACACACGGATAGAAGGTGCTGTAACAGCTTCACCTTGATAGAAGGATTTGGCTGCATCATGAACAGACTCGATAAAGTCCTGATGTGAAATAGTTAGTTCCTGATTACCCCAAGTAGGAACCACACAAGTAGAAGCCAACTCTTCAAGAGAGATAGCATTAGTGTTAGCATCCAAGAAGCTAACGTAAGATCTGGTCACAGGCTGTTCTACGACTTCTTCGTATTCAGCGTACTCATAAGCGTTACCGTTACTAGCCACGGCAGGCATCAATAATAAATCGTTCATAATCAAATAGAATTAAAAGTGAATACTGATTAATACTTACGTATTACAACTTGTATGACTTTTCCTACGATTTTCACAATTTAAAGAGAGGGAGGGGTGCCATGGCTAGTGTCCTCTTGCGTAGGGGACTTCCTATATTTTAAAGGTGATGGACAAAAAGGCAGGGGGGCTATAATAATAAGGTACAGGTATGCTCTGGATCGTGAGACCATATTTTCTGTGAAACTGACAAGTCCTGCCATGGAGAAAAAGTGATTTTTAAAGATAGTTCAAATCCAGACAGGTAAAAATGGAGAGTAGCTATAAAAAAGAGTAGTAGTAAAAGATGCATTCCAATCATAGCTCATATAAATTCTGGTTCATTTGTTTATCCTCCTTAAAACGTTATTATTACTCATTTCTAACCCCATAATTAGAAATTGGGCTAAGAAATGCTAATTTTGTAGCTTTTTGTCTTGGAATACCAACTATTTCTATTATCTTTGTACTCAAATGATAAAAGAGCTACCATATCACGAAACGGAGTTGGCTTGTAAAAATGAGCCATTACTAGAATATGTTTGTGAGGTGTCTAATCACTTTTGGCTATCATATGATCCAGATGAAGTTATTATGATGGATGATGGGACGTATAAAAAGGGTGTCGTAGAGGAATCCTTGGTACCATCTAAATTCGTGAAACGCTACTCCAACGACTCAATTGATATAAGCCGTATAAAAAAGTATGAAGATTCTATAGAAGTTCAGGAGACATTAAAAGCCTTCAATCTTGATCCATCTAAATTTTGGTATTTGTGCCTCTGCATAAAAGATTATGTTGATGGTCAGACAATTGACACTTTCAAAAGGAGTCCTTCACACAGGAAAATCTTTAAAGATCTATTTGACGAAATGAAAAAAATGACTCCGAACAAAGGCGCAGAACTTTCATTCAGAGTTGATGGGAGTAAACACCCTGTAAAGATAGCAGATCATGATATTCTGTTTTTCCTAAAAGACTTAGTGGAAGCCTATTTGAAAATGAGACCAGAATCAAATGATGAGTTTCTTGATAGTGGTCATATTGATATTCACCAAACATTAACAGTAGCTTCAATTTACAGAATTTATTTGTTTGACCACTACCTGAGTTGGTTCCTCCAAGATTTGAAAGCAGACAAATCTGTAATGTCAGCTAATCCCAACGAGTTAATTTCATACGATAAGAAGCTTTTAATATCACGAATGATCTTTGTTCTTGGTATTTCTGACGATAAAAGATACTACGAAGAATATGATAAGAATGCCAGAAAGAACAACTTCCTGAAAAATAACCTTAGAAAGTATAAGGACGTTACTGTTCCAACGTTGAACAAGTACTACTTCATGTAAAGCAAATCAAAAAAAATATACGAAAAGTGGGTAGAAAAATGGTAAAATTCTACCCACTTCTCATTTACTAAAATCCTTCCGTTATTACAGTATTTTACCCTATCTTTGCACCCAGAATAAGGAACGATAGCTACAGAATGTTTCTTAGCTGGGTAGTCCTTCTAATATTATTATGGATAAAACAAATCTGTCAAAGATTGAGAAAGAGAACGTGGACGTTCAGTCCAGCAAAATTAACAATGTAACTGTTGAGGAGGCTGACTATGAAGAAATAGTTTGTCCCACTAGAGTCGCTATGATCGAAGGTAAAGAAAGGACGATTATTGTGGCTCACACAGATTTTTCGATAGAGCTACCTAAGGACAAGAAAGAACTCTGCAAGAAACTAGATCCAAGTAAGATGCTCAGCGTTATCTATCACTTCACAAAGCCAGAGTTATTCTGGCGGGAAGGTTACGACTTGTACGATGAGAATGGTAATATCATTAAAGATGGAACACCTGACGTCCTCGTTCACGTCCAGACATCGGAAGATTATTGGCGTGTGTGTATAGAAGAAAGACTGGAGAAAGTTGAAATTGTGGAGTTCTCTACTATCCAAGAGTATGCACAGACAGTAGGTTCAACCAATCTCTACAGCCGAGGAATGACAGACACAGAGAAAGTTGGTGTGGCTGCTCTTGCAACAGGAAACAAGGCTTACATGGCAGTCTATGAGTTTGCCAAAGAGAACAAGTTGAACTTGACTACAGCAAAGATGTATTTAGATGTAGCCATGAGCAAGACTCAAATATTAGAAATGAGCATGGGTAATATGCCTGAGGTTGTTCCCAAGATGGGACGTACAAAAAAGCAAGCTGGAGAACTACTAAAACAGGCAGAAACTGTATTTGGGGAGAATGCCCGCAAACGTTACGTTATTAGACCTGTAAACACTCTGGGACACCAACCAGAATATGACCGAGACATGATCATAAAAGCCTTGAAAGCAATCACCAAGGACGATGCCCTGAAAGTTGATGTAGCTAATCCAGATGCACGTGAGACTTTAGTTACAAATTTGTTAACAAAGTATCTGGTAATAAATCGCCAAAAAGAAAGCGTAAAAGAAGAAGTTGCTTGATCTAAGTCGCTCAACCTTAAGACGGACATTAGGGTAATGCACCCTAATAGTCCTGTCTTGGTTGGTTCAGCTACTTACCAAAGACGTATTTCACGACCTTGGCATTAGCTTTGTTCTCGTTCACGAAGTCTCGTTCAATGTAGATGTCAGTGACTCGCATGGACTCATCCACATGGTTGAGGGCTGCATGTACTGTGTACTTATCTATCTTACATTTGTTGAGAGCGATAGTAGCCCAAGAGTGACGGGCTGCATAGTATTCCAGATCATCAACCCCAAGTTGCTCACCAATCTCTTTCAGTCCCTTGTTGATAGCCTTATTAAAAGCTTTGTGGTCTCGATAGTCTTTGTAGAACTTGAATAGTCTTTGTCCTGTTGTATCACGGTATTTTTCAATAATGGGTAGTACCATATTAGGCACAATCACCTCCATCTTAGCCTTATCAAGTCTGCGATCTTTGGTCTTGGTGCGGTTGTAAACAAGTCTATTATCACTGAGACCAGTGGCATTATAGAGGTCAACTGAGTTTATGCCCATCATGCAGAAGGATAGGATGAAACAATCTTTGGCAAGGTCAAAACGGCATGTACCTTTTGCTCCTTTATGGATATTCTGGTAGGACATATTCCAGATTTCCTTGATTTGTTGAGGCTGGATAGCTCGCTTTCGGGTAGCCTCCTGCCTTGGAATCTTGAAATATTCAAAAGGTGTATGAGGGATGCGTATTAGTCCCTTATCAGGTTTGTTGTAGAATAATCGAGCCTCATTGTATAGGTGACGAAGAATTGTTAGATACAACGACAAGCATCGGTTTGATGGTACTCGTTTCCCTGCTTCTACTAACATCTTCACCTTCTCTTCACGTACCTTTATAATATAATCACGATACTGTTCCAACAGGTCAACAGTGATCTTTTTAATGTCAAATTCCTCCTTACCGATAAAATTGATAAAAGCATTAAGGCCTGTGGAATAGGTTTCTTTACTTCTGTTAGCCGATGTGGCAATCCAATTCTTACTGAAAGCGATAAAGTCAATGGGCTTGTCGGCTTCTTCTTTATTAAGTAAGCGATTCACGATTTCGCCCACGTCATAATTCTCAGAATCAAGATGCATAGCATTGAACATCGTCCTGTAGTGTAGTACAAGACGGTCTGCTTCCTGTTTAACGATAGAATCCTCTTTCAGCTTAAAGTCTGCCGTAAGGTCTGCTTCTGTTGCGAATAAGTTGGAAGAGATCCGCTTTACAGCACGGTCTTTGGTAAACCTGATTCTCACATTGTACGTCCCATCATTACGCACTTTCCCCTTTTCAATTTCTGCTTTAATCGTAAGCATAATAATAACATTTTTAGATCAATCTCAGGTCAACTATAGGTCAACAAGAGACGATTTTGGTTAAAAATGCGCTGATTTTAGAAAAATCTGGAATTTCTGAGAAAAATGGAATTTATTATATCAGGAATCACTTGATATTGCGGAAACCCTTATAAACAGAGACTTTAAGACACAAAAAATCCCGAATTTTACTTCGGGACTTAAGCGCTTCAGGATGGGCTTGAACCAACGACCCCCTGATTAACAGTACCAAACCACCTGATTGTTTCGAATAATTGTGGCAAATTATGATATTTTATGATAATAAATTTCCTTGATATTCATTTATTTACTATATTTGTCGGCGATTAGCGAACAGTAGTGAAAATTAGTGAAAAGCTATAAATAGGGAATTGTTTACCTCAAATTAGCCACGAGTTCACTTCCGTAAATCGCTGATAATTAAGATGAATGCAAAAGAGTAATTTGGATTAGCCTCAATTCCATAACAATCATGGGGCTTAAAGGATATGGAAAAGCGAAATAGAGTACCAGTTTTAGAAACATCTACAATAGGAAATTGTACGATGGCTTTGACGCTTGACACAACTCATAAATCAGCATCGGGACAATATCATTTGTGTTTACGTTTTGCCATGAACAGTAAGAGATATTATTATCGTCTTGGAGAAAAGTACTCTGCTGCTGAATTTGACATCATTTGTAAAGCCGACGGACGGGGTAGAGGCGGAAATACGAACCCCTCGTATGTCAAACGCAAGGAATTATCAGCCCTCTACTCAAGATACGAAAGGCTTATTATGGATATGTCAGATAGGGGCAAACTTAAATCTGTTGCTAATATTGAGATCTTATTGACGGGGCAGGCAGATAAACGCCTAAAAGTTGACACCCCTGTTAATGACACATTTTTGAGCGTGTGGCGTGAGGTAATTGCATCTAAAAAAGCCAGTACAGCCGATTCCTATAATAATGCCATTAACTGCTTTATTGAAAGTAAAGTTTACGATGAAGCAGACGGATTTGCTATTGATACTCTTACTGTGCAGAAGTGGGTACGGTATATGAATAACGCAGGTTATAAAAGCTCAACCATAGGAATATACCTTCGTGCGCTACGTGTCGTATTTAACACTTGCATACGGAAAGGGTATCTCAGGGAGGCAGACTACCCCTTTAGCGCTAGAGATCCAGAGAAAGTGACAATTCCTGTCGGATCATCAAGAAAGACGTCAGTTCTTTCAGTACCTGAAATGACAAAGCTATATGATTTATTCTTGGATGGTGAACTCCCTTTTGGATATAGAAATAAAGAAACAAAATGCCGCACTTTAGGCTTGTTCCTTTGCCAGTACCTTTGTAATGGTTGCAATCTCTACGACCTTGCACTACTTCGTTATGATGATTATTACGAAGTTTCAGAGCGTAAGGCATTTCGTTTCTTTCGACACAAGACAGCTGAGCATTCTGAAACAGGATCAGAAGTTATTGTACCAATAATTCCACCCCTAAAGGTGATACTTGACAAGATTGCAGCTCCAGTAGTATTGGGTCAGTTGGTGTTCCCTTTTATTCTTGGTGAAGGAGTAGATCCTGAGAGCAAAGAAGCTGTTAATAAAATACATCAAGAGAATAAGAATATTGCCAAACGTATGAAAACAATTGCTCCCCTTGTTGGAATAAAAGACGATCCCACATCCACATATGCTCGACATAGCTTTGCAACGAACCTCTCTCAACAAGGCGTTCCGTTGGATTATGTGTCATTTGCAATGGGGCATAGTATTGGAAACCGAGGCCAGATAACAAAACGTTACATCTCGCCTTATCCTATCTACAAGCAGATGGAATACAACTCTAAACTGTTGTTGGTAAACTATGTCGAGAATGTAGATGACGGTTGGGAAAAATTGTTGTCTGATATGAAAGAAAAGTATGGTGAGGATTGCTTGAAAGCAATGGTTGCACCTAATGATGCTGTCAATGACCAAGAGCTATATTTGCTATTGAAAAACAAATTCGGAATTGATGGGTTAAATGTTTTAAGAGGCTAGAAATATGGAAGAGTATTTAAAGAAGGTGAAAGTTACGACAGAAATTGTTAGTTCTTTGTTTGATAGTATTAAATTCATTGAAAAGTTGCTTTCAAATATTGAGGTACAATATTGGTGGTGTGCTGCATCTGAATTAGATAATGAAGATTATAATCAACTGTTGAATTTAAGATTTGGCAAAAATATACCTTCAAAAGAAGGATATATAGTGACAGTTCAAAATAAATATAGAAGATTGAAATCGACACTCACGGATTTCTCCCAAAAGCTATCTGAAGATGAGACGTTTATAATGAAATGTGTGTCACCTGCATCTGCTTTGTACAAATTATTTAACGAGAAGTCAAGAGAGAGATATCATGATGATGATTTTAAACATCATGTGTTATTTGATATATTGTGCGATATAAGATTATTTTCATATAAAATTCACAATAATTTGTCTTCAGGAAATGATTCAATGGGAAGTGCCTCTATGAGAAAAGAATTTCAAAAACTAATATATTCCCTATTAGTTAATAAAGATGACAGCAAAAATGATCTATCGGCCATTTCCGCAAATTTTATACAAAATGAGAAATATGATTTTATTTTTGGTGCATTTAATCTTTTGTTCGTATTATTGAATACAGACTTGTGTGGAGTTGAAAATGGAGAAGTCGTTAATTATATTGGAGCACAGCCTTCAAATTTAATTATACAGAAGTGGTATGATCAATATAGTGCAGGACATCAAGGTTTTACACGTAATTTTGAATTTGCTAAAACCATTCATAAACTTTTGAAAAGTGAGGACTTTGATTGGGAAGCTCCAAGATCGCCTTTGTGTTTTAATATCTTGTGGCATAGTCTTAAAATACAGGACTTATATAACAACATGCTTGGGAAGTATCTAGACGAAGGGACAGATGTAAGATCCTTCTGCTATTTTCTTACAGGATGTAAGCCACGGAGTTATCGTCAAGATGAAAGATGTAGGATTGTCTGGATAGAAAAGGACAAACAATCGGCAGCTCTTTTTTTAGGAAAAATGAAAGAGTTAGATTCTAGAAATTCAGAGAGTAAGAAACTAGCATGGAGCAAGATACCCACTTTAATTTGGAGGGATAAGGAACTAATATTTCATTCTTCTACTCAATATAATCAAGCATTGCGTTCTGGTAAGTATTTAGATCTTTTGCAAGCTATAGATTCTGTAAAGGAGAAAGAGTATGATAAGATTATAAAAGGCAATTTGACAAAATAGTAGAAACGTAAAAATATTCCGTTTGTAAAACCTTGAAAACCTTATACATAGAAGAAAAATATTATGACAAAAGAATATGATAATTTAGAAAAGATTTAATACTATATATACCTTTCAATTAAAACTGATTGGACAGGAACTTTTTCTACGGAAATTCTTCTTGAAAGATTGGGGAATCTCCATAAAATCGATGTTCAAACCATCCTTGTATGGCGGTTCAATTGAAAGACAACTAGCTGGCGAAGAGCCAGCTATTTTTGTTTATATTTGCTTCCTTTTTTATACGTCTAAAACCCTTATATATAAGAGATAAATAACAAAAAACGTATAACAATTTAATTGAATAAGAGTATGAAGAAAATGAACTTAAATGTACCTTCCACTTTAGGGCTTATTGTGGATGTGTTGCTAATCGTACAGTTGGCAATCAATTTGTACCGAACTTTCAAGCCCAAAACAAAAGAAACAGAACCTTCTCGTGATAATGATTAAATAATGAACTATGAGAAAGGACAAGACGTTATCATCGTCATACTTGATATGGCGCTGGCTCTTTTTAAAGGCATTAAGAAATTGCGAAGCTTGTTAAAAAAGAAAGCTAAGAAGATGCCCAAATTATAACTAAACAAACAAATAATAAACAGAAAAATCATGAGTAGTAAGAACAAACCACAGACAGAAATCAAGCCCATCGAGGCAGAGATTATGTCAGAAGAAACATTAGGCATTGATGCTCCTGAGATCATCGAGGCCGAAATTATCGAAAGTGAAGAACAGGGGGACAATCACCCTAACTTCATCGAGTCCAACACGCAGGCAATCACGCTTGCAGAGTTGACTGAGAACAATATCATTCCAACCTTCAGCGACAACAGCCTTACAATTTCGCACCAGAACTTTATCGGTGCTGTATGTAAGATGGCTGAGAAGGTATTTGGTGATCTTACTCTACCAGAGTGTAGGGTATCACATCCAATCATCGGACGTGTACCTAGTGCTCAATACAAAAAGGCGAGTGAACTGACCGATGACGAAAAGACTATATTCTATCAGAGAATGGCTTTCGTCTGTCACGTTAAAGACCTAGCTCGTACTATCAATAATCAGACCGTACACCTCTGTATAGGCGGTGTGCGTGCCTATAATGAAGATAAGCTCTACAACCGCCAAAGCCCAATGAAATTCAAAGTATTCGTGGGCTGGCAGGTTCGTGTATGCTCAAATCTTATGCTAACTTGTGACGGAAACAGCGGAACTATTGAATGTTTGACCGAGGCTGACATAATGCAGAAAGCCTTCGAACTATTCCAGAGTTTCAACCCGAACAAAGAAAACACACTACGTCTCTTGGAGAACCTATACACAACAACGCTCTCCGAGGAACAATTCTGTAAAATTGTCGGCAGACTGAGGCTTTATCAGTTCCTGCCAGCAACAGAACAGAGACTTTTGCCAGCACTCAACATCGGCGATCAGGCCGTAAATGCTATGGTGAAAGGTTATGTCAGCAATCCCAATTTCGGTAAGAAAGAGGGAGAGGAAATGACATGTTGGAATCTCTTGCAGCTTTCAAATGAAGCGGTCAAATCGGCCTATATTGACAGGTTCGTGGATCGCAACCAGAACTGCACCGATTTCGCTATTGGAATCCAGAAAGCCCTCAACGGTGAAGATACCGAGGGATATAGCTGGTTCCTTTCTTAGTAGGTTCAATCATGCCTACAACCCAGGACGGGATAATACAAATACGAAAAGTATCAATGTGTTATTCCCGCCCTTTTTGTTCGTCCACACATTTCATTAACATTTTAAACAGTAACAATTATGTGTAAAATTCAAATTCCAGAGAACTCTACTCTAGACGAGAAGAGAAGTTTGTGCTTCGATGCACTTTACAACATGAACCTTGGCGACAAGGTTGAGAAGAAGGACAACCTCAGTTACCTTACTTGGAGTGAGGCATGGAAAGCCTTTCGTGAGGTCTATCCGTCCGCTACGTTCCGTGTCATCACCAACCCCGACACGAAACTCCCCTATTTCGTTGATCCTAATGTCGGCATTATGGTTTTTACCGAAGTTTCAGCCGATGATCTGACTTTGACGATGTTCCTGCCTGTGATGAACAGCAGTAACAGAGCCATGAAGCTTGAACCCTACAACTATCAGGTATGGGACAAGCAGAATAGACGTTATGTCGATAAAACTTGTGAGGCAGCGACTATGTTTGATGTCAATAAGACTATCATGCGTTGCCTCGTTAAGAACCTTGCCCTTTTTGGTCTCGGCTTGAAACTGTACCAAGGTGAGGATCTTCCCTCTGAGAACTCCGATGGTGCTGCCCCTGAGACAGCCGATCAGAAGAAAACAACACCTAGACGGGCTAAGACTGTAACTGCTCCAACTCCGCAGCCAGCCGCACCCGTAGATCGCTTTGCTCCTATCAAAAACGCCATTAACAGCGTCGCAGATACGGATGCTCTCCTTGACCTCTACCTTCAGCATCAGAACGAAGTAGAGGGTAATCCTGAGATCAAGCAGCTCTTCACTGAGCGTAAACTTCAACTTAAAAAAGCAGCATAAATTATGGCAACAAAAAGAATCGAACTGAAAGATAGTGGTATCATCTTCAATGAAGAAGAACACACATATCTATTAGGTGACAAGTACCTTTCTGGTATAACTGGAATGCTACAACGCCAGTTCTTCCCAACAGAATTTGAAGGAATTCCTAAGAATGTACTCGATGCAGCAGCTCAATATGGGACAGACGTTCATAAGAGCTGTGAGGACTTTGATATGAATTGGACTAACGACGGCACTGTTGAGGTAGCCGACTATATCCAACTCTGCAAGGACAACGGACTGACACACGAATGCTCAGAATATTGCGTAACAGACGGCAAAGACTGGGCATCCAAATGCGACAAAGTGTATAGAGTTTCTGATGATACCTTTGATTTGGGTGACATCAAGACCTATGGCGTTATGACTGCCGATAAGCTTGAAAAAGCTAGGTGGCAGTTATCCATATATGCCTACCTGTTTGAACTCCAGAACAAGAAAGCAAAGGTTGGCCGACTGTTTATCCTCCACATCCGTAACAAAGAGAAAAAGGATGGGGCTTTCGACCATATAGCCAACATTATCTTTGTCAATCGTGTACCAAGCGAGATCTGCCAGGATCTTCTTGCTACAGACCTAATAGGTGAGCAGTTTGCAAATCCTTACTCTATTCCAGAGGATATCAGCTCTCAGGAGAATGAAATCCGTGAGTTGATTGAAACGAAGAACGCAGTAGAAGAGAGATTATCCTCTATCAAATCTGCAATTCTTGGGAAAATGGAATCTCTGAACATTCGGACTTGGGCGACAGAAACAATGCGTCTGACCCGAAAACTGCCAACTACAAGAGCGTCATTTAATAGCCCTTTGTTCAAGGCAGATCATCCTGACATAGACTTTAGCCCCTATGAAAAGACATCACAGGTGGCTGGTAGTCTGGTTATAACGGTGTAGTAGGTTGAATCCAAATGCCTTACACTATCCTACCGAAGAGGGGGAATCGTACTAGTTGCGGTTTCCCCTTTTTTAGTTAATCCCAACTGAATTAACCCAAATTAGTTAGATTATGGAACAAAGAACTTATCACATCAGAAAGACTATCGACATTGTGGTTTCTGCTCCTTGGGACGAGCTACAAGACGATACAGAACGCTGGGTTAGTCAGAATATAGTACCTGACTGCCTGATCAAGTATGAAGATGACCACCACATAATTAATGATGTTCGACTTGTCAACGATGACGAGGATCAGGACAGCTTTGTTGTGGTATCTTGGCCAGAGAGCCAGGATCTCTGTGAATACGAGAACTACACCGATTATTGCACCTTTATTATGGGTGACGAATTACCCTGTTGTAGCTATCTCGTAAATAAGGAATGGTACTCAAAGTTACTCAACAAAGAACTACGCAGAGTTGAAGAACTTGAACCAATAGAATATTAACAATTAAAACAGAATTAGAAATGAACATCAACGAATTAATTTTCAGCAGAACTCAACCCCAAAAGAAGATTGATATAATCAATGCTCTCTCAGAGGACGAGTTGTTATCCACTAGTGAAGCAACGATTAAGCGTATCGTAAAGGACGCTGGCAGAAGAATGTGGAAAACAAGAGATAAAGAACTGCGTATTAGCCATGAAAGACGGGCTGGGAACGCATGGAATTCTTTAATTGAAGCTGTCGAACTGATCAAAGGACGGCTTTATCTGGAGGTGTACCTACAGTATGAGAATACAGACACCTCGACATCTGAGGAATACGACGATTTTTTCAGGAATGGAAATTTTCGTGGTGAAGTGCGACGTTTAGACAGATACGGCAATGGTAGAACATACTATTTCCTGTATAACCTTTCCGACAAGGCAAGTGTTATGAAGTCTATCCTACTTGAATATGTCTACACCAAATATGCCGATAAACTCTCAAAGCAAGCAGCATGAAGAATGTAAAGATTGGCGACGATGTGATGTATGTAACATTCAGTAGCCCCACAAGAAAAGCTATCGTTGAACAAATCGAGATATGCAAGCGTGGGGAGAAACATGGAAGAAGTGTATCGAATTGTGACCTAGACCGTCATTCAAATGGCGTAATTAGTCTGAGTGATGGCCATTGGTGCTACTTCGATCAAGTTAAACGTGTCATTCAAACAAAGTAATTATGGCAAAAACAAAGAAGATGACCCTCAAATACTGGGCTAGTCTCAGCGAGGGTAGTAAGAGAAGAGCATTGACGTACTGTTTCCCACTACATAAGGCAACAGTAGATATGCTTATGAGCGACGAACCCAACCCGAAAGATGATGCGTGGTGGGGTTTGGTATGGAGGAAGGTGCGAATCCCAGAAGCAGATTCTAATGGGTACAGGCACTATAAAACAGTTGTAAATAACACTTATATCCCGTAGATCCTATGGAAATAATCAATATCAACAACGATGAAACGGCACAATATATCTGGAACAATGCTCTACAACGTTCCTGTAAGCCGTTTTCCTGGGGATTAGACTTTGACAGCATTAAGACCATCGAAGGCGGTACATCCTTCAGGGTCAAAGCTGCATTGGTTAAAATTCAACTGGAGAAGGTGGGACTGTTCAAGGTTATCATCATTCCCGATGACAAGCAGAAAAGTCGAATTGTGTGTGAAGGGCTGATTTTAGGTAGCCTCGTTCATACAATAGATGACGCTGTGAAGCAAGGCACACTATCTGAGAACTACAAATCTCACGAAAGGATAGCCGTGTGAGAACCCTCTTTATGTAGAAGTGGAGAATATGTGAAAATGCGTATTCTCCCTTCTTGCTATGTGTTTCAAGTATATTAAACGGACGTATAATAAGCATGAAGAAAGTTAAATGGAACAGACAAACTATGTTTCTTATCTGCGACAATCCACCAAGAAGCAATCACTGAGCAATCTTGGAATTGAGGCACAGCGAGAAATCATACAAAAGTATTTAGGTCAGATTAAGCCTATTGCAGAATTCGTGGAAACGGAGAGTGGCAAGAAAACTGACCGTCCGAAATTGGCAGAGGCATTGGAACTGTGTAGGAAAACAAAATCCACACTGATCGTTGCCAAACTCGACAGACTATCAAGAAATGTCGCTTTTACATCCAAACTGCTGGAAAGCGACGTGGAGATTAAGTTCTGTGATTTTCCAGAGGCAAATCGCTTGGTGCTGCATATTATAGCATCAATAGCGGAATACGAGGCTGGACTTATATCGACCAGAACGAAACAGGCACTGAAGGCAAAGAAAGCCAGAGGTGTCTCACTTGGAAAGCCAGAGAACCTTGTGAACAACTTGGGGAAGGCTATTACGAAAAGCAATCTCACCAACAGGCAAAAGGCACTCGATAATGACAATAACCGACGGGCAATAGCGATGCTCAAAGTCATGGCAACACAGGATCTTAGCCTTAGCGAGATGGCGAGACGATTAAACGAGGAAGGATTTGTTACCAGCCAGGGCAAACAATTTACAGCATGGCAGGTGTCAGTCCTACTCAAAAGGTACAATTTAAAATAACAAGCAATTATGAAAGAAAACATCAACAATCAGAGTGGAGCAACCATCAGAACGCTCTACCCTAACCCTGTGGCTCAGGCATTCATCTATTGCCAGGAACAAAGAGCCAAAGTAGTTCAACTGATCCGACACGGTTTCTTACCCCATCATACATCGGTAGGAGTAGGAAAAACTAGCAAGGATCATTGGAGATTAGAAAAGTATCGTGGGAAGTTCGGCAAGGGCTTCAAGATGCTTACCACCTCGCCATTTTCTAGCAATTTCAATCACATTACATACTTTACAATAGCGTGAGATTATGCCAAACTGGTGCGATACAACTTATAAATGTGTGGGGGATCCGAAGGAAGTAAGATCCCTCTACAAGATTATCAAAGCCAACGATAAGCGGAAAAATCCCTGTGTTAAGAATGGATTTGGCAAACTCTGGCTCGGCTGTATTATTAATGCTCTCGGCGATGACTGGGAGAAACTAAGATGTAGAGGTGAGATAACCGACTACCAACTGGATGACAATGTTCTAACCATCTATCAAAATACTGCATGGTGCGAACAGGAAGGATTTCGGGAGTGTATTGAAAAGAAATACCCATCCATCAAGGTTTACTATCAAGAACAGGAACCTGGATGTGACGTGTTCTATACAAATGATTCCAGCGGTATGTATTTTCCTGACCGCTATTTCCTTGACTCCTATGATGATTGGTACTATTGGGAAAAAATCGAGGATGCAGCAAAACATGTATCTGGAATTGTCGGGCATGAGGTGGATCCAACTGTAAAAGCCATCGATGAAGCTTTGGTGGACTATCTGGAAGAGCATGAAGATGAAGACGTATTTTATTCTTTCCATGAGTTCACAGTCGTAGAAGACTAACTAAGAAAGTGGAGATATAGACCAAAAACGGTGTTATATCTCTTCTTTTTTCCCTTTGTGTGCCTTAACAGCAATTTTTAATGTCATAAAGCTTTGTTTTTCAAATTCTTTTTCCTAATTTTACACCCGCAAACCTGAAAAGCCCCCGTTGTAAGGGAGGTGAGGTTGCATATATATGATTGGTGTTACGACGCTGATTTGACACGCCAAACTCGCAACTTGGACAGTCTTGGTCATTAAGGCCTGGATCTCTAGTCAAAAAAGCAATAGTGACATCACTCTGGGTATGAATTTAGCTGTTTCATCGTTATGCTCAATGATGTAATAGTCACTTATCATATTCGGTGTGGGTGTTCGCATTGCTTATCCTGACTAGAGAGGTAATGCGAGACCTGGCGTGTGGGATAAGTGAAGTTGAAGCCCACACTTTTTATATATATACAATACAGGGTACTAATTTTTCCTATCTTGGGCTAATATAGGAGTTAAAAATATAAGTGATATGAAAAAATGTGTCCTATTTATCATCCTGATTATTAGTGGTAGTGGATTTACCTATGTAAATGCACAATTCCTTAATAAGTTGAAAGGCAAGATCGTAGAAAAGACTGTAGAAAAGCAATTACAGCCTAATAATTATATTTTAAAAAAATCCGGGGATATTGTACAAATAGGGAAAAAGGGGAAAGAAAAGAAAGTGTCAGAAATTGGAGCAGGAGGAATTGACACCTTATTTATTGAAGACCCTAGTATTCCTGTAGGAAGAGCATGTCATGAACGATTTGGAAGAAATGATATAAAAGCTATTGTTTCAAATAATGCAGTATATTTAATACCTGATGATATAAGAAAAAGAATTGAATTTGATATGATACATGATGATGTTGTTAGTTATACGAGAGTTCAAGGTTTTATGGCTCAAAAGCCAAGTCAGTACGGTCATGATCTTGACAATGGAGACCGAAAAAAAGTGACATGTGTAAAGTTACCTGATGCAGTTATAATAGATGGTGATGATGGCGAATTATGTGGCTATTTCGCTAGAACAAAAATAGAAAAAATCATTTTCTCTTCCAAAATACGAAAAATTGGTAAAGGTGCGTTTCGTGATTGTTCGTTTCTTCAAGAGGTCGTTTTTCCTGACGGTTGTGAGAAAGTAGAAATAGATCCAGAAGCATTTGCTGGATGTAATGCATTAAAAGCAATCAGGGTTCCAAATGGAAAGGGGCAAGATTATATCAATATGGGGCTGTCTGAAGCATTGATAGTAGATGGGAATGCCTCATTAAATATAAAGATTGAGTTGGAGAAGCCCGGAACTATTCTGGATAAAATCCCAATGGAGAAACTAAATAAAATATCTTCACTCACAGTAACTGGCTTTTTGAACGAAAATGACATAGAAGTCCTCAAAGAATGCATAAACTTAAAGAAACTGGATCTTTCTAACGCTTATACAACCCTTTCAGAAGAATTGCAAAAAAAACGCAAAGCAAATTCGGAATTTTTACAAGGGATGATTCAAGCAATGGGGGAGCTGAGCCAGAAGAAATATGAAAATGGGGAGATTGGTACTGTTGATAATCTTCAAGTTCAGCTATTTGCAGATTTAGTTAAAGGCTCCTCAAATGTAAAAAAAGCAAGTGTCGGTTGTGTAATTCCAACTGGTTCTTTCTCTGGGATGAAACACTTAGAAACAGTTATATTGCCTGTTAGAGCATCAGTAATAGAAAGTAAAGCATTCCAAGATTGTCCAAACTTGAAGGAGGTTATGTTGCCGCCATATTTAAAAGAAATAGGTACTGGTGCCTTCGCTTTCTGTAAAAATCTCAAATCTGTTGCTTTTCCAAAGACACTTATATCTATAGGGAATTATGACCAACAGCACACATATGGAAAATCTGCAGCTGCTAGTTTTGTTGAAACGGGTATTGAGAAGATGGATTTCAGTAATTGTTCTTTCGAATCAAACGCAATTGATCATAGTTGGACTTATCGCTTCCATTGCAAAAATTTGAAGGTTATTAAACTTCCTAATACAGATCATATAGATGTCGGGTTTGGTTCTGACTCGAAAGTTATTTGCTATGTGCCTTCTTCTGTAATGAGGCTTAATATTTCCGACAAGATCAAAGAGATATACTTTTATTCTCCGAACCCTCCCTATGTTGAAGGTGGACTAAGTAATTGTGTAATCTATGTTCCCCAAGGCAGTTTAACAAATTATTATGCAAAATTCAAAGGAAATGGTAATACGATAAAAGAGGACTTGTTCCATTTAACTAAATAAAATGTGAAAAGAGGGTCTTATATAGAGATTACACACAAATTACCTAAGAATAGTGTTTATGTAAGTGCAAACATTAGAATACATTGTTTTGGCCATCTTCATTTCTGAGGATGGCTTTTTTTATAATTCATGTAAACCTAAATCTCATAGATTTTACATTCAATCTGTAAACCGAACTACCAAATTTTACACATTTTGTACATACCCCTTTACGTCTGAAACCACGCATTCTACTAGGGTTCTCGCTTTTTTGTAAAGCGTAAAGCAGAAAAGCACAATGGGGTGGGTGAATAGCTGTTATCCCCCTACCCATAAAATCGCCTTTGACATTATACAACCGCTATAATTCCAAATCGCCATTTTGCTCTTAATCGCCCTTCAACTCCTTATCGGTGGAATATGATAATGGAGTTCTTATATTCTCTGTTCGGCTCGAATCCTGAGCTGACAGAGCGGCAGGAAACTACGCTAGCACCTGTCGTTACCGCCAAAGCAAGCAGGTCGGAGAAGTACGAATCCGACATCAGAGCCATCACAAGTAAGTGGGGGTTGAGACCTGGCCTCTGTATTGAAACCACACTGCAAGAATTACTGGCCATTGCACCAAGACATCGCCCAAGGATAGACGCCTATAATGGTCTGGTCAGCGAGCTTTGGTTCAAATACGGAGTAACATTAACAATAAAAAGTAGAAAGACGAAAAAATGACACGCGACATTCTTATTTATGGAGGGCTATGTGCTATCAGCCTTGATATGATAGACGGTAATGGCGATATTGCCAGAGGTTTGGACAAAGATTATGAAGATTCTACTAACATCAACGTGAGGTTCGATGCTCTCACAACAGGCAATCGTGATGAGGTTCTATTGATCTTTCTAATGGATGGTGAATGGAATAACACGAATACCAATCAAAACTATGTTGACATCGGTCAAGCGTATATCATTACTGGTGACAATGGTGAAGACAAGCTTCCGTACCCGTTCATTGGAGACCTGAAGTATAGAAAACTACTGGCCGTTGATTACTTTGAAAAGATGTGGAGGAAGAATTCGGACGCAATGGGTGGTGATCCATTCGTCTTGAAGGATCTTTGGTATACGGCAAACGGTATGTATGTGCTGGTGAAGTTTGAAGTATGAAGTATTTAGGTAGCAAACAGCGTATTGTCAAAGATTTACTGCCATTCATCCTTGGAGCCTTGAAACCTGGGCAATGCTATGTAGAACCTTTCTGTGGCGGTTGTTCGGTTATCCAGAAGATTCCAAAGGATGTACGACGTATAGCGAATGACAATAACCATTACCTTATCGCAATGTGGGAGGCTCTGACTAATAGCGGTTGGAAGCCTCCCCTCCTGATACCAAAGGATTACTACGTTAAGGTACGGGCTTCATATTATGCAGACGATGGCAAGTATGATGACGCTCTTATAGGCTGGATTGGATTCATGGCCTCACGGAATGGACGGTTTTACGACGGTGGGTATTCTGGGCATAATGTTGGTGGAAGAGACTATATTAACGAGAACATCAGAAACATAAATGCCCAAATTCCTTATCTTCGGAGTATCGAGTGGCAGAGCGGGGATTATTCGAGCATGACAATCCCAGACAATTCCCTCATTTACTGTGATCCGCCATACAAAGGCACGACGGCTTATAGCACTTCCAGAGGTTTTGACTACCCGCTATTTTATGACTGGTGTAGGTCGAAATCAAAGGAAGGACATACAGTTTTTGTGTCGGAGTATTCAATGCCGCTAGACTTCAAGCCTATTTGGAGTAAATCGGTGACAGTTTCGGTGGGAAATACAACGTATCATCCTACTGAAACACTATATAGTATTTAACTTCGCGGGGTTTATGGTATTATGCATCAAAAGAGAAAAGTATCATAAGCCTTGCCATAAAAAAATTATAACATGAAAAAATATTTGTATATAAGCGATTGCGTATTTGACGCAAACGTAGATACGAAAGCGAAGATTGAAGCAGATGTTCAGGCACATTTCGATAGTCGTACAAAGCCAGGAACTCTACAGTTCACGTATGACAAAACGGCTAATGGCTATAAATATTGTTTTAAAAGAGATTTGCCATATGGCTATAATGCAGATGTGATAATAGATATAGACTGTTCTTTCCTGACAGGACTAAATATTGAAGACTTTCAAGTGGATCTTCTGAATCCTAATCATAAGCCTTTAGTCTATTGTTTCTTAGGAAGGAACACTGATGGCTATTACGCTCCAATCAAGGAATTTGAGAACTTTTACATCTTATTCCTGGGACATGAAGCTGACGCAGAAAAGCCAAAGAAGGTAAAGGTATCTGCATGTAGTTCTTTCGTGAACGTTGAAGTCGAATATTAATTATCTGTATAGGGACGTGGCAGAAACGTCATATCCCTATACTTTCGAGACGATTTTTACAATATGATTAACAACAAAATAAGTGTAATACCTCGCATATATAAACCAAGCGAGGTGCAAGATGTAGAATTGAAAGTTGTACTTAATGCCATACGAACCGGTATTGCATATGATCAAGATATCAGAGGTATTACATATATGATACAATTGGAGCCTGACCATACAAAACAGAATAGGATGAAATATGAATTGCTTCCTGTTGCTATGTTCAACGGTACATTCAGCTATAAGAATGATCAAAGCATCAAGGAATATTCGAGTTTTACCGCTATTGATCTGGATAACTTTAGTAGCAAGACTGATATGAATAATGCTAAGATGATGCTGATGAAGGACAGTTGCGTTTATGCCATCTTCACAACACCGAGCGGAAGGGGTTTGAAAGCAGTCATCATACACGATAATCTGGTGACAGATTATCATGGGGAGTTGTATGAACAACTCCTAGGTAGATATCAGATTTCCACTATAGACACATCGGTTAGCGATTTGTCGAGGGGAAACTATATCTGCTATGACCCTGATATCTACATCAACTATAATCCTAACCCATACCATTTCAGCCATAATCCAGCGTATATCGGCCAACCAAAGCCTAAATTGCCATGTTCAAGAGCTGGATCGGCATATGATATACGCCATTTGAGATTAATGTTAGGGTTTAAACATCCAGTAGGTAATAAGTCTGATGATAGTATAATTGCTATTCTCAACTCATGTTGGAAGAAACAGCCAGAAAGATGGAGGGTTGGAAATAGAAAGAATTCTGTCTTTCAGGCGGCATCAGAATTGTGCAAAACTGGCGTGAATATAGATAGAGCATTGGATTACTTAGTTAATGCTTATACAGCAGTCGGATTACCTATAGATGACATCATGTATCAAGGTATTCATGGCTATCAATGCAACTATGAAGCCTATGGCATAAATAGGACAAGATTCGATGGATATGGAAAAAGAAGATAAACATGATATGTAATGAAGAAAGACACACAGAGCGGCTAAAGCCTAAAATAACGACAATCTCTTTTTTTTTTAAAATGTGTGTGAGTCGTTACTCTAAGGCGTAGCCTGCTGGGTATAGAAAGTGTCCAGATTATAAAAAAATGGACACTTTCTTATTATATAAGGAAAAACATAAAACTCGGTGAAAAACAGGACACTACGTATCATCTTCGAGACAATTAACAATTAAACAAATAGTGAAATATGAATAAACGAATTATTAGTATTCCTGAAGGTGTTTTCTATCTTACTGACTATCAATATTTATCTAGTCAGTTAACGGATAGGTGTTATATTCTTAACAAAGTCATGACAGGATGTGGAGCCACAACCTTCTTTCTTTCAGATAACAAGGCAACAGTACTCAGCGTTCCACGCAGAGAGTTGGCGTTTTGTAAGGCCAACTCATCTAAATTCAAGGGTAAAGTATTCTTGTTTGCCTCTGAATCATATGGAACCAACAAAGATACAAGTACTGTCATGGATAAGATAAACGCTATGCAAAAGTATGTGCAGAATTGCAACTCAGAGGTTCCTAAGATTATTGTCACTTACGATTCAACAAAGCACGTTATACAAGGATTGAAAGAATTGAACTGCTTAAATTGTTTTAGGTTTGTTGTCGATGAGTTTCAGACAATATTCACGGATGCAGCATTTCGTGGTGATGTTGAGGTTGAATTTATGGAAAATCTAAAAAATACATCATCAGTAGTTTTCTTATCTGCGACTCCATATCTTGAAGATTATCTGAATGAGCTTGATGAGTTTAAGACGTTACCATATATAGAACTAAAGTGGCCTAAAAGTAGTACACATGCCACACGTATTAAGCCACAAAAGTATGATGGCGGTTCTGCTAATAAGACTATCGATAGCATTATTAGCCGTTATAAGACCTGTGGTTACTTTGAAGAAACGATGGATGTGAATGATAATATACAAAGATCTACACAGGCTGTTTTCTTTGTAAATCATGTAAATTTTATCATTAGTGCCATAAAAAGAAATGGCCTTTTGCCTAATGAAGTCAATATTATATGCTCTAGTGCAAATGGCAATGATAAGAAGCTGAAAGACGCTAAACTAAAATTAGGTCATGCGCCAAAAGAAGGTGAACAGCATTGCACATATACCTTTGTCACGAAAGCTGCGTATGAAGGGGTTGACTTTTATTCCCCATGCGCATATACCTATATATTCAGTGATATAAATATGAAGAATCTTGCCGTTGATATATCGCTGGATATTGCTCAGATAATGGGAAGACAAAGATTAGAACAGAATATCTTCAAATATAGTGCTACCTTTTTCTATAAAACCACAATAGGCTATACAAATGAAGAAGAAAAGGAATTTATGGATCATATAAAACAGAAAGCCATAGATACACAAGAGGCTGTTAATGATTTTGAGGCATGTCAAAATATACGTAAACGGAATCGTGATGCGCGCAAATACAAGACAAGTCAGGAAAGGGAGAAGTACGCAAACGACTATATTTCTGTTGTTGATGATAAAATTACTAATCAGCCCAAAATGGTGTTTAATAAGTATGTTATGGTCAATGAAATAAGAGCTTGGCGTGTACAACAAGAGCAATATCTCAACGTAACGCTTGTCATGGGCAGTATAAACAACACTTTTCAGTCTTCCAATTCAGATATAGTAACGCAATTCCTTCGAGGTTTTAAGGGAACGTTTGAAGAAAAGATGAAGTATTACGCTGAATTCTTAGAATCATGTCCTGAATGCAAGTCCGATCTACAGGGTGTTGTGTCAATTCCAATAACAATTAAGACCTATTACAATGCATTAGGTATAGACAGATTACGTAACCTGTCATGGAAAGAAGCCGCCATAAAAGCCGCTATTAAGTCACCTAAAAGCATTGAAGATAGAGTAGAGCAGACGTTTACTGAATCTTGGTATTCAAACGAAGATATAAAAAAAATGTTGCAAGATATCTACGATGAATGCAGCCCTGGATTGACAGCAAAAGCTACCGATTTACGCAAATACCTTGATAATAGATGTAGTGTAAAGAAGGAAACGATTGATGGCAAACGAGTAAATGGCTATAAAATAATACACTAATATAGAGCATATCAGAAACAACTGGTATGCTCACATTTTGTTTTTGTCTGCTACGTCTATGCTTGTATGGGGTTCTGATAGGGTGTCATGGATAGGGTGTCATAAGGTGTCAGATTCCGTAACTTATTGATTTCCAGATAAAGAAAGGGGTGCCACATTGATACCCTTTGACACCCCCCAATGATACCCTTAAATTTACTAGCTGCTACCCTTTCAGCCCAGCCTCATAATCCCGTACTTTCCTCTTTATCGTTGAGCTAGACATACCTGTCATTTTTGCCAAGGTGTCCCAACCATACTTAGAGATTCCCTTCTCGTCTTTTATATCGTGAAGAGCTTTCAGCTTCTCAACGTTTGTTTTGAGTAATTCAGAATCATGCGCAGATTTCTCTACTGTAACGTCAGATTCTCTATCAACGAGTTCTGCTTCCTGATTCTTCTTACTCTGCTCATTCTGCTCTTTGCCGAATTTGTGCAGGAATCTTTCGATGCAGTAATTGGCTATGAATATCGTGAGATCTACAACTGCTTTTTTCCCTCGTGCATCTGTTGGGCATTCGTAAAGCATATGTAGTACAATAGCGCAGTGAAAAGCAATAGTAGCCACTCTCGTTCGAGCTACCTTTCTGGCTGGGTTGTTTTCTTTGAGTGATAGTTCGTATTGCGCCTTATTCCACTTGTTAAGAGCTGTGCAAACATATCCAAGGTCAATCGTAACTTCATCAACAGCAACATCACCTGCGGCTGAAGTTTTAAAACAGTATTGGTCTGCCCAGAGGTCTATTTGATCTCGCAGACTTTCGAGATCATCACCTTCTGGTAAATGAAGAACACCAGGAGAGCATTCGGCCTCTGGAATACAAGTCCAAGCGATTCGAGATATAGTACCTCCTTCGAGTTCCTTCTTAAACGTATTTGTAATGTCATTGGGTGTGCCAGTTATAGTGTAGTTGAGAAATACAGGGAATATGCCATTTTTACCCTCTTTACCTCTACTATTCCTACACACATCGCCATTCTCGAAGGCTTTGCGCAAGAAATCGAAGTTTAAACCATTGCCTCTGCGCAAGTCATAGGACAATGCTTTTACCTCGCTATTGAACATATACATATGACATCCTTGGTTTGCCGCCAAAATATCTACATATCGAGTCATTGAAGTCCCTATCCCAGTTGTTTGGATTATTGATGGTTGATTATCAGACTCACTACCCATCTTCTCAATAAGAGCCTTACAGTGGTCAATAACTCGTTTGAACAGCGTCTTGAATATCTGCTCAAACTTACCTTTTCCGCTTCCCCAATTACCTTCTATAATTACTTGAAGGTTAGGCGCATGTAGGATTCCATCCGAGTATAACGCTCTTACTTTTGAGAAGCACATACTGCCAAACATGTCGAGAAGATGTAAAAGCATAGGTTCTTCATATCCGAGCGGAACCCCTCGCATAATCACCTCCAAATATATCGGCAAAGATGGCATTTTGAATTTTTCCTTAAATGCTTTTACCCAGGTAACGCGATTTTCCTCTTCATCCAGCTCTTCATCTGCTGTAAGATCTACATCATCAACTGTATCATGTCTGTTAGTTTTGGAACGAGTGGATTGAAACGTTTGGTCTGCCATTCGTTGCAAAGTGTACAAGTCAGCATCTGCCATTCGGTTGCTCTTGTACTGCGATGCTTCATTTTTGTTTTTAGCAAAAAGCCAAATAATACCAATTCCACCTAGTATGCCTGTAACACCACCTGTCACTTTGAAGAATTTCTTGATGACTTCTGGATCCTTCTGGGCGACTCGAAGAAGTACCGATAGGATTTTAGACACTCCAATGATAGCACTAGCGGTTAACGCTACTTTCTTACCTGTCTCAATAATTTCTTTTTTCATTATACTTTGATTATGTAGGAGAGGTCACAGAACCCTCTCCCAGGGTAATACTATTTGCTGATTGAATTCATACAGTTGATGACACGACAAACCATAACCGCACTAATGTTATATTTGCTGCTGATAACACTAGGCATTACACCATCTTCATACATCTGCTTAATACTGAAAACTTCTTTCTCCGAGAGAACCATAGCCGTACCATCTGTTGAGAAGATGACGTAATTGACATCTGCTTTGGCAACGGGTGTCTTGGGCTTGGGTTTAAAATACTGTACTGCTTTATACACTCCGATAGTGCATAAAATGCTCACAGACGAAATGATAAACATTTCCTTCATGGATGCCTTGGGTGTACCATTGATGACATCCGTTTTAATAACTTCATTATTTTCTTTCATTATATGGTTGTTTTGTGAAGATGCTGTCTGTCACCCAGCCCCCTCGGATTAATACTTTTACTTCATCATCATATCGAGGTTCGTCTTGATAACCTGATCGCGAGTGACATGCTTCTTTTTGTTGGTTGTAGCCTTCACCTTGATTCGCTTTTTTACTATTTCCATATTAATAATTATAATAATGTGTAGAGTTGGATTGTTTTGAAGACTGATCAAGTCGCATGAGTTCCAGCAACTTGTCTGTATCAGTGATGATGCAGCGACCTCTCTGGCTAATAGCTGCGTCATACTTTCCGCTTTTCTTCAAGCGCCAAGCGGTTGTTATAGACTGATGCAAGAAGTCGGCGATGCCTTGTAATCCATAGACAAGATGCTTCTCTGCTTCTTTCTTTACTACTGGCTCACCGAATGGACTGACATAGGGTGAGGGTGGTGTCAGATATGTGTCCGACATGAACCACGTTGATGTATTATTTTCCTTCTTCATAACTTATAAAATTGTTGTTTACGAATTTTTGTGCAAAGCTATGACATCTTTATGAGGTTTCCATGGGGCGTGAAAGAGTTGAAAAAGAGAAGGCAAAATAATGAAAGCGAGAATTCCTAAAATGAAAGTTGAATGTGCGATATTGAAAGTGAACTCTGTGTAATTTTGTTAATTCCTTAACATAAATTTGCAGTTCGGTGTACCTGAAGTTACAATTGTCGTAAATAGCGTCTAAATTTTTAAAAATAGTTAAGAATTGAAGACGGGAAAATGAAGTTGATGATAAAGCTGGGAAAGTACTCTTTGCCTCAAATTAGCTTCAACTCATCCACTTTGAGGCAAAAACTTTAAATTGGATACTGGTGAAAGGATAAATTCACCTCAAAACATAGCAATGAAAAGAAATGAAAACAAATGGCTTTTAATGGAAAATGCCTCGTTTGTTGCCTCAAATTAGCCTCAAATAGCTTTTTTAGACAAAAAATAAGGAGTTGCGATTTCTCGTAACTCCTTAATAATCAAGTGCTTTTGTTTGCGCTTCAGGATGGGCTTGAACCAACGACCCCCTGATTAACAGTCAGGTGCTCTAACCAACTGAGCTACTGAAGCAGGTTTTGCTGTTAAGCGGGTGCAAAAGTACGGCGAATTTTTGAAACTACCAAACTTTTGGGCGAAAAAATTCAAGGAAACGTTGTTTTTTTGCAAAAAAAGCAAAGAAATGGGTGTTTTCTTGATAGAATCGTGTAATTTTGCAGCGTGAAATAAAAGAGAAATAGTTACGGATATGAAAAAATATATCGTTCTGATGATGTTGCTGTCGGGCTTGTCGCTCACGGTGCAGGCGCAAAAGGTTAAGGATCATAACTTCGAAGTGGCCAAACACCTCGACATTTTCAACCAGTTGTATAAGAATCTTGAGTTGTTGTACGTCGACACGCTGAACCCGAAGGAGACGATCGGCAGGGGTATCACAGCGATGCTCAGGAGTCTGGATCCCTATACGGAGTATTATGCTCAAGACGAGACGAAGAACCTGCGGATGATGCTGACGGGTAAGTATGCGGGCATCGGAGCACTAATCCGCAAACATCAGAAACTGGATCGTATTGTCGTCGACGAGCCTTATCAGGATATGCCAGCTGCCGAGGTGGGTCTGAAAAAGGGCGACGTGATACTGAGCATCGACGACTCGATGATGACCGACAAGGCCGTGAGCTACGTGAGTGAGCATCTGCGTGGCGAGCCCGGAACGAGTTTCCTGTTGAAAGTGATGCGCCCCTCGACGGGCAAACTGATGAAGTTCAAGATCACCCGCAGGAACATCAAGTTGCCTGAGTTGCCTTACTATGGCATCCGTGAGGAGAACGTGGGTTATATCAACCTGAACTCGTTTACAGAGGGTTGTGCCAAGGATGTACGTCGTGCGCTCATCGACCTGAAGAAACTGGGCGCTACCTCGCTCGTGCTCGACCTTCGCGGCAATGGCGGAGGATCGGAGCAGGAGGCCGTAGACATCCTGAACCTCTTCCTGCCGAAAGGAATCACCGTGGTGGAGAACCGCGGCAAGATTGCTCAGGCATCGAAGGCTTACAAGACCCGCGTGGAGCCGCTCGACACAGTGATGCCATTGGTCGTGCTGGTGAATGGCGAGACGGCCTCTGCCAGCGAGATTACCAGCGGTGCCATCCAGGATATGGATAGAGGAATAATATTAGGTACGCGTACATACGGGAAAGGTCTCGTGCAGATTCCCATCGATCTGCCCTATAATACGAACATGAAGGTGACGACCTCGAAATACTACATCCCTAGTGGGCGCTGTATCCAGGCCATCAACTACAAGAAGGGCAGCGAGGGCTATCGGGAGCATATCCCCGACTCGCTGACAAAGGTATTCTATACCCGCAATGGTCGTGAGGTGCGTGACGGTGGTGGCATCAAACCCGACGTGGAGCTGAAGGGCGACACCATTCCCAATATTGCCTTCTACCTCTCAGCCTCAGGGCAGGATTCGACGGAGGTGATGTTCGACTATGTGGTGGATTACATCGCCAAGCATCCGACGATTGCCCCTGCAGCAGAGTTCCATTTGACGGATGCCGACTGGCAGGAGTTTAAGGAGCGCGTCGTCAAAAGTGGCTTCACTTATGATCCCGTCAGCAAGAAACAGTTTGCCGAGTTGGTAAAGACAGCCAAGTTTGAGGGCTATTATGAGGGCGCCAAGGCTGCTTTCGACAGTCTGGAGTCGAAGTTGAACCACAACGTGGCCTTCGACCTCGACCGCCACGAAAAGGTTGTTCGTCAAATTCTGGAGGCAGACATCATTGCCGCCTATTATTATCAGGCAGGCGCCATTGAGGCGGGTCTCAACTACGACAATCAGTTGAAAGAGGCCATCCGCCTGCTGAAGTCTCCGGAAGAGTATCAGAAAGTGCTCGCTCCCCAGAAGCCGAAAGAGACCTCTTCGCTGATCAAAATAGAGAAGAAAAAACCACTTGAAATCACTTCCAAGGCAAGGAAAATGGAAATATTCAGTGCGATTGCATGAAAAATCCGAGAAATATTTGGTGGATTACGGGAAAATGCGTACCTTTGCACCCGTTCAGCGGAATGAGAGACTCGAAAGGGTCTCTCATTTTCGATATTAATAGGTAATAGATGATCAATAAGGAAACAATTCAAACATTGACAGAAGAATGGTTGCAAGGCAACGATTACTTCTTGGTAGACATTAACTTTGGCGCAGATGACAGGATCGTCATCGAAATCGATCATGCCGATGGCGTATGGATTGAAGACTGTGCAGCGTTGAGCCGCTTCTTGCAGGATCGCTTGGGCGACGACCTCGGCGACTATGAACTCGAGGTGGGCAGTGCCGGTCTCGGACAGCCATTCAAGGTGGCTCAGCAGTATGTGAACCATATCGGCGACACCATCGAGGTGCTCAGCCTGGATGGAAAGAAGGTGCAGGGTGTACTGAAATCAGTGGATGACGCGAACTTCACCATCACCGTGCAGGAGAAGCAGAAGCAGGAAGGCAAGAAGCGCCCTGTGCTGGTAGAGGTAGACAAGACCTATGCCATGGACGGCGTGAAATATGCGAAGTATCTGCTGACATTCAAATGAATAATTGAAAACAAAAAAATAAATATCAATGGCAATTAAGA
>JAEEGL014386550.1_pt1 | contig 38101 bp, 38 predicted proteins | sample 9134231 | NCBI WGS metagenome assembly JAEEGL01 (sample SAMN16246548, study PRJNA631951) | gut metagenome | biome: gut microbiome; feature: rumen; material: fiber-attached | host: Bos | place: Iran: Karaj | collected 2018-10
ATCTACGATGAGGCGGGCATAAGGGCAAACTGCGAGGCAGTTAAGAAAGCATTCGCATGGAACAAGGGGTTCCGCGAGTATTTCGCAGTTAAGGCTACGCCTAATCCGTACATAATGCAGATCATCGCTGACTATGACTTTGGCTTCGACTGTTCTTCAGAGGCGGAGCTTGTCCTGTCGGATGCGGTCGGTGCAGACGGCGCGCACATCATGTTCTCGAGCAACGATACTCCTGCATGTGAGTACGCTCTTGCACACAAGCTCGGTGCGATAATCAACTTAGACGACATCACACACATTCCGTTCCTTGAGAGCATCATCGGCGACAAGTTCCCCGAGGTTATGAGCTGCAGGTACAATCCGGGCGGAGTATATACGCTGAGCAACGGCATCATGGACAACCCGGGAGACTCCAAGTACGGCATGACCAGGGAGCAGCTCTTTGAGGCTTATAAGCAGATGGCCGCACATGGCGTAAAGAAGTTCGGACTGCACGCTTTCCTTGCAAGTAACACTGTTACAAACGAATATTATCCTAAGCTTGCGGGCGAATTGTTCGAACTCGCAAGAGAGGCACATGAGACGCTCGGAATCGAATTCGCGTTCATCAATCTTTCCGGTGGAGTCGGTGTTGACTACCGTCCCGACCAGGACAGAAACGACATCGATGCCATTGGCGAGGGTGTAAGGGTCAAGTTCGAAGAGATCCTCACACCTGCAGGCATGGGTGATACTGCGATCTACTGCGAGATGGGCAGATTCATGCTCGCTCCCTACGGTGCACTCGTCACGAAAGCTATACACGAGAAGCACATCTACAAAGAATACATAGGCGTCGATGCATGCGCGGCTAACCTGATGCGTCCTGCAATGTACGGTGCATATCACCACATCACGGTTCTCGGCAAGGAAGATGCTCCCTGCGACCACAAATACGACGTAACGGGTTCTCTCTGCGAGAACAATGACAAGTTTGCAATAGACAGGATGCTCCCCGAGATCGAGAAAGGCGACTACCTGTTCATCCACGATACCGGTGCACACGGTTTTGCGATGGGATACAACTATAACGGAAGGCTGTGGTCTGCCGAGCTCCTGCTGAAGCCCGACGGATCCGTTAAGCAGATCAGAAGAGCGCAGCAGCTCAAGGATTATTTCGCGACATTCGATAATACGGAGTTCGCAGATAAGCTCATCAAAGACTGATCAGATATCTTCCTTCGTATCGTTAACGATATTTTTTGCCCAACCATACTTCCTGTAGTGAATGAAGACTACAGGAAGTTTTACTATCTCATCCAGGTTGAGGATGAAGTAGACTGCCATGACAGGCAGATTGAATACGAATGCAGCCAGGGCTCCCACGGGGACGATGAATGCCCACATCGTAACGGAATCACAGATGAAACCGAACTTGGTGTCTCCTCCTGCCGGGAATACGCCGCCGATAAGAACAGCGTTGATGGATCTTCCGAGTATGTAGTAACTGCACATCAGGAGCATGTACATCAGATACTCTTCGGCAGCCGGTGTGAGGTCGACTATCCAAAGAACGAGAGGCGTCAGCGCTGCGGCGAAGAGACCCAGTATGATGCCCGTGATTATGGTGAGCTTGAATATCCAGTCACCGTACTTTTTGCCGCGCTCAATATTGCCGGCACCGAGTTCGTTGCCGATAACGATGGAACCGCCCGAACCGAGTGCGAAACAGAAGCAGGATACAAGATCCTTAACGACTGCAACGATGGCGTTCGCCGCTACGGCATCCTGGCCCATGTGTCCGATAATGACGGATATCATTGTAAAGCCGGTGCCCCAGAGGATCTGGTTCAGGACGTAAGGCGCCGAGTGCTTGCTGAATTTCTTTTTGAATTCAGCATCCGCACTAAAGAGGTCCTTGAGGCCTATCTTCAGGATCTTAGACTTGAACGAGAACCACAGGCAGAAAGCAAACCCGACAAATGCGGATATCGATGTCGCAAGAGCCGCGCCGGATGCACCCATCCTGGGAAGGCCGGCCAGACCGAAGATGAGGAAGGCATTGAGCAGGATGTTGAGGCCGACCATTATCATGCTCGCGAAGGTGCACTGCTTAACGTATCCGATGTTCTTCAGGATCGCCTCGTACGTGATCGCGAGAGTCGTAAACAGGTATGACAGGGAGACAAAGCGCAGGTAGGGGATGCCTTCAGCGATGATCTCCGGGTCGTTCGTGTATATTCTCATGAGACCTTCGGGCAGGAACATGGCGCATCCGAAGAATGCTGCTGCAATGAACACGGACAGCAACACGCTGTATCCGAAAAGCTTTCTTATGGATGCCTTGTCGCCCTTGCCCCAATACTGCGCTGCGAACATGGAAGCACCGTAAGATATGCCGATGGTGAACAGATTGAGCACGAAAGTAACCTGCGAGGCGAGCGAGACCGCCGACATCGCATTCTGATCCAGGAACTGGAGCATGATGGTATCAGATACCGGAACCAGTGCGAACATGAAGTTCTGCAGGGTTATCGGTAATATGAGCGATACCAGCTTCCTGGTAAATCTGTTGTCACTAAGCATATTTGATTTCATGCGGGTATATTAGCAAATCACACGGGCAATTCAAATCAAAAGTCTTGATTTAATTTACTTTTTATATTGTTTTGTCAGATTGAATAAGAATGTTATCATTCAAAAGAGGTTAATATGCCGCAGGATTATAACGCACGGTTTCAAGAGATACTAAGCAGACTTGCTCCCGATAAGAAGAAGGAGCTCTATGTTCGCATGCGTTCCCTTCCTGCCGCAGAGCGCGAAACCTTCATGAAGGATTTCGTGACCAAGTACGATGCACGGAAAGGGAAAAATCCTTCCAAGCAGCCCGCGAAATCTCCCAAGCCTCAAGGAAAGCAACCGTCCGGCAAGAAGCCGGAAGGCAAGGCCAAGCCCCAGGCGAAGCCTAAGGCTAAGCCTCAGGAAAAGAAACCTGAGCCCCCGAAGAAAAAGGAAACAAAACCCGCAAAAGAGAGAGTCAAACCCGAAGAAGGCGAGACGAGAAAGTCCTCTTTATTGTCGAAGATAATCGTCGGTGTGCTGATCGTCCTTCTCGGTGCGGGAGCTATCGCGATAACAGCCATCAACAACAGGGAAGACATAAGCAAACTCCTGCGTACGATAAGGGGCGAGACCGAGCCTGTCGTAACAGAGACGACTGAGAATGAATACAAGATCGCGGCAAGCCTTGCTGTCCAGACTGACTCGGCTTCCGAGACGACGGAGACCACAACGCCTGCACCGACTCCCACGCCGATAGTGCTCAAGGAAGATGCGCCTGATCTTACGGGCCTGGTCATAGTGATAGATCCGGGACATCAGGAAGTTACGGACGATACAGAAGAATCATTGTTCCCGGGATCTACTGTCGGAAAAGCTCGCTGCACCAGCGGAGCCGTTGGCGTGGACATCAACACCAAGGAATATGAGGTCACGCTTGAAGTGGCCCTTGTGACCAAGGCATATCTGGAAGCATGCGGTGCCAGCGTTATCCTTACCCGTGATACTAATGACGTCAACCTGTCCAACCAGGAACGCGCCAATCTTGCCGTGGCGGCATCTCCGGATATCTTCATAAGACTGCATGCGGACAGTGCTCCTGACTCGGAGGTATCGGGAGTAATGTGCTTTGTTCCCGATTCAGGCTCATATGTTAATCAGGACACAAAGCTTGCAGACTCTTTGGGAGGCCTCGTGGCTGAAGCCCAGGGAACGGAATACCTTGGGTGTTTCTCTACTAACGCATACACAGGTCTTAACTATTCGACATCGATCAAATCGGTCCAGATCGTAATGGGCTTCCTGTCCAACAGCGAGGATGAGGCAAGACTGAACGATGAGGCGAACAGATATGAGATTGCTGCGGCCATAGCTCAGTTCTGCGCAGGCCTTTAACAATAGATTTTGATTATAAGAAAAAATAGTGTAATCTAAATTCGTAAGATATTAGGAGGGCAAAGATATGTCAGCTGATTTAACCAATGAACAGATAAAGCAACTCGCAAAACTCGGCTCCGTTGATGAAGTGGATGCTGCTCTCGGCAACAGAGATGCCATAAAGAACGAGTTCCAGTCAATAAAGGAAGTCGAGAGACTGACTGCCATGGTCGAAGAACAGCAGACTCTCCTCCATGCCATGTGGCTCATGCTCCAGGAGCACAGTGCCACAAACGAAGAATTCGACGAGTGCCTGAAGACAGCGGTCCTTTTCCGCAAGAGAAAGGATTTCAAGACAGAGAAGATCTGCCCCAACTGCGGCAAACTCATGCAGAAGATGGAAAATCTCCTCTTCACATACAAGTGCTATTACTGCGGTGCTGAAGATCTCGGCAATCCTTATAAGAAGTACGACGGCATCGATCCTAATGTAGTTTATGAAGACCTGCATGAAGCTGCTGAAGCGAATGCAGAACCTCAGGCTCCCGCTGATGAGATCGCGGATGAAGAAGCCGAACTCAGGAATGCCCAGGAGATACTTAGCAAGGACTACCAGCCTTACGATGTCTCTCAAGACTTGAAATTCGACGAAGAGGACGTATAATTACTATCACCGCTTCGAGGACCACTCTAACAGGGGGATGCACCGGTTTCGACGGGGTCGGAGATATCAGGGAAGCGGGTGGAGGATTCTCGTTGGCCTCCTTAAAAAACGGGAACTTGCAAGTAATTGCAAACTCTAACGAGCTCGTAGCAGCCTAAGGCTACCGTGCTCCTGCCGATCTGTACGCGGGATGCACGTACAACTCAGACCTTGCTCCTAAGAGGTTAAAGGAGATGTCCTCTTTCCAAAGCTTTGCGGAAAATCCGTGACATAAATTTATGAAGCTACCGGAACCGACGCCTGACAGCGGGCCACGCGGGAATGGGAATAATTCATCCACTGTCTGCACCCGGAGAAGCCTGATAGATCTGATTTCGGACACGGGTTCGACTCCCGTCATCTCCACCAAAAACAACAGATACCGCTTGATCTTATGGTCGGGCGGTATTTTAGTAACGTATAATTTGAGTGATGAGGATAGAAACGATATCTCCTATACGAGATTTAAAGATTATGATTGAACTTATAAAATATGGAAATACAAATACCTATTTGTTGAAGGGAACAAAAGGAAATCTGTTGATTGATACGGATTATGCGGGAACTCTTCAGGGATTTTTCAGGGCAATAAAAGAAGTAAATGTCAGCCTGCAAGATATCACATATATCTTAGCAACGCATTATCATCCGGATCATATTGGCTTGGTGAGCGAACTTATGGATTTGGGTGTTAATCTGATCGTAGTTGATACGCAAACAGATAGCATCCATTACTCGGATGAAATCTTCGCAAGGCAGCCTTCATTAAAGTACAAGCCGATAGATGAAGGAAAGGCGAAGATTCTTGACATATCTGAGAGCAGACAGTTTCTGAAAGAATTAGGCATTGAGGGAGAAATAGTATCGACACCAAGTCACAGCAAAGACAGTATATCTATCGCGCTTGATGAAGGTGTATGTATAGTAGGTGACCTTGAACCAATAGAATACCTCGAAGCATATGATGATAACGAGGCATTGGCAATGGACTGGAACGCCATCCTTAATTTCAAGCCAAAGAGAGTTTGCTTTGCACATGCCAATGAAAAGCTTTTTTGATAGTCGTATATATGAAGAATATTCCTGACTAAGACAGGAATCTAATTCTCCTTTTGCACTTCGCGCAGCGCTATTTGCAACATCTGTATGTACATGTGGAATCCGCAAAACCAATCCGTTAGACTCGCACTAACGGAGGTATTCTTATGAAGAATTGGATGTCAACCAAGTTTCTGATACTGTTCTTTGTTCTGACACTCGCATGGACATGGATCTGCGGATTTATACCTGTAGTGTTCGGGTTTACGGATACAGGAGTGGGAACGTTCGTGTTCTATTTCGGCGGCGGAGCGCCTTCGGTGGTCGCGCTGTTCTTGGTCTTCCTGACGTATCCGAAGGATAAGAAAAAAGACTACTTCCGCCGTTGTTTCAGTTTCAGGAAGGTGGGGCTCAAATGGCCGCTCATTACGATCGCGGTATTCACGGCACTGTCCGCGGTAAGCATTGCTGCAGGCGTCGGCCTGCTGGGTTTTGAGATGCCGACGATGGATTACCTCAAAGCGATCAGGGATAATCCTCTGAATATCTTTCTGGTACTTTTGCTCTCGCTCATCTCGGGTCCGCTCAACGAGGAATTCGGCTGGAGAGGTTATGCGCTCGACAGGATGCTTGTAAGGTTCGGCTTCATCAAGGGTTCTCTGCTGCTCGGGTTTATCTGGGCAATCTGGCATCTGCCGTGGTATTTCACACCGGGGCAGGCACAGTATAATCTTTTGCAAGATTCTGTTTTCCACGCGTTAATGTTCGTACCGAGCGTAATGATGCTGAGCGTCTTCGTATCCTTCGTATATGTCAAGACGAATAGGAGCATTCTGGCGGGCGCACTCGTGCATATGTTTAGCAATTTGATCGGAAGTCAGTTATTATCTTCCTATACAACGGAAATAAGCATGCTGATCAGGTACACTAATATGGCATTCTTCCTTGGCGTCATCGTCTATGCGGCGTGTTCGCGCAAGTTCAGGGAGGAAACCGCTGAGGTTATCGGCAGCATAAAGATACAGGAACAGGCAGGTTAAATGCAGATAGTAACCAGGCAGGTTGAGGGCAAGCCTCTTACTGTTACAATCGAATATCCCGAATACACCGAGTCGGTCAAGGGACTTATCAAGCGGATAAGAAGTCTTGACTTAAGTTTCAGTGCGTTCGCGGATGACAGACAGATCAGGATCTCGATGTCTGACGTGTACTATCTCGAAACCGTTGACAGGAAAGTGTTCCTGTATACCCAAGGTGACGTCTACAGGCTCGATGCTTCCATGACGGAGATCGATAAGATCACAGAGGATTCGGATCTCGTCAGGATCTCCAGGACATGTGTCATGAACACAGCTCACCTTACTGAGATCCGCCAGCTCAAGAACAGCCATCTTGAGGCAATGCTCGATAACGGTGAGAGGCTCATAGTCTCGCGCAAATATCTGCGTGATATCAAGCGGAGGTTCTAAAGGATATTTCATGAGAAAGATACTTCAAGATACATGCATACTTGCAGCGCTGATGATCCTGGCGGTGTTTACATGCTCGATAATATGGTCGGGCATTACCGCAGAGATCGGGCTTGTATTGCTGCTGTTCGCTCTCGCGCTGATAATCACGGTTGTTAATTACCTTTTCGATGAGTATCTGAATCTTTCGATCATCGCAAGTTATGTCATCAAGTATTTTGTTTTCACGGGGATAGTAATGCTGTTCGGATTTATAGCCGGATGGTTCTTCCCGAGCAACTTCTGGATGGCATTTATATATGTAGGCATCGTGCTCATTCTCGCGTATGCTGTCGATGCATTCAAGGTCAACAGAGACATAGATTATATCAACGAGCATATCAAGAACAGTAAGAGTTCTGACGAACAGGATTAACCCTTTTTCTTATTCGGTTAGGAAGACACCATATACGATGTCCTCGTATTCTGTGTACCGCTTTGCCTTCAGCAGGCGCTTGACCTCGCGCTCTCTGCCTTCGAAAAGGGTCTGCCAATAAGTCCAAAGCTCTCTCATCTTGTAAAGGACATTGATATCAGGAGACATGATGCTCTGATATTTGTGATAGAGAGTATCGTGCAATCTCCTGAGTTTTACGAAGTCTGTTTCAGATGTGCAGCCCTTAAGCTTGCCTGTCAGAGAAGGATCGGCAATCAAGCCACGGCCGGTCATTACCGGGTCAAGATCTCTTCCGAACAGGGCCGATAAGTCATCGTAATCCTTGCAGGTAAAGATGTTTCCGTTGTACACAAGAGGGCACTTTGCATTTTCTAAGGCGTATGAAAAGAATTCCTTCCTGGGTTCACCTTTATAGAAGTCGGATCTTATCCTGGGGTGTACGATCAGCTCGCTCACGGGAAAGCCGTTAAAGATATTCACAAGTTCATAGAACTCTTCGGGGTTGCTGTAGCCCAGCCTTGTTTTGACAGATATCCTGATGTCAGCGGATGCCGCGTAGGAGTAGATGTCATCCAGAAAATCCTGAAGTGCCAATGTATCAGTGAGGAACCCCGCGCCTTTGCCTTTCGCGCAAACGGTGCCCGAAGGACAGCCGAGGTTCAGATTCAGTTCCTTGTAACCCATGGCATGAAGTTCTTTTGCCGCTTCGATAAAGAAGTCGGGCCTGCACGCGAGGATCTGGGGTACCAGGTATATTCCTGTGTTGTTTTCGGGAGTGACGTCTTTTCTCTCCCTGGGCGTCATCGGACATTTGTCAGACGGCGAGATGAAAGGGGAGAAGTACTTGTCGATGTTGCCGTAGATACCGTTATAGGCATTGCGGAATATATGTGTTGTAATGCCTTCGAGCGGGGCAAAGTATATCTTCATCAGAAAAGGATTCCTTCGTGATCTGTCATTTTAGATTAAATATATTCTATCGCATTACAAAAAGTGTTGACATAGTAGCGAATATATACTATTATCATGGTATAGATAGTAACAAAAAGATACTAACGGCGCATAAGCTTATTTGCGGAGGTTAATATGACGATCGTTAAGAGCCATGTTTGTGATATGTGCGGCGGTCCTCTCGATATCGATCTAGACCGTCAGCTTTATGTTTGTTCTTATTGCGGTGTTACCCATGATTATGAGTATTTCCGCGAAGATGATGTTCGCGAGAAAGCAAGAAAGGCTTTGGCCGCAGGAGAGTTCGGAGCGGCAAAAGATGCCTTTGAATTTATAATCTCGAAGGATCCTCATGATTTTGAGGCTCTCTGCGGTCTTATACTGTGCCGCAATAAAAAGAAGACGATGAGTTCCATCATGACCGACAACGGCGTGCATTTCTCTGAGAAACTCGAAGAACTCGTCTTTGCAAAAGACAACTGCCTTCCGGAGCATAGAGATTACTTCGAGAAGATCAGCGAAGCGGCAAGACTGTTCGGCAAGTATAATGAAAAGCAGATCGAGGTGCATAGACTGGAAAGCAAGCGAGCTGAAGAGGCTAAGACATTAGGCACCCTGAAGCATGAATACATAAACATCGACAATAGTTTTGCAAACAGCCTTGATGATCTTATGGAGGCGAAAACATCTAAGGGCACACCCTTAATCATCGGTATCATTATTTGGCTTGTGGTCATTATAGTTGCTGTCGCAGCTAACGGCGGATGGCTGATAGTTGGAATAGCTTCAGTGATCGCTGTTATCGCGGCAGTCGTCGCTGTTGTGAAAAAGAAGAATAAACTGAAAGGACTCCGCCAAGACATTGCTTCTTCGGAAAAGAGGATGGATGAACTGTCAGACGAGATAAGAAACAAGAAGAACGAGGCAGCAGAGATCCATGCAATGTATAGAGAGAAGAAGGAAGAGATCTGCGATTCTGATCCTCTGAAGACGGATGTAGTGGCATGAGAGCCTATAATCTAGTAACGCATATACTCTTCCCGTTTATGCTGGGCATAGCTGTGGGCAACGCGGGGATAATCATTACTGCCATTAACGCAAAAAAGCTCAAGGCGAACTGATCTGAAAAAAAGTTGACAAACGATATGTAACATGTTACCTTATTGGCATAGGTAATATATTACATATTATTTTAAGGAGTCAACTGATGAATTACGATGAAAAAATGAGAATGAACAATGTCGAGTTCGGCGACATGCCGCCTCAGGCTTTCCTACTGGGTCTTCTGAGTGCTTTCGATAACCGCTATCAGGCAGCGGCGGATGCGTTCTTCAAGGAGATCACATGGAAGCAGTTCTTTGCCATTATCTGCATCAATCTCTGCAAAGAGCCCCCGACTTTAAATGAACTTTCCGATGTCATGGGCAGTTCCCACCAGAATGTGAAGCAGATCCTGCTGAAGCTTGAGAAGAAGGGTTTCGTGACGTTTGTTGCAGATGATAAGGACAAGCGAAAGCAGAGGATACTAGTTACGGACGGCTGCAGGGATTTCCTGGAGAAGAACGATAACAACGGGATGCAGAGTCAGTACATCATCGGAAGGATTTTCGATGGCGTGGATGAGAAAGACCTGACAGCCACCATACAGACGATCATGAGAATGGAAAGGAATCTTAGCGAATTATGAAGACATTAGTTATATACACATCACAGACGGGTTTTACCAAGAGATATGCCGAGTGGATAGCAGAGAAGACAGGTGCCGATATCCTTGATCTTAAGGAAGCGCAAAAGAAGAAGGACAGCTTTTTCGATGATTATCAGGCGATAGTATACGGCGGATGGATCATGGCTGGAAATGCCGTAAAGGTAAAGTGGTTCCTTAACAAGGCGTCCTCCTGGAATGACAAGAGACTTGCAGTGTTCTGCGTGGGCGGCAGTCCGGAAGACAACCCGGACATCGAGGTCACACTCCGAAACATGCTTACGGACGAACAGCGCAAATACATCAGACCTTTCTATTGCCAGGGCGGCTTCAACTACGAGAAGATGAACGGTCCTTCAAGGCTTGCCATGAAGATGTTTGTTTCTACTCTGAAGAAAAAGAAGGATCAGACTGAAGACGAGAAGATAATGGCAGAGATGATCGCAACATCCTATGACATCTCAGATGCCAAATATATTGAGCCGATCGTAGAGTATCTTGAGGCCGCATAGGGTATAATTCAAGAGTAGGGCACAGTATCATCGGTCGGGTGAACTGAAGGGGGATAATTATGATAAAGAGACTGGAAGTAGACGAATTCTGGGCTGATTCCACCGTTATTGAAGCCGGTGACTATGTGTTTGTCGGATACTGCATGGGTAATGAAGGCCAGCCGGTAGAAGCTCAGATGGAAGGTGCGTTTGCCACATTGGAAAACAGACTGAAAATGGCGGGCCTGGGGCTTGATTCTGTCGTTAAGATGGATTGCCTGTTCAAGGATATCAACGATCTGAACTATCTTCCTGCTGTCATCAAGAAGTGTTTTGACGGGAAATATCCTGCCCGCAAAGCATACACGACAGATTTTATAAGGGACGGGATCCTTTTTCAGATCGATGCAATAGCATATAAGGGAAAAAGCGAGCAATGAAAACAAGAGCCGTTATCGCTGTAGTATTGTCTTCTCTGATCCTTACTTCATGCAGTACGGTGTCTGTTCCAAATGAATCTGAGTCTGAGACGGAAGAATCATCTGTTAAAACATCAGTGACATCCCAAAAATCGGAAGAGTACTACGATATTGATCCGAAGTGTAATCCTTGCAATTTCTTTTATGATGTAAGGGATTATCAAATCTCTGATATTGACGTCTTATATAAAGATTATGCAACTGTTACTGCAGATGAGTTAGAGGAATATGCCTATGAAAAACTTGACAGCATTGAGTCTGCGGATGAGACGAGCGTAAGAGGTTATTATCAGGATTACGGTTTTGAGATCATAAGAGCCGATAAGTTTACTGAATGGAAAGCGTATTATGGTTTTAACGGCTTTAGTCCCGATAACAGTTCCATCAGCTACGATCTTCCGATAGCAGATGGAGGAGCAATGACGGAATCACAGTATTACGGCATTTTGCTGGATCCTTCTGAACGTTTTTTTATTGTTCATTACTGCTATGACTATAAGATCTTATATGAGTTCTTCAACGGCAAGATCTCCACTGATGGACAGGAGGCACCGCCTCGGGCTGAACTGAGTGAAGATGCACAGGAGATCTATGATTACTTCAATGTTCAGGAACCGTTTTATTGCACCGCATTCTTAACATATGATATTACCGGTGACGGTCAGGATGAGTATTGTTATACGATTTCCGGAGGCGCAGGCTTCTATCGTTCTGTAGTAATGATATGCGATCCTGTTACTGAGATGTCGTATATGTATTACAGCCTGGATTTCGATTATTCGATTGACGTAATTGACGATCAATTGATCCTGACGGTAGCCAAAGGGGAGAACTGCAAAGAAGATATGTTCCCGGAGGAGGGAAAGACTGAAACTCTGGTAATGGAAGGTGATGAGATCACATTCCTTTCAGGAAACATAAACGGCAACTGCGTATATACGGCGAATTATAAAGACTGGAATCTGTTCAAGACATAAATAATGAAGCATAGAAGTTACAGTGCAATTCTTGTATTGACCATCATGGTCCTGATAATGGTATCGGGATGTTCAAAACTGTTGAACGGCAAATACGATCCGAATATGACTATCGGTGAGCAGATCAAGACCAGGCATTATAAGGGCAGTGCGGAGGATTTCGGCAAGAATCAGCTGCTGGATGAGATACTTGAGTGCGTGGAGGACAAAGATGTCGACCGCATGATGGAGCTTTTCTCTGAGTATGCCCTGGACGAGAACGACGTTCTGGACGAAGAACTCGAGGCGCTTTACGACGCATTCCCGGAGATCGGCGAGGTGAAGAACAACTGTTGTTCCGTCTCAGGCTCGCACAACCAAGGCTCCACCGAATACAAGTACAAGTATCAGATCAATGCCGACATCTACGACGAGGAAGGCAACCGATACGGTTTCATCATCGTTTGGATAGAAGGCTACTCTGAAGATCCGGATATGCAGGGACTGTACTCGATCCAGTTGGTCAGCGAAGATTCCTACTGGGAACAGTCTTTCGAAGTTCACAGCTGGGACGACAGACCGGGCGTGTATGTGTATATTTGATCATCAGAATTATCTTAAAAGCGAAGGTTGAGCAACAGGAATGAAGAATATCTATACAATTCGTTTGTTGAATACTGAAGTCTTGCCCGCCTTTCCAAAAGACAAAGCCGGAAAGCCTACATGGCTCAGCGTACTTCAGAAAGATGTTTCCTGGTCGGCTTATGCTGTGCTCCCTGATCTTACCGTGACGGATCATTTCGATCTGGATGTCATATTCGATGGCGATTTCAGGAGTACCACTGAAGTCAATGTCGGAGATGTCTTGGATATAGATTTTGGTATTGTAGATAAGCAGATCGGTGTACAAAGAGTTGAAGTGACCGGAATCCGCAAGGATAAGCCGATCAACCATCTTGAGAATAAGGGTTAGTGGAATAGAGATTAATGGAAACGACAGAACACAGCAGAGCTTATTCGGAATTGATACGCTTTATCAATGCAAATGGCATGGAGAGGGATTACGGTATCTGTATTGCTCCTGCTATTGACGATCTTTATGACTGGGAGCGGGATGAAGCTGAAGATATCATATGGAAGAAATTCTCGTTTGATGGTGATACCGGGCTTGCCGATCTGGTCGTGGCCCTGCGAAATCATAACGGCATTGAAGCATTGGAAGATAAACTGAGGGAAGGGATTGCCTCTGCTGAGTATTCCATGCGCATGGTAAACATAGCAAGAGTTTTATATAGTGCCACTTCTGTTGATGATTATCTGGAATACATTTTCGGGTATTACGGGAAGACTAGAGACAGATCTGCAGTAGCGGTACTGTCGTATCTGAAACCGTGCGAAAAGCTTTATGACTTTTTCACTGATCTGTATTTGAGCAGTGATGACTCCGTGATCAGGAATACTGCTGTTACAGGGATTCTCTGTTGTAAAGGGTATATCAAAGATCCTACGGATCCTAAAGAATGTTCCGAACTGACAAATATGGCAAGAGCATTTATGTCTGACGATCCGGAACTCAGGAAAAAGAAACTGCAACGTTTTAATAACGGCGAATTTGATGGTATCCCGCGATCGTATGGCCTATACAGGCGGCTTACTGCTGAAGAGGCTATCCGGGAGGCTAACAAACCGAAGGAACCGGAAAGGTCTGATGAGACAGTTACCGGAATAATCGATGCCACCCAATCCGGTGTTTATATTGTTTACTATGAGGAAGAGAATCTGTATATACCGTCCATACTGTCTGAAGAAATGGACCTGAAGCCCAATATAGGAGACAGAGTTCAGCTGCTGAAGAAACAAAAAGGACAGTCTTTGATATTGATGATAGAATCATAGGATCGTCAGGGGTATGCAACATTTTTACTCAAGAAATGTATATAGTGTATCTAACAAAAATGTTGAGGGAAACGATGAAAGAATTAAGAACTGCCGGGAAGGCAATACGCAGGTTAACATCAGTCTTATTGGTATTATCGGTTACAGGTGTGTTGGCAGCCTGCAAGAAAGTGGAAGCTGATTATTTATTCCAGCTCGGGGACAAAGAGCCTTCTTACTATTCAATAAGCAATGATACTGTTCAAGAATTGTCGTCTTTTCAGTATTCCGTATCGGTTAGTTCCCGAGAATCAAGTTATTCAAAATACTATGATGAATTCAGCATTATAAAGGCGGATGCCGACGGTGGTGATCCGTCTGATTGGGAATACGCTGATGATAACGGATGTCCTCTGGATCCTGAACAGGAGCAGTTCTGGATCGGGAAAATAACATCGATGGATCTGCCTTATACGGGAGAGATATCTGTTCTGTACTACAAGTTTGATGATTATATGATAGTTTACGCTGCAAAGTGGGGAACCCCTATCGGAAATAATGATCAGATAACGACAGTAGTTTTTCACAACGATGAGATTATCGGAACAATTGATGAATTCGGCTTGTTAAATGATCTTTATAAGCATAATTAGCAGGCGTGTTCATAAGTAAACCGGTCTGAGCAGGAAGCAATTCCTGCTTTTTCTTTGAATTCCATAGGGCAATCTGTTAAATAACTGTTGACATAGTATTAAATGTGTACTAACATTTGCATATAGATAGTATTATAAACATACTAACAACGTTGGTTGCATCATAAAGAGCAGGAGATAATATGCGTAAGTTATGTAAGATCTGGTTCATATGTATTCTTATGCCGGTAGTATGCATATTTGCTCCCGGGTGCATCATAGACGACAGTGCTCCTGCGCTCATGTTTGAAGACGCAAGCCGGGTCGACATCCTCGTTTTCCGCTGTGGCGATGCTTATCTGACGTACGAGGAAGAAAACGTTGAATGGCTGGCCGCATATGGAGAGATCCCGGCTGACATTTCCTTGGAAGACGGTGAATTTGCGTATGTTAACGCGGATATCGCAAGAGTAACAGGCGGTTCTTCTTATTACTCGGGTAATCCGGAGTTTAAGAAGGTAAACAGTTTTCAAAAGGTATCATTAGAAGACCTGGTGAATAACGGGGAACTCACGGCCTATGATCCTGACCAGAAACCATTCTACGGTATCGGATACTATGTTTCCGATAAGGCTACTTATTGTATCGCTCAATACAATGGAACATTTTATGTTTACGAGGACAATGACTGTACGGGCGTTTACCATACAAAAGATGATATGGTGAGTGCTTTGGGAATTAACTGAATAGCAGGTGTTTATATGAAAAAGCGAAATGTAATCTTGTGCACCATACTTGCTCTGATCGTACTGACCGGAGCCATATATATTGTCAAAAAGGAATACGACAAGAACCGGGCTGTTCAAGAGAGCATTCAGGCCAGTCTTGATGAGAAGCGGAAAGACATGGAAGAGATCTATATTCCGCATGTGTATGGCGATATACATGATGCATTTCCCGTTGATAGCGGTCATTCGCAATATGTTACTTCAGATCATCTTGACGATGCCCTCATGTATGCATACTTATGTGTTTACAATGAGTGGGCCGCTGAACAAGACAGCAGTTTTGAAGATCTGACACTTGAAGAGGTCAGAGAGTATCTGGATTCAAGCGAGATAACTGTTGATTATGTAATGGATAACGATCTGAACACGTTATATGAAATCATGCTGTACGGAATGTCAGACAGGATACGCGCTTACTTTGACTGGTACCGCTCTGACGACGGCTATCCGGTTATTGAAGAATATATGGATACACTGACGGATGCATATCTCTATCTGGAAGATGATCATCCTGAATTACAGTTGCCTTATGCGACTGCTTATTCAATGAATTATGAGCAGATATGTGAAGTGATGGAATATGAAAGAACCGGGTCATTGGAAGCCTTTGATGCAGATCTGTTCACAGAAGAATAGAAAGGGGAGCGCTTATAATGGGAAGCATTAGAAAAACAATTGTGGCAGGACTTCTATGTGTTTCAACTGCGCTAACTCTTTGCGCATGTGCGCCCAAGACAAAGGGTATTCCCGTTGTCTCCTGCAAAGGCAATGAGATCACCGTTAACGGTAAAGTAGTCGCCCAAGCATATGATTCTGTCTATATCAACAGGATAGACAGCAGTGTTGTATCACTTTCTGTAGGGACCACTGTTACAGATGACGGAAGCGTGTGTATAGTAAATGTGGATCCTGACGGTAACGAGATAAAACTCAGCAGCGTAATACCGGACCGGGATCTTTATGAGTCAGCCGTCGTGGACAAGCTTAATCAGCCGACTATCATGGTACAGGATTCCGTCAACCCCGGACCTGAGGTTGACATGGAGGCTATGGAAAAAGTACTTTGCTCTTATGATGAAGCGATGTCACTACCTTTCATAATGGGATACAAAGGAGTCACCATCATCTACACAGAGGATAGCGGTGCAGCATACTCTGTATCATTCGACTATGACAGCGGCATCATTGACAGCAAATATGTTCCCGGTGACGGTCTGTTATGCCATGCCTGGTTGACCGGCAGAGTCGGTTATGAAATCACCGGCATGAAATTAGACGGTTATTGCGATCATTGGGCGGAAAACTCGATCGAGATAGATAATTACAACGGGCATACATACTACTGGTTCTGTGTTGCATATGAAGATGAAGAAGGAAATGATACCTATTATTCCGTCATTGCGGAAGAGACTGATAAAGGTTATGAAGCGATCTGTTTGAAGCAGGTGGAAGGTCCATTCGTGTGCTGTGACATCGAAGAGTTCGGCCGGATCCTTGGCAGTCAGCTGTAAAAACCCAAGATTTTTCATGTTCGGCATATAGATACTGAACGGGTTACCCAAAATGGCAGCCCGTTTTTATTTGATTTGAATGATATAATTCAAGGCATATGCGACATGTGATATCAGTTGACAATATGAGAGCAAGCGACAGGCAGACCATCGAGTCCGGGACGCCATCGCTTGTGCTTATGAGAAGGGCCGCAGAAGGCATCAGATCCGCGTATTCATATCCGGCGAAAACGGCCGTCGTGGCAGGCTCCGGCAATAACGGCGGAGACGGTTTTGCCCTTGCGGAGATTCTTGCCACTGAAGGCAAGGAAGTAACCGTGTATTCCGTGTCAGATCACTATTCCGAGGATTCCCAATATTATATGGAGCGTGTGCTCAAACTCGGAGTTGAGGTTATACCATTTTCCGCAGGGTGTCTGGACGGATACGATACTGTTGTCGACTGCCTGCTTGGAACAGGTTTCTCGGGAGAAGTCCGCGGACAATACCGCGATGCGATATCAGAGATCAACAAGTCATCAGCATATGTGATCAGCGCTGACATCAACAGCGGAATGAACGGTGATACGGGCTGTTACAGTCTGGCCGTGAGGTCTGATATTACTGTGACTATAGGCTATCTTAAAAACGGTCTTGTTATAGCATATCTGAACGGGGATCCGGCGATAGGTTCTCTTATGTGCACGGACATCGGCATAGGCCTTGTCAGAGAAGAGAATTATCTCCTTGATGAAGAGGAGTGGAATGCCCGCGGCCTGCCGGAATCTTCGAAAACATGTATTGTTGACGGACACACATATTACAAGGGAAATATCTGATAAGGATCTGTCCGTTTAAAGTCCCTCATCTCGCTTTTATTCTTCGGCTTTTATTTATAGAATAGGGGAGAATTGATCGAGAGGGAGGATGACAGATGATAAGCGTATTCAGATATCCGGGTACGGACTGTATTACTCCCGAGATTATAAGAAGAGAGATCGAAGGGATAACTCAGGACAAGGAGATCATCTTTGTCGTTCCGGAGTTTGCCAAGGCGCAGGTCGAGCGCGAGATCGTAAGCAGGCTCGAAGAAGGCTGCTCTGCCAGAGGCGCGAAGACGGAATCCGAAGGCCGCGAGATACCGGTCTTGTCCTCGTTTACCGGCGGCGACGTCGTAAGTTTTATCACTCTTTCCACCAGGATATTAGACTGCATGGGAAGGGAAGCCTCAGGTGCCGGTTCTGATATCATGATGCGCTGCGCGATCTACTCGATCCTGGCAAACTACAGCGGCGATTTTAAGACCTTCGGCAAGCTTACCAACAGGTTCGAATACATCAACATGCTGATCAATCTCCTTGGAGATTTCAGCAGGTACGGCATTCAGAAGGAAGAACTTGACGAAGCCATATCTGCTTCGGCCCCGTTCTCTGCCGAATACAGGAACAAGTTAGAAGACCTAAGACTCGTTATGGATGCGGTCGGGAAGATGAATGATCAGTTCGGGCTGTCGCTTCTCAAGGACAGGATTTCCGAAGCGGTGCAGGCGGTAACGGCACTGCCAGATATTGAGTTCAAGTCCAGACGTATGGCAGGCCTTAGGAAACTTCTGTCTTCCAGGTTCGTCTTTGTCGGTTTCGGTGCCGGAAGGAATCTTACCCTGCAGGAGAGGGCGTTGGTCAAGCTGATCTCTGCAAAGGGCGGAGACATATGTTTCTATACCCTTTCTGCTTCGGATGAAGCAGAGGCTGCACTCCCGATATACAAGGTCGGCAACGAGTTTGCATCTTCACTTATATCCGCAGGCGCCAAAGCTGAAGAACTTGATTACCGCTATGAAGGTGAGATGAACAATTACTTCATGCCTTTCGTGCGCGGTGAGGACTATGATGGCCCTGCCACGGATAAGATACGTCTTGCTGCGATCAGCGGCACGGATAATCAGATAGGATACGTATTCTCGGAGGTCATAAGGCTCACCAGAGAAGAAGGATACAGATACAGGGACATAAGGGTTGTCTGCTGCGATGATGAGATGTCTTCGAGGTTAAGGAGCAATGCCGAGCTATACGGCCTGGATATCTTCATTGACCGCAAGATAGATCTCTGGTCCACGGTGATCCCCGTCTTTGCCGAGACCGTGCTGGAACTGCCCGTACATAACTACCGCATCAGTGATGTGCTGCGTGCAATGCGTTGCGGCGTGATCAAGCTTCCGCCGTATATCGTGGATAGTTTCGAGAACTACTGCAGGAAGATGAATATCACCGACGGAAGAAGACTGTTCCGTGAGAGCATCTACCTTAGGGACGAAGAAGAAGGCAGGAAGAGACCGGTGCTCTACCTGAGTTCCCCTTATGACGGCTTGCCCGAAGGAAGCCGAGTCGATGCCGGTGAGTTCTTCTGGGAAAAGATAGTCCGTGCAAAAATCATCCCCATTAAGGATATAGCAGAGAAGATCAATTCCGAGAAGAATCTGAGCGGTAAGGCCGGACTTCTCAGGGATCTTATAGGCAGGCACAGAGAAGATGTGGAAGCATTGAGCTGTGAGCAGCTCGAGACAGGTGACAGTTCATCGGCTTCAGCGCTTGTCAGGGGATATGACGAGATGATGCAGCTCCTGACATTCTTTACGCATGAGATGAACGATGTTCCGATAAGCCAGAGAGCATTCATATCACTCATAAGAACAGACATGAAGAACCGCGTAGAAGGCACCATCCCGCTCAAAGTGGATTCCATTGAGATAACCACTCCCGACAGGGCGTTCGTGGCGCCGTGCAAGGTAATGTTCCTTCTTGGAGCGACAAGGGATAATTTCCCGCACAGGAAGAGTTCCGAGGGACTCTTAAGTTCAGGTGAACTCCGTAATCTTGCGGATTCGGTCAAGGACTGCGAACTTCCCGATAAGGATGAAGTAAGATCGCGCGAAGAGACAGTTACATGCTGCCTCATGCTCGGTACGGTAACCGACAGGCTTTACATGGTCCACAATGCCGACAAGAACTTTACCAGCAGTCTGTTCGACTATCTGCTCGGATGTGTCGAAGAAGGCAGCGTGGTGACCGAGTTTTCCAATCCTGCGGAAGGCGTCTTCCACAAGCGCAACCATGATTTCAAGACGGCAAAGATCGATCAGGAAGTCATGGAAAGACTCCTCGTTACCGAGGATAAGACCAGGGGATTCAAAGGAAGCGTCTCGTCTTTCGAAGAGTACAATACCTGTTCGTTCAAGTACATGCTGAATCATGTCCTTAAGATCAGGGAGAGAGATGACAACACCGAGATCGATACGAGAGGATTCGGTACGCTGATCCACAGCATGTACGAGATCGGTCTGAAGAACATTTCGCAGGAAGATTTCACGGATAATGTCCAAAGAGTTTTAAGTGATGAAGCTTCCTTCGAAGAAGCGGTTGATGCCACATATCTGAGTGCCGTCAAAGAAGCAAAGATCCCGGGCTCGCTTGAAGATGACGGCGAGACTGTGAGCAAGGATTTTGACATGAGCACAGGCATGAAACTCAAGAGAATGTACAGGCTGACTTTCCGCGGCATCCTTGAAGAACTGCAGGCGGCAGATCTTATTCCGAAGGGGTTTGAAGTTCCGATCGGAGAAGACAAGGATGTCAGCATAGACACATCGGGGATCGAAGCGGATACCGGTCTGCATCTGGCATTTAACGGCTTTGTCGACCGCTTTGACGCAGACGAAGAGAACAAGATGATCAGGATTATAGACTATAAGAGCGGCAATAAGAGCATCAGTCCGAAGCAGCTCTTCTACGGTGTTCAGATACAGCTGCCCGTATATACCAAGGCATTGGCCGACAGGTACGAGGTAAGCCCGGACAACTGTGATTACGGATATTTCAACGTGGGTCTCGGCGTTACCAAAGACAAAAAGACTCCCGAGTTCAAACCCAAGCTGTCCAAGTACAGTGCCGATGAGAGGGAGGCATCCCTCAAATATGCATCGATGGTCCTGAGCAAGACGACTGAAAGCATTAAGAGCGGAAAAGCCGATGCGCTTGTTTGTCCTGCGCATAACTACTGCTGCTTCTGTCCGTATGGGGGTGCCTGCGGCAATGTGCCGTCACATCCCGTGAAAGCGGAAGAGAAACTTGAACCGGGTTCTTCTAAGGCAGACATATTGACTGCCATCTGTGATGCTGCCAATGGAAACGGAGGAGAAGATCATGAGTGAGAAAAGACCCACCCCGGACCAGCAGGCGATCATAGATTGCAAGACTGACAACATTCTTGTCCCGGCAGCTGCAGGCTCAGGCAAGACGACGGTAATGATCGACAGGATCATTACCAAGATAATCCAGGACATGTCGGATGATTCGATCCCGGACAGCGAGAAGCATTCCCTGGACAGCATCCTTGTCGTTACCTTTACCGTGGCGGCTGCTGAACACATGCGCGAGAAGGCGGAAAGCGCACTCGATGAAGCGATAGCGAAGAATAAGTCCGACCACGCACTCGTCGCGAAACTTTCGAGACAGAAGGAACTCCTTCCCAATTCGTACATCCAGACTTTCGATGCGTTCTGCGCACGCGTGGTCAAGGAGAAGGGATACTGCGCGGCAGATTCGGCAAAAGCTGATGTTTTTGATCCGGCAAACATCATTCTGGACGGCAATGAACTTGAGATACTTAAGCATTCGGCCGTGCGTCAGGCGATGCGTGCCATGTATGACAAGGTAAGTTCTGATACGGATCCTTTCATCAGGCTTACATTGAGGTTCGGAGACGGAAGAAGCGATAAGAGCCTCGAAGATACGATATGTGAGATATACGATACGCTCAGAAGCCTGCCTTCTTACATGAACATCATCCAAGATGAATTCGGCAAGAGACAGGATGCGGATGAACGCGGCGAACTGTTCTGCAACAGCAAGATAGTCGCTGTCGCAGGCGACATAATCTCGCTTCTCGGTGATTACAGAAGATGCATTACCGCAGACGGAGGATTGACCGATTATCTGCATGAGAATGAAGAATACTATGTAGTCGCGACCGTAAAGGATCCAAGAGCCAGGAATGAAGAATCCCTAAGGCTCATTGGCAATGTCGTCGAACTCATAGACAGGCAGATCCAAAGGCATGAAGAAGGCTTGGTTCAGGACGGATTGGAAGAACTCTATCTGCTCAAGAAGGAATGGAGTGACCTCCTTGCTGGCGATTTTTCCTTCATGTCGCGCAGGAACAAGATCTTCAAGGAAAATGAAGATCTGCTTATTGAGTATCTGGATAAGGTCGCACCGCTCAAAGCCATTACAAGGCTGTTCTTCAATTCTCCTACGAAACTCGATCATCCGCTCGATCCGCCGAATGCATTGTTGAGTTTCTTCAAGCTGGACTTCGAGTCCTATGCTTCAGTAGAAGACCTTAAGGCTGCGCAGCTTGCCCTTCAGAAAGAGCGCACTGCCATGATAGGCGCTTTTGTTGACTTGATAGAACTTACTGACAAATACTTTGCCGATCTTAAGGCTGCCGTGCACGGCATGGATTTTGCCGACCAGGAATATGCTGCGTTCGATATCCTTGATCACGCTGATGCCATCGACTTCTACAGGAATAAGTTCGTCGAGATATACATAGACGAGTATCAGGATAATACCAGGCTCCAGGATGAGATCATCAGCAAGATCGCCAGGGAATCCGGCAACGTGTTCAGGGTCGGAGATGTAAAGCAGAGCATCTATAAGTTCAGGCATGCAGAGCCCGGAATCTTCAATGAGAAGATCGATGCTTACGAGGAAGGAAGAGAGAAAGGGCAGGTGCTCCCTCTTACTGAGAACTTCAGGAGCAGTCCGCAGATCCTTGCTTTTGTTAATCACATCTTTGAGCAGTCCATGACAAGAGAGGCTGCCGAGGTCGAGTATTCCGCAAAGCAGAGATTGAATTACCCCGAGTGCAGCCCGTCTGCCGATCAGGGCGAGGCTGGCCTTCCGCGTGTGCTCATAGTGAATGCCGACGGAGCAGGTGATTTCGGAGGCGGTGCGGCGGATGCCGGCAGTGATGACGGTGATAACTTCCCTCAGGAAGCAGAATCATTCGGTTATTCTGCTTCAGGTGATGATGAAGCCCAGCCGCTCAATCCCGAGATCAAGGCGCTCTGCATCGGCGTCGAGAAGGAAGTCCGCGGATACATGTCTCAGTTTGATCCGGATTCAGAAGACTATGTTAAGCATTACGAGGATATCTGCGTGCTCACTTCGATAAGGAGCGAAGTCGATGTGATAGTCGACTATCTGCAGAGCCATGGCCTTCCTGCAACGGGAAGGGTGACGACGAGCGTTTTCGGAGATCTGGATATAAGAGGGATCATCAACTGCATTATCTGCCTCGGCAATTCGCTCCGTGATGAGTATCTTGCAGGTGTGCTCCTCTCGCCGTATAGGAACACCAACTTTACGGTTAACGACATGGCGACTATGCAGGCGTATATCCTCGAGAACAGGCCGGACCTTTTGCGCGAGAATCTGATGACCAGGCTCAAGGTGTTTGCAAGGGAAGAGATAAGTGATCTTGCCGGGAGGATAGGTGCGTTCATAGAAGATTACGAAGATCTCAGGATGAAGGCAATGACATGCGACATCGACGAGATCGTGGAACTCATCTTCAAGCGCACCGAGATCAAGGCGACCATCAAGCGCAAGGAAGGCAGCTTCGACAAGCTGATAATCCTTAAGGATTGGCTTTGCAGTAACTTCAAGCGTTTCGGCTGCGATATCTCCGGCATTGCCGAAGAACTCGAGAACATGAGGATCCAGATCAACGAGAATGCGACGATAGAGACGAGCCTTAAAGAGAAGAACAAGGTCGTCTGCATGAACTTCCACAAGAGCAAGGGACTGGAATATCCGTTCGTCATCTTTGCTCTCAAGAACAGGAACAAGTCGTTCTCTGTCGGCAGGTTCACCTTTGATGCGCACGCTGGTTTTGTCCTTGAAGATTATGACGGAGAAAGCCTGACCAGGAAGGATTCCATTGAAGAATGCGTATACCGCATAGATGCCCTGCTCGAGAATAATGCGGAGACTTTACGTGACCTGTATGTTGCCACTACAAGACCGCAGACGAGGCTTTCGATCGTCACATGGGACCATAAACAGGGTAAGAGGAACAAAGCCATCGAAGATGCCGTGAGAGTGACTTCTCTTGCGGACAAGGATACTTTCACGAGGCTTGACTGGCTGAGAGGAAGCGGCACGATGTGCTGTGATCTTTTCATGGCGCTTGTCAGGACGGATTCGGAGGAAGCGGCGAAGATAAGGAGCAGTTTCGATACCGATATCAGCAAGCTCCTTGGTTTCAAGGCCTGCACCACAAAGAAAGATCAGGATCCGGGATTCCTTCCGGGTAACCGCGGATTCATAACGGAGATCCTCTCTGAAGAAGAGACCAGGGCTCTGGATGACGAATACAGTTCATACGCACCCGTTCAGGAAGAACCTGATGAGGATGAAGGCGGCGAGCAGGCATCTTTGTTCGACGGTAAAGGCAGGAGACTGTTTGAAGGCTACGAATATGAGGACGAGACTTTGATCCCGTTCAAGGTATCCGTTACCGGAATAAAGCACGGCAATATGGAAGAGACCAGACATGTTGATCTTGAAGTGCGTGACGTGTCTGAATACGGCAGCGTCGGAAGCGGTGAGCCTAATGCTGCGACTAAGGGTACGATACTTCACAAGATAATGCGCTTCATTGATACGGAAGCCGTAAGGAACGGTGCCGATCTCATCGAGGAGACGAACAAGCTTATCGACCTGAAGATGTTCGAAGAATACAGCAGTGATGCAGTTAGAAAGACTGCTGTGGAATTCGGCGCGGGCATAATGACCTTTGTCACAAGCGATATCTGCAAGGCGTTTGAGCAGGCGCAGGACATCGGCAGGGCAGAGTGCGAGAAGCCTATCGTATTTGCGGTTCCCGCGACGGATGACAGCAAAGACTATGCTCTTGTACAAGGTAAGATAGACCTGCTCTATGAGACGGATGAAGGATGGGTGGTGCTCGATTACAAGACTGAGCGCTCTGACATGCCGGATCAGGAAGCAAGGGCTGAAGAAGCTAAGGAAAGACACGGCTTCCAGTTGTCGAGCTACAGTGCCGCACTCGAAGCATCGGGCATGAAGGTTAAGGCGAGGTATGTCTATCTTGTAAGGTTCGGGGAATTCGTCGAAGTCTGATTTACTTTCCTGAATCCCTCTTCCTGATATTGCGGAAGAAATCCAGCATCATCTTTGAACACGGCTCTTCAAGGATGCCGCCTTCAAACTCGACTTTGTGGTTATGACCGTGGGACACGTCGAAAATGTCATTGCAGGATACCACTGCGCCGCTCTTAGGCTCATACGCACCGAAATACACTTTGCGGATCCTCGACTGGATTATCGCACCGGCACACATCGTGCAGGGCTCCAGGGTGACGTACATGTCGCAGTCTTCGAGTCTCCAGTCTCCGAGCTTCTTGCATGCTTTGTTGATTGCCACGATCTCCGCATGTGCGAGTGAATTGCCTTTGGTGAGTCTTAAGTTGTGAGCCCTGACGAAGACCTTTCCGTCCTTGACGATAACGCAGCCGATAGGACACTCGGCAAGGTCGATCGCTTTCTCGGCCTGCTTGATCGCCTCGAGCATAAAGCGCTCGTGGTCGTTCGCAGGTTTAAGTTCCGGAAAGAGTCTTGATTTCATGTGACGATTATACACCTTTCGCAAGTTTTAATTTATACTCTTCACTAAGCAATATCACGGAGGCAGGAATGGTACTTCAAAAACTGGAACATGATCTGACTGTATGCAAAGTCGCATCCATGCAGGATATTGAACTTAAAAGAGAATTCTTCTTCGTCGGAAAGACTGATGAAGAATTATCCCTCGTGTGTCTGACAAAAGATGTTCCCGCTGATACCCTTGAACGAGATGACGGATGGAAAGCCTTCCGCATACAGGGCACGCTGGATTTCTCGCTGATCGGGATACTGTCGAAGATATCTTCGATCCTGGCGGAGAATAAGATCGGGATCTTTGCCGTATCGACCTATAATACCGACTATGTCATGGTGAAGGAAGAGAACTTCACCAAGGCACTTGAAGTGCTTGCCGAAGCAGGCTATGAGATTATCTGACCGGAGAAATATCGATGAATATCTATGTTGATTTTGACGATTGTCTTTGTGAGACCGCAAGGTCTTTCTCGGATATCGTGAGAGATGAATTCGGTATTGATGTGCCTTATGAGAATATGAGGTATTTCAATCTGCAGAAGGCATTCGATCTTAATGACGAACAGTATGACTGGCTGCTGACCAGAGGGCATGAACCCGATGTGCTTTTGTCTTATGAGGAGACTCCCGGAGCGGCACAGACTCTCAATGAGTGGATGCGCATGGGATATAACGTCTCGATAATCACAGGACGTCCGTTCAACTCTTACGATGCTTCGCGTGAATGGCTCGACAGGCACGGCCTTAAAGATGTCGATATGTTCTGCCTTAACAAGTATGGCAGGGACGGCAAGATATACAGCAACAGTTTCAGTCTGGAACTCGAAGATTACTACAAGATGAAGTTCGACTTTGCAGTTGAAGACTCGCCTTCCGCGTTTAAGTTTTTCGGGCATCTGCCGGAGCTGAAAGTGATGGTCTTCGACCGTCCGTGGAACAGGGATACTGATTTCCCGAACGGCAACTATGAGCGGTATTCTGACTGGGAGAGCATAAGGTCGAAAATCGCCTCATACGCAAGTTGACATCCCCTATTAATAATAATATAATTTGAGCCTGCTATAAGTATAACTATGCCTATTTGCTTGAGTACCGCCGTAATTACGGCATGATGAACAGCGAATTTGCTTTACAGCATATGCGGAGTTTGGCTTAGAGCTCAAATCACGAATTAAGGATGGTCTTTAATGGCTACTACACAAGGAATGTGCACGAACTGCGGTTCGCTCGTTATTTTTGACGACAGAGACGAGAACTGCGAGTGCGTTTTTTGTCACTGCGTGTTTCCGGCAGCAGATGCTGTAGCACTGCTCGAGAATCCGGAAGGACACGAGTTTAAGAATGAGAAGTATGAAGCGCAGGAGGGCGGAAAGCATTATTACGCTACTCCCATGCAGCCTGACATCGTTTCAAAGGCTGTACAAAGAGACAAGGTATCCAAAGCAAAGAGTGAAGATCTCAAGCTGAAGCCCAGCGAGTTCGAGCTTTCTCCCAATGATGTCAAGGCACCCGGTAAGCTCGTTGCCGTCATCATAGGTGCAGCTGTCGTTATCGTTGGCGTTATCCTTGCTATTTCCGTGCCTATGTATTTCTCGAGAACAGCGCTTAAGGAAGCAATGGTAGGCAAGCTCGATACGGTCTTTGCAGGTGAGGCGGTTGTCGATACTAACCTTAATGAGAGCGGCTATGCATACGGATACAACATTTCCGGAAGAACATGCCAGAACATGAAGGTTCAGACTTCAGACGAGATCGATGAAGCTGCTGCACAGAAGATCTTCGATAACTACTGCGGATTAAGGGAAGCTGAAGGCGGATTCGATTCTTCTTCCGCCAAGGATGTGACTGTCGAGATCTACACACCTACGACAATCTACACTGTAACTGCTGACGGCGTCGTTAAGAACGGCGATTCAAACTGATGAGGTAATCCATACATGACAGATTTTGATAAAGCGTTTAAATCAGCTAAGAAACTTGCAGATAAGAGCGGTAAGGCGCTCACCGAATCCGATCTCGAATCCATCACAGATAACTATAAGATGGGTCCCGACGATATGCTCGCACTCAGGTCAGAACTTGAGAAGGCAGGCATTTCCGTTGCAGATCCCGAAGTGGATCTTGATATGGATGATCTCGAGAACATCGAAGAGGTCGAGAAGGAAGAAGAACTCGACAAGACTGAAGAGCTCGAGAAGATCGAAGACATCTCTAAGATCGACGACCTCGATAAGCTGGATGATCTCGACAAGCTTGATGACATCGCAGGCCTCGAAGGCATGGACGGTCTTGAGAACCTCGACTTAGAGCCTCTTGATGACGCTGATGTCGTTGATACGGATACTGCAGTTGATGACAGCAACGGCGTTGATGACTCCGTTAAGATGTATCTCAAGGAGATCGGTAAGATCGACCTTCTCGAACCTGAAGAAGAGCGTGTTATCGCTCAGAGGATGGCAGAAGGCGACGAGGATGCAAAGGAGACTCTCATCAACTCCAACTTAAGACTCGTTGTCTCCATCGCGAAGAAGTACATGAACCGCGGTCTGTCTCTCCTCGATCTCATCCAGGAAGGAAACATCGGTCTTATCAAGGCCGTAGACAAGTTCGACTATACAAAGGGCTTTAAGTTCTCCACATATGCTACATGGTGGATCAGACAGGCTATCACAAGAGCCATCGCAGACCAGGCAAGGACGATCAGAATCCCCGTCCACATGGTCGAGACCATTAACAAGCTTACAAGAAAGCAGAGAGAGCTCGTTCAGGATCTCGGAAGAGAACCTACCACTGAAGAGCTTGCGGAAGTCATGGAGATGGAGCCTGCTAAGATCCGCGAGATCCAGAAGATATCCCAGGATCCTATCTCTATCGACAAGCCTGTCGGTGAGGAAGAGGATTCCCACTTAGTTGACTTTATCTCCAACGATGAGCTTGCGGCTCCTGAAGAAGAGGTTGCGAGGAACCTTCTCAAGGAAGACCTCATCAAGGCACTCGGCACACTTACCGAGCGTGAGCGCAAGGTAATCGAACTCAGATTCGGTCTTAAGGACGGAGTCCCCATGACACTCGAGCAGGTCGGTAAGAAGCTCGGCGTTACGCGTGAGCGTATCAGACAGATCGAAGCGAAAGCTATCAGAAAGCTTTCCAGAGCATCAAGTTCTAAGAAACTGGAAGGCTACATCGACTAAAGCAGCCGGGGGTCAGAAGTGTCCGACCGTAAGATATATTCTTTCTACAAAGGCTTATTTCCGGGGGACGTTTTGAATTTTTCAAAACGTTCTCCTTTTGTCAAGGAAATAATGCTCGAGAGGATATACCCCAGACGCATAATACTTCCCATGAAGATGCACTACGGTGTACCTGCCGTGCCGATCGTCAAGAAGGGCGATATCGTAAAGGCGGGACAGTGCGTCGGACTTCCCGAGAAAGGCGCTTTCTCCGTGCCTGTACATACGGGCGTATCGGGCAAGGTCACGGACATTAAAGAGATTACTCTTCCTAACGGTATCAGGACGCCCGCTGTGTTCATCGAAAACGACATGAAGCGTACGCGCCTTGATTCATTAAGGCCGAGGACTTCGCTCTCATTATCCGCCACAGAGACCATAGAGATCATCAGGAATGCCGGCATATGCGGCATGGGCGGTGAAGGAATACCGACAGCCGCAAAGCTTGCAAGAGCAAGGGGCAAGGCCGTTACGGATTTCCTCGTCAACTGTCTTCAGAGCGAACCTTATGCCACATCTGATCTCACTGCGATCGTCGAATACCCCGACTATGTCGTGATGGGCGCTGCAGCGTGCGCGCGTGCCGTAGGTGCAAAGAACCTGTACTTCCTCATCTCGAAAGAGAGAAAGGTGGAACGTGCGGCGCTGGCGACTTCCATCGCAAGGGCAAAGAAGGATTTCGATGACATCAACTTTGAGATAAAGCTCTTCCGCGAGCGTTTCCCCCAGGGTTACTACAGACTCGTCGGCAAGGCGCTCTACGGTAAGACAATAGAAGAAGGCGAGACGATAGAAGACATCTGCGATGCGGTCCTTTTCAACTGCTCCACGATGCTCGCGTGCTGGGAGGCCATCTCTGACAGCATCCCCATGATGAACAGGATAATCTCCGTCTCGGACGGTTCCGCTTCGGGACACAACGTTCTCGTACCGATCGGCACGCCCGTGTCCGAACTTCTCGCAAATTCTTTTTCCGAGGACAGTACCGAGAACAAGATAGTGTGGGGCAACTGCCTGACGGGCATCGAGATAGATGACCCGGAGAACACTCCCGTGATCAAGATGACATCGGTCATATCGGTCGTCAGGAAAGTCGAGATTCCAAAGACCGCGTGCATCCACTGCGGACTTTGCTCCGAGTGCTGCCCGGTATCTATATCTCCTAACATAATCTACGAGATGCTCGCGCAGGGATTAGGCCAGAAGGCATCCGAGGAGGGTGCGAGAAGATGTATCTCGTGCGGCTCATGTACTTACGTGTGCCCCGCGGGAATAGACCTTACGAGTTCCATTGCCGAATTCGCGAACAGGGGTAAGGTCATCGAGACCAACACTCTGCTCGACAACAACGCAGCCAATCTCGATTACTCGATGCTGCCCGTGGAAGAGACGGGCGAGGCATCGCTTCTCGAGGAACCGGAACAGGCGAAAGACGATGCTGAAGCGGGAGACGATAATTCGATCGTCCTGCCGTTCGACGGAGGTAAGAAAGTATGATCAAGAGATCACTTGCCCCGTTCATCCATACAGAGAAGAATGCGCCGTATATCTACCTTACGATAATCGCCGCGCTGGTACCGTCATGCTGCTACAGCGTCTTCTATTACGGTGTCAGGGCGATAGTCATGATACTGCTCTGCACACTGGCTTTCACGGCATCTGACGTCGTCTGTTCGAAGGTATCGAGAAGGAACAACAACGAATACTTCGACCTCAGTTCGATCGAATCCGGTCTTGTGTTCGCGCTCCTTCTTCCGCCTGACACTCCCGCATACATGGCGCTTGCAGGCGTGCTCTTCGGTTCCGTGATAATCAAGCAGATCTTCGGAGGCGCGGGATCCAACATCATCAATCCTGCGGCAGGAGGAAGGCTCTTCATCGAAATGGTATTCCCCTCCGGCATGAGAGGTTTTGCAGAACCCAGGGAAAACTGGTTTGCCATAGACAGCCTTATAAATGCTCCTTCGGGAGAGTTCGTGCCCGAGTATTCGGACTTAAGCCTTATCGAGCTCGTGAGCGGCAATTTCGCCGGCCTGCTCGGTGCTTCATGTGCGGCCCTTGCCGTGCTCGGTGCCATCTTCCTTTTGATGCGCGGCAACCTCAGGCTGTACGCACCCCTGACATACATCGCATCTCTTGCGGTGCTCTACTATGTACTTCATCCGGAAGGAGACATGCTCATGTTCATGCTCTCTTCGGGCGTGTTCTTCGTGGCAGTCTTCCTGCTCGGTGATATGACCACTCTGCCTTCAAGGTTTGCGGCGGGCGCTTTCGCAGGACTCGTGTGCGCCGTGCTCACGGTCGTTCTCATCAACTACGTATCCGTTGCCACTGCGATCATCGCACCGGTGGTTACCGTTAACATGATGTCGTTCGTCATGGACTATTTCTCGAAAACGTTCTCCAGGCGCACAAAGCAGTCAAGGGAGGTGGATGTCTTATGATGACCCGCTCCCAGCTTAGAAGGTTCATTGCAGAGTGCGTAGTGCTCCTGCTTGTCAGCACGGCTCTTATCGTAACCGGTTATGTGCTGTCATCGCAAAAATCCGATATCAGGATGCAGATAAGCCTTGTGGAGCGTTTCAGCCCCGTGCTCAAGGCATCTTCATTTACCGAGACGGGCGGCGCCGTGCTCTCGGACTATCCCGAGATCAATGCCGTATATCTGGGTTATGACGAGAACGGAGATCCGATAGGCTATGTCATCGATATCACTTCAGAGGCTGAAGACGGAACGAAGCTCCACCTTCTGATCGGTTTTGAATACGAGAACGCGAAGATCACAGGAATTACCAGAGTCGAGGACAGCGAAGATACGTATCAGATGAATCCGAATGCGTTCGTATCCATCACCAACAAGCTCGTAGGAGTTCAGGTGCCCGTCGCATTCGTTAAAGAAGACGATTCCGAAGACATCAACTCCGAGCAGGCAAATCCCGTTACTGGCCTTACTGACGGCACTTACTATGCGCAGTCACTGACAGACGATAAGAACGGATATATCGACTATGTCGAGATGGAAGTCAATGACGGCGTCATCACAAAGGTCAAATGGGATGCCTTCAACATCGATCCCACCACGGAGATAAGAAGCCAGGCTTCGCTGTCCGGTGCGTATGAGATCCCGGGCATCGACTGGGCAACGCAGTCATACAACGTATGCCATGCTCTCCTTCAGGTCCAGGACCCTGCGGCTCTTGCCATGAAGTCTGACGGCACGACGGAGATCGTAGACGGCGTTACCTGCAACATCAGGGCGTTTGTCGAACTGTCCCAGGAATGCATCGAGAATTCGAAGGCAGGTTTCGACAAGGATGACTACATGAATGCCTTGAGCGGCCTGTTTACAAGCTGTCTCGGAATGTCTCCGGAAGATGCCGGCGTTATCAACAAGGACGGCTTCCTGGTCTATTCGTTTGAGAAATACCCAAGTGCATATTGCATCATGTCGGACGGCGAAGATCCGGAGATAATCGAAGTGCTGACCGTGCTTGAGATATCCCAGAACCTGCCCGAAGAAGTCATTGACGTGGACGGGGAAGAAGAGGCGGATACAGAAGGCGAAGAACCTGCCGAGACAGAGATCACGGAGACGACCGCGGAGACGGAAGTTACAGAAGAGACGGAGCCGTCTTCTCCTGCCAATACCAATCCCAACGGCGCTGAGGACGGAATGATCTCCGGCGGGGATAACGATGCGCAGACTCTTACGGACAGCATCGATGACCTGCCTTTGTCCGAGATCGAGACGTATATCGTCCCCGACATACAATATTATTCTGACACGAGACTGATGGTGCACATGTGCAACACCTGCTACAAATTCTTCAAGGATTATCTGAACTGGCTGGTATAAGATGGGACTGTTTACTGAGAAATACAACACACCGTTTGATAACGAGAGCAGCAGAAGGCCTTACAACGAGAAGCCTACTGCCCAGCATCTAAAGCCGGCCGGATATATGACGACCAGGAGCGCGATCTTCCTAGGATTCACGCTCGTATCGCTTTGCATCGAATTCCTGTACGAAGGCACGCTGCTCTGGTGGCCCGTGCTCTGCAGTTTCGCGGTCCTTACGGTGTGGACGTTTACGTTCAGGTTCTTCATGCCGCGCAAACTGGCGATACTGTCGTTCATAGCCTGTATCGGTCTTTTCTACGGTGCCTGCGTGGCTTCGAACATCGTTTTCGGCTGGTGCAGCACATCCGCCTGTTCGGGGTTCGTGCCGATGGCCCTCGGAATGATGACGCTGTCGAGATTTACCGCAGACGGGGAAGAAGAGTACCGCCCGGCTTCGGTGATCAAGGAAGTCTATCTGCCTTACCTCGGCGCGGTTATAACGGCGCTGGCAGGCGCGTTCATCACGTCTCTTGCCGAGCGCGACTACATCTTTATCAGCCTGCTTTCCGCCACGACGATACTTGTCATCGGGGCATGGATGTATTCGGTATTCTCAGGCACGCCGCACTATCTGACTTCACGCGAACTTACGGAATTCTGGAACATACCTGTTGCTGATTTTGAGGAATTCAGGCGTTTCTGCATTGCCAGAGCCGGATTTGCCCTGACTTGTGCCGGTGCGATCGCGGTCTCGGGTGCCTCGGCATTCTTCCTTGAACCTTCCATAGCATCTTTGGTGATCACTCCCGCTGCACTGCTCGTCGCTACGGGACTCAGCTATCTCATGATCGTCACGGGCAGGCCCGGCGACCGCAAATCCATCTTCGGCACCCGCTACTTCATGAGCGAGACCATGATCGGGGCCGCGTTCGTCATACTGCCGTTCGTCAATCTGCTCCCGGAAAAGCCGTCTTTGACCACTGCCGTAACGGTATTCATCTTTGCCGTCTGCGGTGACATCCTCGTAACGGGACTTCTCGCAGTCATCAGGAGACGCCTTATCTTCGTCTCAAAATCGAAATACGTTGACGGACTGCCGTTCTACCTCATCCTCATATCTTGCGTCATAATGATATTCGAGACGGCCATATACCATATACCCGGATTGCTCTGATACTCCATATGGTACTTTACGGTAATTGACAAACTGTCAGATAAAAAATACAATTCACATATATATAAAAATAAAGGGTGTTTGAGTAAATCTTTATCATTCCGAAATACAGAAAGGGGCAACACATGAGCACTATCAAGACATTCACTGACGGTGAGATCATCATCAAAGAGGGCGACGAGGGAAAGACTTTCTTCCAGCTTCTGGAGGGCAAGGCAAAGGTATATAGAGACTATGAGGAAGACGACCAGGTAGAGGTCGCTACCCTTGAGGAAGGCCAGTATTTCGGCGAGATGGCCGTAATCGAGAACTTCCCCCGTAATTCCACGGTCGTTGCTGACGGCGACGTTAAGGTCGATGAGATCGCAGCTGAAGAGCTCAATGAATATATTGCACAGAATCCCGATAAGATCCTTGCCATCATGAAGGTCCTCGGAAGCAGGATCCAGAAGATGGACGAGGAGTTCATCGAAGTAAAGAAGGCTCGTGACGAGATCCGCAAGGCAGGCTCCGACAGCAGATACGATGGATTCTGGGCAAGACAGCAGAGACTGTCCATCTACATGTCACCTAAGGCAGCCCAGCTCGAGAGACCGAGCGCTGAGGAACTCCGCCAGGCAGCAGAAGCAGTTTCCCGCCAGAAGGGTGGCAACATCGAGACATACAATTACGGTACACTCATTTTCAAGCAGGGTGAGATCGGCAAGTGCATGTACATCCTCCACGAAGGTAATGTCTGCGTTTACAAGAACTATGGTGAGAAGGATGAGCTTAAGCTTACATCCGTTGATCCTGTAGCATGCTTCGGTGAGATCGGAATGCTCCTCGAAGAGCCCCGCAATGCCACAGCAGCTGTCGAGACAAGCGGCACTCAGATCGAGGTCATCTATCCGGAAGACCTGGCAGAGCTTTTCAAGACAAATCCCGAGAGGATCGACATGATCATGAAGAACCTTTCATACCGTCTGAGAAGCATTACTTATGAGTACTGCAAGGCTTGCCAGGAGATTGCTGAGGCTGAGGCAGAAGCAAAGAGCAGAAGAAGATAATTTTCTTCAAGCAAACAGAAACAAAAAGGACTGCCCCGTGCAGTCCTTTTTTGATGCTTCAGTAGATCGTCTTATCCTTATCAGCGGCAAAGGCTTCGAATGTCTTGATGGTCTCTTCCCGGTCAAGCGGTATGAGTTTCATCACGTCTTCGGTACTCATGCCTTTGATGTAATCGTATATGTAATCGTCCCTGAATCCGATGGCTGCGGCATCCTCTTTGGTGTTGCCGTAATAGACTTCCTTGATGTTAGCCCAGATAGTCGCGGACAGGCACATCGGGCAGGGGTAGCATGTGGTGTAGAGCACGCAGCCGGAAAGATCATAGGTGCCGATGTTGCTGCAGGCATCGCGGATCGCGGTGACTTCGGCATGCGCGGTCGGATCGTTCTGCTTCAGGACCATATTACGGCCTTTGCCGATGACGATCCCGTCCTTGACGATGCAGGCGCCGAACGGTCCTCCTTCGTGAGTCCTTATGCTCTCTTCCGAGAGGTCTTTGGCTATCTTCATGTACTCGTTCATCTCGCGATCACCTTCCTCGTTACGACTATTGTACTATTAATCGAAGGGATGGGAATGCCGCGCGATAATTTACATAATCGTCAATTATTCTTCATTATGAGTTATTCCCGCTGGTTTAAACTCAAGGCATATACTTCAAGGGAGGGCAGACCATGATATTTGAAATGCTGTACCGGCATTGGGTTACCATATTTGCTGTCATGCTGTTCTGCATCAAGTTATGGCCGAAGAAAAGGTTCAGGAATGCTGAGACAAAGTATTTCTGGGTCACGGTCTTGAGTTGCCTTTTCCTTGTTGTGGAGGATGCTTTTGAGTCGATAAGCTCTACCGATCCTTCGATGCGTTTTCTCAGGACACTGCTTTCGGTGTTGGGCTATACATTCCGTTCGACGGCCGCATTAGGTCTTTTGCTGGTACTGGTTCCGCGCACTAAGAAAAAACTCATATATTGGATCCCCAGCATTATTACGCTTGCAGTGTGCAGTACGGCTTTCTTTACGGATATTGCTTTCGGTTTCGATGAGTCATATGCGTTTTACAGGGGACCTTTGGGCTATGTTGCGTTTGCCGTGCCGATCGTTTACATGCTTCTGTCACTGTGGATAGTCTTCAAGAACTTCTCGGAGAAGAGCAGTCTCGAAAGATACACCATGCCGGTATGTGTGATCTTCTGTCTGTCGGCATCCCTTTTGGATGTTCTGTATGGCGGAGTAAGAACGAATGAAGCCATCATAATCAGCTGTGTATTCTTATACCTTGTCCTCTTCTCAAATGACAACCGCAGGGATTCGCTTACAGGCCTTTTGAACAGGCAGGCTTTCTACGATGACTGTAACCTTTATGGCAAGAAGATAGGGGCGCTTGCTTCTTTGGACATGAACGGTCTTAAGATGCTTAATGATACCCAGGGTCATCAGGCAGGTGATAAAGCTCTTAAGACAATCGGTGATTGCATTCTGAAGCTGGCTGACGAGAGGACTCTTGCATACAGGGTAGGAGGAGACGAATTCCTGATCATGTTCCTGCATGCGGAAGAAAACGTTATATCTGACACGATAAAGAAGACAGAGATCGCTGTTGCGCAGGCAGGCTACAGCGTCTCGACAGGATATACGCTTCGTTCTGATGAAGAATCGATTGACGATACTTACAGAAGATGCGATGACCTGATGTACCGGGCAAAAGCAGAGTACTACCGTTCAAAAGGTCAGGAACAAAGAGTCGATCATTATCATGTAACTTGAATTACAGCTCAAGATCCTTGATCTTCTTTTGTTTGATGGTGGCGAGCCTCTTCCACAGGCCGCTTAACTGCTTCTTGTGAGTGCAGAGCTTCTCATTGCAGTTGGCGCATTTTATGTAACCGTTGGTCTCTTCCGAGAATCTTTCCGGGAAATTATAGAAAGTCAGCTCCCATCTGAGCATCAGCACGAAAGCCGTACCCAGCAGCACCCATCCCCACCATCTGTTGATGAAGAACAAAGGCGTGAACATCATGGCGTAATCCCAGTTGTAGATCCTGCAGGTGGCACAGCACTTGTTGTGCAGGAACCATGACTGGAACGGGCAGAAGAAAAGGATGCAGACGATGTCACCTATCGAATAGACGGATGCGAGCAGTATCATTATGCCGTCATCGAATATCCCCAGCGTATGCAGTATGCCGAAAACGGCGTTCCCGCCGATCCATATCAGGGCAACGAGCATTACGCCGTGGTTGTCCTCTATTACGATGTTTGTCTTTCCGGTCTTGACGTAGTTCTGCTTGAACTGCTTCTGGCATCCGGGACTCTCCAGTGTGTTCGGGAAGAAGCGGAATACCATCTCGACGATGAACATTATAAAGATGACAATGATCGCCATGTCACGGATGGTGGATGAATTGAAGATATCGATGCCGTCAGTGACCTTATGGAAGATATAGTAATAGACCAGGATCATGAAAATGATGATTCTGATTATCAGCCTGATGTAATGGTATATACCGACTTTTGTAATCTTGCCTTTGCCCATGTTGACTATTATACTTGCCAGAACGATTTCGACAAGAATGCTTTGGTATTTGCAATGCGCCTTCCTGCGGATATAGTTTACATAATCGTCAATCATTATTGATTCAGAGTTATTCACTCCGGGTTAGACTCTAGTCAGTATCCCAGAAATACGACGGTAAGGGCTATCCTGAAGGCAAAAAAGGCGAGGAGATACCGCTTATTGCAAGGATGATCTGCGTGGCAGATTCTTATGATGCCATGAACTCGAACCGTGTCTACCGTCATAAACTGACCAAAGAAGACATCATAAATGAGATAGAGAAGAACAAGGGCACACAGTTTGACCCGAAGATCGCGGATATCTTCTTGAAGCTTATTAAGAGCGGCAAGATCTGACGGGAAGCCGCCGGCGGTGTTTTTTATCAAATAACTGAATAAACTTGCGAATTGTGTGTTATAATTCCTTCCGTGTTGAGTTGATTGTGTAGCTCAGCTGGATAGAGCGACCGCCTCCTAAGCGGTAGGCCAGCGGTTCGAATCCGCTCACGATCACCAGTAAAATCAAGGGGTTTGGGGCATTTCCCAACCCCTGATTTTTTGGCAAAAAGTGGCTTAAGA